>Ga0183095_10206_pt1 | contig 309926 bp, 262 predicted proteins | sample BioMet4_FD_130346 | JGI IMG/M metagenome (GOLD analysis project Ga0183095, IMG submission 130346) | Microbial communities from bioreactor (seeded with sewage sludge) at LBNL, California, USA - Biofuel metagenome 4 (v2) (version 3) | ecosystem: Engineered > Bioreactor > Anaerobic > Unclassified ...
GTGATTTTTTAAACATTATCTATTTGAATAATTATGCTACTAAGCTACATAAAACATTTATAATACGCAATTAAATATCTGATTATTAATTAAATAAATCAACTTGCCACTTTTCGGAGTGGACTCAATTTTAGTTTCAAGAAATGTTTCAAAGTTTCAAAAAGGTTTCAAAGTTTCAAGAGTTGCGGACGTTGAAACCTTGAGACCTTGGAACATTGGAACCTTGAAACATTGGAACCTTGAGACCTTGAACCCTCGCTTATATTCAGCACGGAATAAACAAATTGTATGATGAAATGGTTAAATTAGGTACAGGGATATTCCCGCTCAATATATTTTAATCTTTCATAATACCGGTAAACCATGAAAAAGTCAATCGGTTTCATTGGTGGAGGCAGGATTACCAGAATTATCCTGCAGGCTTTACGAAATAAAAATCAGGAGTTGAATAAAATAATGGTTTATGATGTAAGCCATGAAACGTGTAAACAATTAAACCAGGATTTTCCTGCCATAAAAAGCGCAGATCTGGAATCAACCTCTACCCGGGATATTGTATTTATAGCCCTTCATCCGCCTGTAATCATGGAGACCTTAGGACGGATCAAAAAATTAATCAATAGGGAGACTATCTTTATTTCCCTAGCTCCAAAAATTACCATTTCCAATATTGTGGAGGTTCTTGACAATAGACATATAGTCCGGTTCATGCCCAATGCGACTTCCATAATCAATAAGGGTTATAATCCTGCCTGCTTTGGCAGCGGTTTTAAGGAAAAGCAGGAAATACTCGATCTTTTTTCAATTTTCGGGAAGACTGTCGAGACCGAAGAATCCAAACTCGAAGCCTATGCCATCATTTCAGGGATGCTGCCGACCTATTTCTGGTTCCAGTGGTACGATTTAATCGAGATCGCGGGGCAAATTGGTCTATCGGGCCTGGAAAGCAAGGAAGCTATGGAACAAACTCTTCATGCTGCCATTGAGGTTATGTTTAAATCCGGACTGACAATGGATGAGGTTCTGGATCTGATCCCTGTGAAACCCTTGGGTGAGAACGAAAGCCAGATATCAAAAATGTACGGTAGCAAACTGATCGGCTTCTATACTAAAATTAAGCCTATATACGAACCCATTATTTAGAATGGCCAATTCCGTTGTGGGTGTATGGAGTTCACAAATTTGTTATGAATTTTCATAAAGACACTGAATCAGTATCGCGTTTATAATAAAATAGCGATTAAAAATTATGACAGTATTAAAAAAGTTCTTATTGCAAAAAAATCTGCGGCCGCTTTGTGTTAATTCGTCCTCAATTAGCTTTGCTGATCAACGATTCGTGTAATTCACACAAGAAATGAATTAAAGATCAATAATAAATCCGGTGGAGGCATAATGGAACATTGCAAAGGTGTAAACCTCATCATTATCGGCTCCGCCCTCAAGAATTCGGTATCCAAGTTTCCAGGTAATTTTATCGGATAGTTTAAAGGTCAAAGCGGCCAAAACATCTTCTGCTCTTCCCTGCGGTGCAGCCAATGCGTCCCCTTCGAGAAGAAATCCCAATTTTTCACCATTTAATGCTAACCTGAAATTAATTAAAGGAACAACTCCGAAGTTTTCTTTTTCAGCAGCTAAACCCTGACTGCTTAAATCAATCTTAGCATCCCTTATTTTGGCCGTGACACCAAGTCCGAATTCTGTTTTTGTTTTATGGACAAAATCGTAGCGATAAGTTAAACGGTAAGAATTGAATTTATAAGTTCCATTCAGTGGGGTGTTTGAAGGAAAAGTTGTTCCGGAAAATTCAATCGGCCTGTCTATGCTGCCATCTGATTTAACCGTCAGCGGAGCGTATAAGAGCGAAATGGTATGTCGCTTGTTAAAGGTAAAACCTCCTCTTAATCGATAAAACCACTCATTTTCAGATTTTAGATCATCCGTTAACGAAAAGCGGGTTCCACCGTCACCCGGAATTCTTACATCGTTATATCCCCCAAAGACTAAACCGGATTCAATGTCAATAAATACTTGGGCTTTAGCAGTAGGAAACCCCATAAGAATGACGGTTATAAATAGGAAGCAACATTTTAGAGTTTTCATTTTTTAAATTTTTTGTGCGTTAGAATAATTTGTAACCTATAAACTATCATCTATTAAGGCTTCTTGAAAGATAATGTCACTTATTTTTCAAGTTTGGGTTTTGAGCTTTTATGCAATTTACGATAAAAAAAGTAAGAAATTATATTCTCACTTAAACGATCCTTATTAAGGAGCTATATTTTAAAGACGTTCGAAATATAATTTAAGTTTTAGATCATATAATAGAAGCTTTAGGATGCTTTTTAAATTCGTGATTCTTAAAATTCCTAATCATTTCGCATTGCAGGTTCAATGAAATTCGCTTCGCAATATTAACTTTGTCCTTTCAAATTGAATCTGATGCAGGAAAAAATATTGATCCTTGATTTTGGTTCCCAGTACACCCAGCTGATCGGCCGCAGGGTGAGGGAACTCAACGTGTATTGCGAAATTTACCCCTTTAACCACTATCCTGAAATCGACGAAACGGTAAAAGGCGTGATCCTTTCGGGAAGCCCCTATTCCGTGAGAGGCGAAAACAGCCCCAGGATCAATCTCGATAAAATAAAGGGGAAAATGCCCCTCCTTGGCGTTTGCTATGGGGCACAATACCTGGCCCATTTCTTCGGTGGCAAAGTAGCTGCCTCTGATTCAAGGGAATACGGAAGAGCCAATCTGAAAATCACCGATCAGAACAGTCAGCTTTTCCAGGGTGTCAACGATAATTCACAGGTCTGGATGTCGCACGGGGATACCATCATCACCCTCCCTGCCGACTGCCAGATCATTGCCTCCACGGAGGATGTGGAGAATGCGGCCTTTAAAATTGAAAACGAGACAACATACGGCATACAGTTCCATCCCGAAGTCTACCATACCACAGAGGGTACCAAAATCCTTGAGAATTTTGTAGTCAATATCTGCGGATGCAAACAGGACTGGACTCCTGCCTCTTTTATTGAAACCACTGTCAACCAGCTGCGCCTGAAGATCGGCCGCGACAAAGTAGTCCTTGGACTTTCAGGAGGCGTTGATTCCTCTGTAGCCGGTGTACTGCTGCACAAAGCCATCGGCCAGAATCTTACCTGCATCTTCGTGGACAATGGCCTGCTCAGAAAGGATGAATACCAGATGGTGCTCGACTCCTATAAGGACATGGGATTGAATGTCGTCGGAGTGGATGCAAGCCGGAAATTCTGGAATGATCTGAAAGGCGTGACCGAACCTGAAAAGAAAAGAAAGATTATCGGCAGGGATTTCATCGAAGTATTCGACTCCGAGGCACGCAGGATCAAGGATGTAAAATGGCTGGCGCAGGGCACCATTTATCCTGATGTGATTGAATCTACTTCTGTTAACGGCCCCTCTGCCACCATCAAATCGCACCATAACGTGGGTGGTCTCCCCGAAAAGATGAACCTGAAGGTGGTTGAGCCGCTCAATCTTTTATTTAAGGATGAAGTACGACGTGTCGGCAGGGCTTTAGGTATCAAGGAAGAACTGATCGGCAGGCATCCTTTCCCCGGTCCTGGTCTTGCCATAAGGATCCTGAGCGATGTCACTCCTGAAAAAGTAAGGCTTCTCCAGGAAGCGGATGCCATCTTCATCAATGGGCTTAAAGAATGGGGTTTATACGATAAAGTATGGCAGGCGGGAGTGATGCTCCTTCCGGTAAAGGCCGTGGGAGTCATGGGTGATGAACGGACCTATGAACATGTAGTGGCTCTGCGGGCAGTCAATTCCACTGACGGTATGACGGCCGATTGGGTACAACTTCCCTATGAATTCCTGGCCAAAATGTCAAACGAGATGATCAACAAGATCCATGGCATCAACCGCGTCGTTTATGATATCAGCTCTAAGCCGCCGGCAACGATAGAGTGGGAATGAAAATGATGTGTTGATGTGCTGATGAGGTGATGCTCAGATTTACTGGTAATATTATACAGATATCTTATAATCTATTACCTTATTAGTTGGTTGTTATCAACAACTTATTTAAAGCGCATCAGCACATCATCTAATCAACACATCATCCCATCTCTACAGTAACAATATTTTCCTCCTTCAATTTGTCCTCCCCACTATAACGGTAAGCGGATAATTTTTGGTTTCCCAGGACGCATCCGTCTATGCAGCAGATGTTGGATTGCAGTAATTTGGGGCCTTCAGAGAGACAGTAATGGCCGACAAATGTGATTGGTTTTTCAGGACCGTAGGGTTCAAAAGAGGGAGCTATTTCAGCGGGAACAGTATAAGCCGGCAAGATAAATTTATTGCCGAATGCCAGATCCCGGAAGGTTTTATTTTCAGGGGATTCCCACCATTTCATCCTGAAAACCTTCCGGCTTATTCCTTTGTCACATTTCACAACCAGATCCGGGGGACATTGGAATTCCAGGCCTTTTAATGTTTTGTAAATCATTGCTGCAGCAGGATGCTGATCTTCATGAATTGACCGGAGGAAAGGTTTCTTTAATTTTCCCGGAGGAATAAATTCAGACAGAAATTTCATTCCCTCATCATTCCAGTAAGCATGGGCAATACGAATTTCCCCAAGATCAAGAAAAAGAGGCAATTGACGAAACCACTGCAGGTAATCTTTCCATTCCTCCCTGAAATTTTTAAAAGCAGTAAGAGTGCTCTGAATCTGACCACGATTCACTGAGATATGTTTTGAAAGGTATTCGCCTCTGGTATCTTTTATGTGGTAAAGAATAGCGCTATACTCATGATTTCCCAGAATAGCCAGTGCCGCTCCTTCGGTAACCATTGTATAAATGATCTGCAATACTTCCCGGATCTGAGGGCCGCGATTGATAAAATCACCAATGAAAATAGCCATCCGTTCAGGGTGTCGCCATACACCATCTTTTTTTGTATAACCCAACTCTTTGAGGAGTTTCTTTAAAAGTGCAGCATGGCCATGTACATCTCCAATGATATCGTATTGGTGTTCTTTCATGACAATTCAAAAATAATCATAATTGTTTAACCTTATCATTATTACCGGAACAAACTGGGATTGAAATTTTTTCAGGGCCTGATGCCCTGAATTATATTCGGATGATTCTTCATTTGTATGCTGGGGTGAGTAGCCGATTGGATCAGGATTCAAAAAATCGTATCATTTAAACATGCCTATCTCAAGGGCGTAACTTGACATATTTCGTCCGAAGGGTTTCCCCATCCTTAAGGTGATTCAGGTTTTTAAAACTCGCCCAGATGATTTTTAAAATCCTTTAATCGGTGATTTTTTCCGGTCTTATCGAACATTATCAAATGGGGATTGAAACATCTCAGGAATAGTTTGTCTGCAATTCCCATGGGACGGCTTTATTCCCCTAATTTGATTGGTTAGGAAAAATCACATCTGAAAAATAGAATATTGGCAAATCCTCGAAAAAAGTTTAAAAATCTAAAATGTGAATTTGTAAACATCCCCGCCATTGCATTGCATAATCAATGAACCTTGATACACGTCGCAATCTTCCGGTTCTTTTTTAATGTAAGATAAGTCAATGACACTGTTAATTCTTCGTGAATCCAGATCAACGATCCATAATGAAGCAGGACGGGTGGCATCTCCAATACCGGTTGGCAAAAAAAGTTTGCCGTTGCAGATTAGAAGTCCCTGACCGACCAGAAGTTTTTCCCTTCCGTTGTAATAATCTTCAAGTGTATAACTTTCAATAACATCGGCCTCTGTCAAGGTTACCATTTTGTTGCTGTCGTTGTCACTTAATGCAGGTAATTTGAATTTTGTGATCCGGTGTCTGTTCCCTTCAACGGCATTGCTTATTGTATTTCCGAATCCATACAGATAACCATTTTTCACATCCACGACCCATTGGAGGGCATACCCAAAAGTTCCCTTTTCGTCCTTGTAATTGATCGTCTGGACAAGTTCGCTGGAGTTTTTGGTCACCCGTTCAACGTAGCAAACATCTTTCATGTTATTCACTTTCTCCCTGTAAACCTGGGATACGTACAAAAGAGGAAATTCATCCTGGGGATTATAAAATTCCCTGCCAAAGGAAGCGACATTGGCATGATTGGTAGTGGCATAACATGCCAGATTAAATTCAGAAAGTATTTTCCTGTTTTTCAGGTCGATGACAGTACAAATTCCTTTATTATGCAGTGAGAACATGTAGTCTCCATAAATCGCCATGCCTTGGTAGGCTTCCCTTGTTTTTAAGGAACCCAACTCCGGAATGCGGAAATATAAAGATTCGGAGTATGAATATTTGTTGAGATCAACTTTCGGGCCAAGGTATTCAACTGTTGTATCAACCTTCAAAGTTAGTTTTGAAGTGTTTTTTGCTGACTTGTTTTTTGGACTCGCTGAAACGGAATTCTGAGCATTAACAAGAATGTTGAATATGAATAAGATGAATAGTAAATCGGCAAAAATTCTTTTCATGGTGTAAATTTTAGTTGATTAACAAGCTATACCTTAAAATTCACGTATTTTTCTCAAAGAATCCCGGAATTACTACAGAAATGGAAACTTTTGTGCATCGCAAATATCCAATCCACCGTATCCTTTTCCTGCAGGTTTGACGTATCTTTTGTTATGTCAACACAAAGATAGCTTATTCGATTGGGTAGGGAGCCATCGACCTCAAAAAGTTTCAGGTAGCATTTGAAATGGGAAAATTTGAAAAGGTGAAAGTTATAATATCGGGGAATAGTTCATAAAACTAAACCCGATAATGAAAAATATAGAAGGATTAGTTACTTTTAGCAATCCAAATAAAAGAAAAAGTGGCTGCAAAGAAAAACAATAAAGTAATACAAATGCCAAGTCCTGAGAGTTATATCAGGACGAAAGCAAGGCAATTACCCATTCTCGAGTGCCTGATCAGTAATGAATGGGAGGAGACTGGTATTGCCAACATTATCATATCCAGAAAACATACAAACGGCAACATCACGGCCTGTTTTTACCTGGTGGATCTTTATTGCCTCGGCATAAAAGATACCCATTTCCTTTTTAATATCGCCGGGAAAAAATACATGGAAATCATTGGTCGCGTGGAGGATTACTTTCAACGGGTAAGCTACCCCCTGGTGCATAATATCATTTATTCGGGATTGGATTTTGCTGATGAGTATGGGCTTAAGCCACATAAGGATTTTACTTCGACTACCCGCTTCATGCTTGAGGAAGATACTGACGATATTGAACAGATCGATATTGTGTGTGGAAGAGATGGGAAGCCCTTGTTGGTAGTCGGACATCGCGATGATCCCCGAACAGTAAAGGCGGTAATAGTCCAGCTTGAAAAGACCGCAGGGGCAGGGAATTATGAGGTTTTATCCGAAGACGATGAGGATGACTTTGATGAAAATTGTGACGAGAACGAGGAGGATTAGACGATTCGTTGAGAAAATTTAAAGAAACAGATCAAATGATGGAACCTGAAATTAGTTTAAAGAACACCAAGAATGAAATTCTCCAGGCCTACGAGGATGTACTGAAAAAATTGCAAACTCAAAAAGCCCCTGAACCGAAACAGATGCAGGAGGAAAAAAGACAGCAGGAAGTCATTAAAAAGGCTTCGGATAATACTACCGCTGGAATTGTAACGGGCATCACTTCATTAAAACTGAACGTTGCCAAAGAACTCGATAAATTAAGCGAGCAACTGACAGAGGAATTCCGGAAACTGGAGGATATTCAATCGGCTATTGTCCTTGAAAAGCAAAATCTGGAGGAGCTTTACCAGGTTACGTCCAATGCTGATTCGCTCTCTGCCATGCTCCAGGCTCAAAAAGAAAGGAAAGCGGCCTTTGAAAGCGAAATGGCTGAAAAAAGGGTGACCCTCGATGAAAAGATGAAGGCTGACAGGCTTCAATTCGATGAGCAGATAAAACACGAGAGTGAAGCCTTCGAGGTTTCCATGAAAGCCCAGAAAGATCTTTGGAAAGCCGAACAGCTAAAGTGGGCCGATCAGCAAAAAGAATTGAAAGAGAAAACCGACAAAGACCGCAAACGGGAAGAGGAGGAGTATGCTTACAATCTCAAGCTGACAAGGAAAAAGGAATCCGATCTTTACGAAGAAAAGAAAGCCAAACTTGATAAGGATCTTGAAGAAAAGAAAATAGCCTTTGAAAAAGAAATTTCTGCACGGGAGGAAAAAGTCTTGTCTGCCGAGAATGAATTAAAAGAATTGCGCGCGAAAACTGCCGCGTTCCCTTCTGAACTTGAAAAATCTGTCGAGGCAGCCATTAAGGGTACCACGGAAAAGCTTCAGGTGGAGTATAGATTTGAAAAAGAGCTGACCGCTAAACAGACCGAAGGGGAAATCAGATTGAAGGAGCAGACGATAGAAACCCTCAGGGGTAAGATCAAAGATCTGGAAGCGATGATTGGTGAAATGTCCAAAAAAACTTCTACTGCCGAGTCCAGCGTGAAGGAGATAGCCATGAAAGCCATCGAAAGCTCTGGAAAGATGCAGCTTTTTACTACCCCAAAAGACAGTGGAGGGAAAGAATAATATTTATGAGTATCCGGTACGTTGCCTAATGCTGACAGATTTTGTCATTAATAGTCATTTTTGGTCATTTGATTGTTATTAATTGTTTTCTTACTGCCAAATGACTATAAATGACTACTAATGACTATAATTGACTCTCAATGACAACATTTGACAAAGAGGATCTCATTTGGGAAAGTAATGGATATTCATATAAAAAATGTCATAACGTGTCATAACGTTTCATAAGGTTTCATTATTTGAATTTGCACAACCCTTCTCCTTACCTTTACATCAATCCTGGCAACGCCGTACCTGGTCCATATCAAGTCCGTACCAAGTCCAATACAGGGTCTGGTTTTTGCTCACGGCATGGAAGCGAACAATTACCACTAATGCTACGCATTAGTGCTTTTCTCATCAGGAGCTAAAGATTGAAACCAACTTTTACCTTTTTCGCCTGCTATAATTTTCGCTTGATGAAAGTTCCACAACCGTTATTTAAAGTGATCCCTGATGTTCTCCATTTGGTCATATGCCTTAAATGAATCGAAATCTTGAGCCACGTTGTCATAAACCGGCTTCATTGCCAGACGGGATATCCAATCAGCTGAATTTTTTCAACGTAAGTATTTTTCTATTCTTTATTGCTTTTTTGCTCTCCTTTCGTGGCTGTAGCCTTTATTTTATCTGAATCTCGACAGAAGTTGATTTCAGTCCCGGGGAACTAAACTGTACCGTAGCCGTTCCCTTTTTGTTGGCACCCTGGATGTAACACAAAAGGCGTCCATGCAGGGTTTTCCTTTTATTGCTCTTGTAGCTGGTCATGTCCCTGCTGTTTCCGGCTTCCATGCCTAAAAATTTTGCATTGCCTTTCACCCTGCAGATGATCTCATTCTCTGCCAGTGCGACAGGGATTCCATCTTTATCCACAATTTGCAGCACTATCTGGGATAAACCGTCGTCTTTTGTCAGATTGTTCTTGTACAGTTTTGCGACAATAGCATAAGGAGCTTGTGCCGATTCGATGGAATTTCTGCAGATTGGCTGATCATTTTTATCATAGCCGATAGCTTCCAGTTTCCCTTCCTGAAAAGGAATTTCCCAGGTGATGTTACCGGTATTGTCATCGTACAATCTGGGATTGCCGACGGGCTTCCCGTTGAGAACCAGCTGAACCTTTGCCGCATTAGTATAACAGGTGACCTTCACCGTGTCGCCTGGCTGAAAGTTCCATGCCGGCCAGAGATCACGTCCATCTTTCTTCCTGGAAATATTTTGTGTGGCGATGTAAACCATTGGGATTGAACTCCAGATCGACTGCCGGAAGTAAGCTTTAGGTTTCATGAATCCTGCCATGTCCAGCAACCCCGTAACGGATCCCCTTGAAGGCCATGCGCCGGCTTCTCCCAGAAAATCTATTCCTGACCAGAGAAATTGACCGAATATAAATTCATTGTCCCTGACACTCTTCCATTCATTGAGTCCCTGTCCGTTCTCGCTCCCATAGATAATGCGGTTGGGATATTTCTGATGATCTTCGGCGTAACGTTTTTCTGTGTAATTGTATCCGGTAATATCCAGTGCTCCAGGGTATTCAGTATGGTTTGACATCACCACTCCGGCCAGTGCCGCCGTCACGGGGCGGGTTGTGTCGTATTGTTTTACCACCGACACCAGTCTTTTGGCAATTGTGCCAAGACGTTCTGCAGATGGCTGGTTCGGTTTGTAGCCCCCGTACATCGGCTGATTGATGGTGGCGCCGTTTAGAATCGGGTGAGAATAAGGATCGTTGGGATAATCGATCTCATTACCGATACTCCAGCAGAAGATAGAGGGATGGTTCCTGTCACGGCGTACCATATCCGCGAGGTCGCGATCGCTCCACTCGTTGAAATATTCGTAAGAACCTTCATAGCCAGGTTTCCCTTTGTTCCACCCCTCCAGCCATTTGCGTTTGGCGAACTCCCATTCGTCGAATGCTTCGTCCATGACCAGAAATCCGAGCCTGTCAAAAAGGTCGTATAATTCAGGCATCTGGGGATTGTGACTTAAACGGATCGCGTTACATCCTATCTGTTTTAGAGCAAGCAAACGCCTTTCCCATACGGCAATAGGAACGGCAGCTCCCAGTACGCCGGCATCATGATGGATGCAAACCCCTTTAACTTTCATCCATTGACCGTTCAAGGCAAATCCTTTATTGGGATCAAATGTCAGACTGCGTATTCCAATTGGAATGTTGACCTGATCAATCACTTTACTGTCTTTGGAAAGAGTTGCATGCAAGGTGTACAGATTAGGGTGATCAATGCTCCAAATCAGCGGATTGCTTACATTGAGCTCAATGGTATTATTTTTATGCTTATTGGCTTCAACCGCGACCTTCCCTGTACGACTAGCGGATATTTTCCCGTCTTTATCAACAATTTGGATCTGGAGATCCAGTTCAGAGTCATATTTAGTTCCGTTTTCTATATCGGCATCAATCTTTAGTTTGGCTTCCGTGGAGTTAATTGACTGGGTGGCACAAACTACTCCCCATTGAGAGAAATGAACCGGGTTAGAATAGATCACCCATACATTGCGATATATTCCCGAACCCGTGTACCACCTGGAATCCTCAGACTTGCTGTGATCTACCCGTACGGTAATCGTGTTTTTCTTTCCGAACGCAATGAAAGGAGTTGCATCATAGGCAAACGAAATATACCCGTTTGGCCGTTTCCCAAACAGATGTCCGTTTAAATATACTTCGCTGTGATTGTAAATTCCTTCAAAATATAAATATACCTTATCGTTTGATCGGTTGGCGGGAATAGGAAGGTCTTTAAGGTACCATCCGATTCCTCCGGGGAGGTATCCTGTGCAACTGGAAAGCGTAGATTTTGGCTCTCCCTCCGAACTCCAATCGTGAGGTAAATCGATTTGTCTCCAGGATACTAATCCCGGCGATTTAAGCGCATTGCAGTCTCCTTGATGGAACAGCCAGTTGTCGTTTATTTTCACAGGCTCACCGAACGAAAGCTGGGCTTTTACCGGAAGTATCATTAAACAAAGTAATAGTAAACACAATAATATCCTGATTTTCATGGCATAAATAAATTTTTGTCGCAGAATTTATTCTTAAGACTACCAAGGGTTAAATGTATAACGAAAAATGAAATTCCGAATTCCTTTATATAGATAGATTAATGATCTCCATGCTCGTTCCATGATTGTGGGGATTTTTACTACGTGGAAAAGAGAAATGGCTGATAAATTACGGCTTATTGTAGAATTTTTTCAGATCAATTCTTCTTATTCCAATGAGCTGTTTTACTCTTTCTCCATAAATAAAGTATGGTGGTTAATACCCAGTAAATAATTGAATTAACCAGGTTGTTTTTTGAAAATAATCATTATAATTGTCGTGCTGTTCAATTATTCAACTTTAAAAAACCGTCATAAAGCCTCAAAAAACTATCCTATGAGAACTATCCGGTTATTCCTGTATTTTGCCGCAATTCTGATATCTTCTTTTGCAAATTCTCAAAACACTGAAGTTATTTATTATCCGAAACTCATTCGTACTGACGTAAACAATGCCAAAGCTACCTTGGCAGGTTTGATTCACGGAACCAGTTGGGGAAAGCCTGAAGATGTTTCAGTGTTGGATGACAGGATTGATATGACATTCAAAGGAAAAAAAAGAACCAGAATCACCCAATCGATTTCTTTTTCTGACTTGGCTACTTATCCGATCCGGGTTACCAGAACGGAGGTGACCCCTTCCAAAAAATATAACGGCGCAAGATTAACTTATTTTAATTATGCAATTCAACTAAAAAACGGTTATTTAGACCCCAAAGAGGTTTATAACTGGTTCTTCCTTAAAAATGATGCACCTGCCCCCGCTTTTACCCTGGCAGACAGTTATTCCAAGCAGAACGTTCCCGAAACAGAAAATAATTACAAGAAATTGGCGGATTACTTATATTTCTTTCAGCATCCCTTCATGATTCAACGGTACGACTCCCTTCTCAATCAATTTAAATCCGTTGCTGCACAGTATCATGAATCAAAGGTAAAGCCTTCTGTTTCAGAGGAACAAAGAAAATATATTGTCCAAGCAAACGCATTTAATGAACGAAAGGATTACATCAAAGCACTCGAATTTTATAATAAAGCACTTGAATTGGATAAGACGGCCTATCCGGGCGCCTATATGAATATGGCTTTGCTCTCTGCTCAGGTACAAAATTATGAGGGGGCTATTTTTTATATGAAAAAATACCTGATGCTTGTTCCTGAAGCGGAAGATGCTCGCAGTGCCCAGGATAAAATCTATGAATGGGATGGTATTATCGGGAAATAATCAATCTGAATTTAAGGAATCAAAGTGCCAGAGATTCTTCATTAATTTCTTGTATCCTGCCCTTTCAAATGCAGACCCTTTAAAGCTTTTGTTGTAAGTAGGTTTGTCCAGATTCAGCCAATCGGATTGTGTCATTTCAAGTAATCCTTCGATCGGTTTAAATTCTTCAGCCTGTGTAGGCGTGATTTTTTTATTCCATGGACAAACATCCTGACAGATATCGCAGCCAAAGATTTGGTTTCCCATCTTATCACGGAATTCGTCTGAAATCTCATCACGGCTTTCAATAGTGAGATAGGAAATGCATCGGCGGGCATCAATCTTATGAGGGGCAATAATGGCTTTCGTTGGACAGATATCCAAACACCGGGTGCAGGAACCACAATGATCAGGAACTATTTCTTTATCGTATTCCAGTTCGAGATCAATAATAAGCTCCCCTAAGAATACGAAAGAACCATATTCCTTTGATATTAAAAGTGAGTGTTTGCCGATCCATCCAAGCCCAGATTGTTTGGCCCAGGCACGTTCCAGAACGGGGGCAGAATCGACGAAAGGCCTCCCGTTACAAGGTACAATCTCTGTACGAATGTATTCCAGTAATTGATTCAGCTTTTCTTTTACGATGAAATGGTAATCCTTGCTGTAAGCATATTTGGAAATGATTGGAGCTTTGGGATCTTTCTGTCTTTGTGCCGGGCAATAATTAATAAGAACAGAAATGATTGATTTAGCACCTTCCACCATTTTGGAGGGGTCCAGCCTCATTTCAACATTTCGGGCCATATAAGCCATAGTTCCGTTCATCCCTTCTTCCAGCCACGATTCAAGAGTGCTTCTTTCCTCTTCCCGAGAACGGACCTCGGATATACCACAGGCATCAAATCCCAGGGCTTTTGCTTTGAATTTTATTTGATCGCTCTTATATTTCAGATCTTTAATCATTCCATTGTTGGACGAACCAAAAAACGAAATTTGCACACAGAAATAAGAAATTACATAAAACCAAGCTCAAGTCTTGCCTCCTCCGACATCATGGATTTATCCCAGGGAGGATCGAAGGTAACCTCTACTTTACAGGATTCGATACCTTCCACTTTTTTAGCCATGTATTCGACATCGGAGATGATCATGTCGGCAACGGGACAGTTGGGGGCTGTCAGAGTCATGACAATTTTAGCCTCGTCGCCTTCAATATCCACACTATAGACCATTCCCAAATCGTAGATATTCACGGGAATTTCGGGGTCATATACCTGTTTCAGATTCTCTATGATTTGATCTATTCTCTCGTCCATTATTCCGCTTTTTTCTCCAACATTTTTTCGTATGCCAAAGCATAAAGTTTAATCTGTTTGACCATGGAAGTCAAACCATTGGATCTGGTCGGTGAAAGATGCTGGTGAAGTCCAATATCCTGAATAAAATGAGGTTCCGAGGAAAGGATCTCCTTAGGGGTACGTCCGGAATAAAGTCTTAGTAAAAGGGCTACCAGACCATTTACAATCAGGGCATCGCTCTCTCCTTCGAAAATGATTTTATCACCATCAAGTTCCTGATGGAACCACACTCTTGACTGGCATCCGCGGATCAGATTTTCTGCCACTTTGTATTTCGGATCAAGAGGTTTAAGATTATTTCCCAACTCAATCAGATAAGCATATTTATCCATCCAGTCGTCAAAACCTGAAAATTCTTCTATTATCTCTTGTTGTATTTCTTCTATCGTCATTCCAGTGAAAATTGTTTCAAAGTTTCAGGGTTTCAAAGTTCCAAATTGCAATAAACTAATTGTCTGCAAATATAGTGATGAATTTTATGAAACATTGAAACATTGAAACCTTTAGCTAAAACATACCTTTTATCCGGATCAGCGCCTTGTAAAAAGCATCTATTTCTTCAAATGTATTATAGAATGCCAGTGAAGCCCTGGCCATGCTTTCACATCCATAATGATCCAGGACAGGATCGGCACAGAGACGTCCGGTACGGATGGCAATACCCAGTTGATCGAGCAGGGTGCCTAAATCGAAAGGATGAATGCCCTTAATATTAAAAGTGAATACCCCCGCCTTATGTATGGATTCCCCGTAAATCGTTAATCCGTCAATTTGTTTAAGTCTTGAATGAAGGTATGAGGTAAGCTCCATTTCGTGTTTCTCCAGTTCCTCTCTCCCTGTTCTGTTCAGATATTTTATAGCTTCTGCCATGCCGACAGCGCCGATATAATGAGGGGTCCCGGCTTCAAATTTATAAGGAAGTTCGTTGTAATCTGTTTTTGCAAAGGTAACTTTGCTGATCATCTCGCCTCCGCCTAAAAAAGGAGGCATCTGATCGAGCCATTTGCGTTTGCCGTAAAGTATTCCGATGCCTGTAGGCCCATAAACTTTATGCCCTGAGAAACAATAGAAATCGCAATCGAGAGCCTGAACATCCACCTGAAAATGAGGCGCCCCTTGAGCTCCGTCGATCAATACCGGCACTCCTTTGGCATGTGCAATCCGGATGATTTCTTCAATCGGGTTGATGGTTCCAAGAGTGTTGGAAACATGAGCTGCAGCAACTATTTTGGTCTTATCACTGATCAGAGTTTCAAGTTGATCGATCTGAAGATCCCCGTTGTCGTTGAAAGGAACAATCTTAAGTTTCCCGCCGTTTCTTTCGCAGGCGATCTGCCACGGAACGATATTAGCGTGATGTTCCATTTCCGTGAGTATTATTTCATCTCCTTCCGAGATAAAAGCCCTCCCGAAAGAGGAGGCCACCAGGTTGATGGATTCTGTTGTGCCATGAGTAAAGATTACCTCGGCCGTCTCTTTGGCATTAATGAATTTCCTTATAGTTTCCCGGCTCGATTCGTAAGCCTCTGTCATTTTGTTGGCCAGATAGTGTGCCCCGCGGTGAATATTGGAATTATATTTCAGCGAATATTCCCTTGTTATATCAGTTACCTCTAAAGGACGCTGTGCCGTTGCTGCATTATCGAAATAGATAAGCGGCTTTCCCTTGATCTGCTGCTCCAGTATCGGGAAGTCTTTGCGTATTTTGTTAATATCTATCCTCATTTTTTATTTCACGAATTGTTGACGAATTCACACGAAAGCTTTAAAGAGGATATTGTGAACTCAATCAAAATTTATTTCATTTCAATTCTTGTATATTATTCGAAAAGCAAAATTAGAACGTTCGTGGCAATTCGTAACAAATTCGTGTAATTAGTCACTATGTAATTAGTTATCTGATACAATCCATTGCGCACAAATGGCATTTGGAAACTTCCCCTCTCAGACGTTTGTCTACAAGACGGTCGATTCTATTGCGCAAAGTTTCAATCTTTATTTCTGTCAGTACCTCATGGGCGAAAGCAGACATCAGCATCAGCCGTGCTTCTCTTTCCGGGATACCGCGGGCCTGCAGGTAAAATAATGCTTCCTCGTTGATACGTCCTACTGTCGCACCATGGGAGCATTTTACATCGTCATTATCGATCACCAGCTGAGGCTTTGAATTCATCTTCGCGGTATTGGTCAGCAAAACATTGTTGTTTCGCTGGTATGCTTCCGTTTTTACTGCATGGGGAGCAACATTTATGCGTCCCGTGAAAGCACCTGAGGCGTTATCATCCAGAATGTTCTTATAAAGCTGATTGCTGTGGCAATTTGGTTTAGCATGCTCAACAACTGTAAAATTGTCTACATGCTGATTTTTATCTGAAAGAGCAAGTCCGCAGATTTTGGCTTCGGCATGTTCTCCGTTGAACAGAACCCCAAGATTATTCCTGATAATCCCTCCGTGAAGCGAAACAACATTGGTGACAAGCTGTGAATGTTGTCCCTGCCTGATATACAGGCCTGATAAATTGGCGGCCTTGTTATGATGGTTCTGAATGGTATAAATGTCAACCAAGGCATTATCACCTATTTCAAACTCAGTTACATTATTGGTAATGTAAGTCTGGGGAGTAAGGGTGTGATCACAGAAAATTACTTTCGACTGGCTGTTATTTCCTGCAATAATCAGATTCCGTTGTGTAGCATACAAATCATCGTTGCTTCTCAGCAAATTGATGATCTGTATAGGTTTGGGAAGTATCACATTATCCGGGATGTATATAAAAATGCCATCCTGGGCAAAAGCAGTATTCAATGCATTCATCGGATCTGTCTCTGCAATGGCTAATTTCCCGTAATATTTTTCTACCAGTGATCTGTTTTCTTTAACCGCTTTTTTGAAACTCTTGATGATGACCCCCTTGGGAAGATCCAAATGATTGGTCATTTCATCAAACCAACCATTAATAACCATAGCCAGATAAGTATCAAACTGAGGAACATCACAACTGAACACCTCTTTCAGGTTTACATCAAATTTATCAGGAGTCCATGCACGTCTGAAATTTTCAGTCTGAAAAAGATGAGTCAGATCGGTGTATTTATAATTCTCTGTTTTGAAATTAGGAATACCCATCCTGAGAAATGCGTTCATTGCGGGTTCCCGGACTTCGTTCACTACACTTGCATCTCCGTCTGAAAGTATTTCCCGGCTTTTGTCAAAGAGTTCTTTCAACCGATCAGTAGCAGGTATTTTTTCTTCGGTTATGATCATCCTTCCACTTCTTTTTTGATCCAGTCGTATCCCTTTTCTTCCAGTTCGAAGGCAAGTTCCTTACCGGCTGATTTCACAATACGGCCATTGTATAACACATGAACAAAATCCGGAACGATGTAATCCAGCAGTCGCTGGTAGTGTGTTACCAAAATTGTCGCATTTTCAGGTTTGCGCAAAATATTTACACCGTTGGCTACAATGCGCAGTGCATCGATATCCAGTCCGCTGTCTGTTTCATCCAGGATCGCTAACTTTGGTTCAAGCATGGCCATCTGGAATATTTCATTCTTTTTCTTTTCACCCCCCGAGAATCCTTCATTAACGCTTCGGTTGGTCAGTAATTCTGAATCGATCTGAACCAACTGCTTTTTCTCCCTCATCAGTTTCAGAAAATCTGTTGCTGAAAGTTCTTTCTCATCCCTGTACTTACGGGCTTCGTTGACGGCAGTTTTCAGAAAGTTCACCATGCTGATACCTGGAATTTCTACCGGGTACTGAAAACTTAAAAATAATCCCTCTTTTGCACGCACATCCGGTTGCATTTCAAGCAGGTTCTTGCCATTAAAAGTGACGGTTCCTTTGGTTACTTCATAATTTGAGTTGCCCGCAAGAACATTGGCAAGGGTACTTTTCCCGGAACCATTGGGCCCCATGATAGCATGAATTTCTCCGGCTTTTATCGTAAGATTTATCCCGTTGAGGATCTCCTTTCCTTCTATCTGCGCGTGTAAATCTTTGATTACTAACATTCTTATATTGCTTTGTTATTTATTATTTTTCTATTTTTTAATTTCACGAATTGGGGATGAATTTACACGAACGCTTTTAAATTATTATGTATTACAATTCAGATCAACAATACTTTAAAAATCTTCTTTTCGTTATTCTAAAAACTTGATTCAGAACCTTTGTATTAATTCGTCCTTAATTCGTAAAATTCGTAATTCGTAATTTTTATCCAACACTTCCCTCCAGACTGATCTGCAAAAGCTTTTGTGCTTCTACCGCAAACTCCATCGGGAGTTTATTGATAACTTCCCTCGCGTATCCGTTTACAATCATGCCAACCGCATCTTCGGTAGAAATGCCGCGCTGATTGCAGTAAAAAATCTGATCTTCGCCAATCTTGGAAGTTGTGGCTTCATGTTCAACAATCGAGGAACTGTTCCCGACTTCCATGTACGGGAAGGTATGAGCCCCGCATTTATCGCCAAGCAAAAGAGAATCGCACTGTGAATAATTTCTTGCATTTTCGGCTTTGGGAAGTATTTTCACCAAACCCCGGTAAGCATTCGAACCGTGTCCTCCCGAAATACCTTTTGAAACGATATGGCTCCTGGTATTTTTACCGATATGGATCATCTTGGTCCCTGTATCGGCCTGCTGGTAATTGTTGGTCAGGGCTACCGAATTGAATTCGGCGGTGGAATTATCTCCCATTAAAATGCAGCCCGGATATTTCCAGGTAATGGCCGATCCGGTCTCTACCTGGTTCCAGTTAATCTTTGAAGAGACGCCTTTGCAAAGCCCTCTTTTGGTGACAAAATTAAAAATACCGCCTTTGCCGTCCTTATCTCCAGGATACCAGTTCTGTACAGTCGAATATTTTACTTCAGCCCTGTTGAGAGCAATGATCTCAACCACTGCCGCATGAAGCTGGTTCTCGTCACGCATCGGCGCTGTACAGCCTTCAAGATAAGAGACATAGCTGTCGTCGTCGGCAATAATCAGGGTCCGCTCAAACTGTCCCGTATTTTCAGCATTAATTCTGAAATAGGTCGAAAGCTCCATGGGGCAGCGAACCCCTTTGGGGATGTAAACAAACGAACCATCCGAAAATACGGCAGAATTAAGGGCCGCGAAAAAATTATCATTATACGGCACTACCATTCCCAGATATTTCTGAACAAGGTCGGGGTGATGTTTTACCGCTTCGCTGAAAGAACTAAAAATGACTCCACGCTCAGCCAGAACTTCCTTGAAAGTTGTTTTTACCGAAACACTGTCCATAACGGCATCAACGGCAACTCCCGAAAGCATCTTCTGCTCTTCAAGGGGAATGCCCAGCTTTTCGAAAGTCCTCAGTAATTCAGGATCGATCTGATCAAGACTTTCATATTTTGCATTCTGTTTTGGAGCCGCGTAATAAATAATATCCTGGTAGTCAATTTCAGGGATCTTAAGATGGGCCCAACGGGGCATTTCCATGGTAAGCCATTTCCTGTAAGCTTTCAGGCGAAACTCGAGCAAAAATTCGGGTTCCTCCTTTTTTGCGGAAATGGTGCGTATTATATCTTCATTCAGTCCTTTAACGATCTTATCGGTCTCTATATCGGATGTAAAGCCGAACCGGTAATCGCGTTGAGTGACCTCATGTATTAATTCATTTTGATCTTGCATAGTTACTCTTTATTATACTCGCCGGTTTTTATCCTGCAATATAAGTCTTTTAATCGAAAAAGAAGATTTATATAGACTTATTCCAAATTGCAAAGATATAAAATGAACAGTACTTTTATGAATTTTGGTAAAAAAAATAAAGCTTGACAGTCTCGAAATACCTTTGGAGGCACAGGGCTGGAACACATTGAGATAAAAGAAACCTTAAAAATCATTGGTGATTATAAAAGATTATGTAAATTTACAAAAACTTTCAATATTAAATTTCATTGGTGTCCGGTTAAATAATTTTTAAACTATGAATTATCAATTATTATAAGGCTTTTGGAAGATACCGCCACTACGTGGCTTATTTCTCAAATGAATGCTATTTCTACAAAGATTTAGCTGCCATGCAGCTTCTTTTTATGCAACGTAGTTGATATATCTTTGTAGAATAATGCATTACAAAACAAAAATAAGCAACGTAGTTGCGACATCTAATCTGATCAAATTTTTACCGGACAACAATGATTAAATTTATGAAAATAATAGCGTTAAGAGGTGCTGAAAACACTGGAAAATCCCACGTCATTAACATTGTCTATCAATTTCTTTTAATGGGAGGATGGTCCCAGATTCCTGGTAATTTTCGAATACTTGGAAATAAAATCTTTGAGGATGTAATTGATATTTTACAAAAAGAAAAGATTTTAATCGGAATTATTGGTGCTGGAGACTATCAAATTGGAAATATGGGATTAAAAAATTTAATAGATGAATTAAAAAACAAAGGATGTCAAATTATTATATGTTCATGCAGAAATAATCCAAAAATTGAGAAAGCGGTAACATTAAACCATGATTATATTTGGGTTGATAAAACGCTTTCAACTGGTAGAGACAATGATAGAATTGTAAATGGAATTGACGCTGAACATATAATCAATTTAGTGTGAAAATATTATCGTCAGGACAACAATCTTATTTTATGAGATTATCAGGATATTAAAACTTACAATTATGACTAATCCCAAGACATTCATATTGTTAATGTTGCTAATGCTTTCAATTAACACGAGTATAGGACAAAAATTAAAATCTTATAAAGGTGAGTTTAATGATGGAACAGCCAATTATAGTTATTTTGAGGATGCAGAATTTAATAGACATTTCCAGGGCCCATTTTCCTATATCGGAAAACGTTATAATGTAAACGGACAATTCAAAGATGGAAAACAATCAGGGGAATGGAATATTTCTGCAAACAATAAAATTTACGAAAACCCGGGGGCAAAATTCCAGATAAATGCGAATATTTATGGTTCCTATAACCAAGGGAATTTAGATGGATTATGGACATATTCAAATTCCATGCGAATGTGTTATTATGATAGATGGGATACTGGTACTGACACAGAAAAATCTACAGCCAATTTCAAAGATGGACATTTTGTAGGTAAGATATCTTATTCAAAAAATTGGCCTCAAATTTTGACGGTTTTAGGACAGTTTGATGATACTGGTAGGCTGGAAGGAACATGGACTTTTGACGGCAAGACAGAAAGGGATATAATAAAATATATGAATGGAATTGCCTATTGGAGATTACGTCAGAATATTACGACTGGAGAAAAGTTAGTATACTATGATAATACAGCGTTTGTAAAAGAATTTTGGTCTAAATTTGATACCGTATCAAATACCGCAGTAATTAATGGAATAAAATATTATCCTGTGAAGATACAAATATTAGATCGCCATTCCGAAGAAGGGGTAATATATTCAATGAATTTTGCCTATGCGAGTATCAAAGAGTTAATTAATCCAGCTATAAACCTTTGGACTTCAGAGACCATAGAGCTTTATGGGAATCAAGGTCTTACGAATCCAATATATTATTTTAAAACAAAATTAACTAAAGTCCCCTACTGCTATGAGATAATAATTCAAGAAATGTAGCAAAGAATGAATTGTTTTTTAAAAAGAGGCGTTGCAATAACGCTATAGCTCATTTAAAAATTCTTTAGCTGATTGTTTTTTTAATTTCCCTTCTTTCATTAATCTGACCTCAGTCAAACTCTTTTGAAGATCAATCAAAGCTTTTGAATCAACTTCCGGAAATTCCACGTAGTCCAGTGTTTTTATGAATTCCGGAAATGTATCGAATTTATTGTCATTAATATTTAAAGTCAGCTGTTTCATCGCTTCATTATTGCATTATACAACAAATTTAATTTAAAAATTGAGTTTAAACAATATACTGTCAGTTTTAAATCCTCAGCTATGGATATCTGTATTTTACATGGAATTTACTTTTTCGTTGAATCCCCGGATTGTGTAGATATAAAATGAACATTACTTTTGTATTTTAAATCATAGTTTAATGGGAAACAACAATCACTCAAAAACAGAGATTTCAACTCTTGGAGAATTCGGTCTGATTCACCATCTGACTGATAATATTAAAATCAAGAACAGCAGTACCCTCAAGGGGGTGGGCGACGACTGCGCGGTTCTGGACTACAAGGACAAGAAAGTTGTGATCACCACCGATATGCTGACCGAGGGAGTTCACTTTAATTTGATGTACACGCCCCTTCGTCATCTTGGTTACAAATCTGTTACTGTGAATCTGAGCGATGTCTGCGCCATGAATGCAGAACCAAAACAGATCATCATTTCTATTGCTATCTCTTCCAAGCTTTCGGTGGAAGCTCTCGATGAACTGTATGCAGGAATCTATCTTGCCTGCGATCGTTATGGTGTTGACCTGGTTGGGGGTGATACCACCACTTCCCTTACCGGTCTGACTATTTCCATTACCGCTGTGGGCGAAGGAAATGAAAGCGAGCTTACTTACCGCAGCGGGGCTAAAAATACCGACCTCCTCTGCGTCTCGGGTGATCTTGGCGGCGCATACATGGGACTTCAACTGCTCGAACGCGAAAATGAGGTTTTCAAGGTTAATCCAAAAATGCAGCCCCAGTTTGAAGGCTATCATTATATCCTGGAACGGCAGTTAAAGCCTGAACCGAGATTGGATATGCTGAAGATTTTCAAAGAATTAGGAGTAAAACCAACTTCCATGATCGATATCTCGGATGGCTTGTCTTCCGAAATCCTCCATCTCTGCGAAGATTCGGGGGTAGGGTGCCGGCTTTATGAAGATCGTATCCCTTACGATGACCAAACCAAAAGGATGGCCCAGGAGCTGAATATCAATCCATTGGTAGCTGCCCTGAACGGAGGGGAAGATTATGAATTGTTGTTTACCATCCCTCTTGCCGATCGCGATAAGATAAAAAATCATCCGGATATCACTATTTTGGGTCACATGACCGAAAAAGAAAAGGGTGCAAATCTTATTACAGCCGGTACCGGAATGGAAATACCTCTCGAGGCCCAGGGATGGAATCCACTGAAAGGAAGATAATTCCGCAGGCCAATTGCCAGATATAATTGTGTTTACCCTCTAGAGACGCACGGCGTGCGTCTTTATCCTCATATTCCGCCCTCTTAAATCTATGAATAGAATCCGTATCACCCTATATGCAAAGACGCACGACGTGCGTCTTTATAACATCCTCGTACTATCCGACCATGTTCTGTAAACGGTTTGTAGAACTTCAACCGGAAGCACTTATGTTAACGGTACTTTCACTTCAATACATCAAATTATTATTAATCAGTCGGATCTTCGAGCCTCCGGATCAAAATCCAATAAAAGAATGGGGCTTCACAGAAATACGTACCTGAGAAAAATTAATCCGGAGAATTTTTTCAAGGGTGATTTTATCAAACAGTTGCGACAAGTATTATACTATTAAAAATTATAGTATCAGGAGTTTGAGATAAAATACTCCCCGGCCCCGTTTGTTTCTGATATCCTTCCGCCTTACCGTCCCCGAGTCATGTCCATACCAAAGCCGTATCAAATATAGTGTTTGTCCACAGCTCCTGTACTGTTCCTGTACTAATTAGTACAGGAACAGTACAGGAGCTGTGGACAAACAGTGGAGATGGTATGGTTATGATATGACTTTAGTACCTTCCGGATAAGATGATGTCTGCCGGTTTAAAAAGGATTCAGGGGAACGGTGAATCACTTTAAAAATTTATGAAAGTCAATAGTTTACCTGAAAATCACGGATATTCACATTAAAAGGTACGCATTAGTGTGATGAACCAAAAGAATAAAGTAGATCTCACGGATAAACTACTGCATCAGTTTATAAAATTTATTATCTTTGGTCAAAACATCTCCATTATGTATATTGATTATTACAACATTTTGGGTGTAAATAAAAATGCCACACCGGATGAGATCAAAAAGGCCTACCGAAAGCTTGCCAGGAAATACCATCCCGATCTGAATCCCAACGATAAAGATGCCAAGAGAAAATTTCAGGAGATCAACGAAGCCAATGAGGTTTTGAGTGATCCTGAAAAACGGAAAAAATATGATCAGTATGGTCAGGACTGGGAACATGCCGATGAATTTGAAAAACAGCGTCAATATCAACAGCAGGCATCTTCTGCCGGCGGAGGACAGTGGTTTACAAGTTCAGGTTCTGAGGAAGGCTTTTCCGATTTCTTTAATGATCTCTTTGGTGGATTTGGAGGTCGTTCCCAAGGCAGACAGGCAAGATACAGGGGAGAAGATTACAATGCTGAGCTTCAGCTTGATCTCCAGAACGTAGCTCAGGCTCATAAGCACACACTGAATGTTAACGGTAAAAACATCCGGATCACAATACCAGCCGGAATAGAGAATGGACAAACTATCAGGATTCATGGCTATGGCGGGGCCGGGATGAATGGAGGTCCAAATGGAGATTTACTGATCACTTTTAATATCCCCAGTCATCCTGTTTTTAAGAGAGAGGGTTCCAATTTATACATGAATGTAGAGCTGGATCTGTTTACTGCAATTTTGGGTGGAGAGATTACCGTTGATACACTTGATGGAAAGGTAAAACTAAAAGTCAAACCAGAGACTCAGAACGGCAGCAAAGTCAAACTTACCGGTAAGGGTTTGCCTGTATATAAACAGGAAGGCAGAAGCGGGGATTTGATCATAACCTATTCTGTTAAAATCCCTACCAATCTGACCGATAAACAAAAAGCAATGTTTGCAGAACTGGCAAAAACACGTTAAAAGATTAGAACTTATGCAAAAAGAAGATTTTATATCTGCCGAAGAATTTTGTGTCAGTCACGATATCGAGGTCTCATTTATCAGTTCGCTTCATGACAATGGTCTAATCGATATCGAAGTATTCGATGAAAACATTTATATCTATCCGAATCAACTGTCACAGCTTGAAAAAATCTCGCATTTTTACTATGACCTTGGAATAAATCTGGAAGGAATAGAAACCATTAATTATCTGTTGGAAAAGATGGATGAGATGCAACAGGAAATCCTTTCCCTGCAAAACCGGCTTCGTTTGTACGAGTAAAAGTTTCCTCAATAATTTTCTAAAATGAGTTTCCGGTATGTTGCCTAATGTTAATAGATTGGGTCATTAAGTCGTCATTAAGTCGTCATTAATGGTTATTGTGCAATAAAAAAAACAATTGATGACAATCAAATGACCATAAATGGCAACATTTGACAAAGAGAAATCTCAATTAGGAAAGCAAACGGATGTTCATATTTTCTAAATTTCCTCCTCCATTGTAATCAGAATAATCCTTTCAATACAACCAGGAAAATTGTGCAATCATTTTGTACATCTTTCCAGCTTTATCAGCAAAAGAAATCCAACTCAGAAAGTGTGAAATATATAATTTATTAAAGAAAATATATTCACATAATTGTACAATTCTTTGTAAATTCCATTAGAAAAAGAAACTTATATCCATCCTATTAATTTAAGGATATAAAAAGACCTTTTCACTAAAACCTGATTATTAAACTAAATTTCATTTTCTAAATGAACAGACAAATCACATTAAGATCAATTCCTGAAGGAATGCCATCAGAAGGAAATTTTTCTATGGAAGAAGCACCCGCAAAGGATATAATGGAAGGTGAACTTTGGGTAAAACCAAAATATCTTTCGGTTGATCCTTATATGAGGGGAAGAATGAGCATCAATTCCAATATGCCTCCCTTCGAAATTGGGAAACCTTTGGAAGGAGCTGGTATCGCTGAGATTGTTGAAAGTCGTAATCCTGAATTCAAGACAGGAGAACTGGTTAAGGCAAATCTGCTTTGGCAGGAATTTCAGGCGATAAAAGCAAAGGAAGTCATCCGGATAGGCAAATACGTTCATTCTCCGGCCGATTACCTTGGTATTTTAGGATTAACAGGATTAGCTGCCTACTTTGGCATTCAAACAATAGGTAAACCGGTAAAAGGTGAAACTGTTGTGATATCGGGAGCTGCCGGCGCTGTGGGTTCCGTAGCAGGGCAACTCGCGAAAATAAAGGGATGTTACGTAATTGGGATTGCCGGGAGCAATGATAAAATAAGACTTTTGAAAGAAGAACTGCACTTTGATGAGGCTTTTAATTACCATAACGAAGGATGGGAAAAATCATTGGTTTTGACTGCACCCCAAGGTGTTGACGTATATTTCGACAATGTAGGCGGAGAAATATCCGATGCTGTAATGAGAAATCTTAATCAAAAAGCAAGAATAATCATATGCGGACAAATATCACTGTACAACAGCAATGAAATACCTTTAGGTCCACGTGTTCAGCCCATTCTTCTTGAAAAAAGGGCCTTAATGCAAGGTTTCACTGTCAGGAATTATACCGACCATTTTGAAGAGGCTATCGAGGAATTGGCAAAATGGTTAAGAGAAGGCAAACTAGTAAGTCGCCAGACCATTTTTAAGGGATTTGAAAAGTTGCCTGAAGCATTTATCGGACTTTCCCAGGGCAAAAATACTGGTAAATGTATCGTTGAAGTTTAACCTCCTTTATTCCTTTTTGGTAGCTATTATGTTATTTATGAGGTTGGCCCTATATTCTGAATCCCATCCCTGGAAATTGAATTTTAAAATTCCACGGGTAAATGTAAATATTTTAATGTAAATTGTATAATGCCAAAGATATACTGATAATTTACTGGTGAATAAAACATGTTAAGAATTAAACGGGAAGGTATTTTACTGGAGAGAACCGATCTGGAATTTGAAAATGAAGGGGTATTTAATCCGGCAGTATACCAGGAAGGGGACATTATTTATTTATTTTACAGAGCTGTAAGAGCATGGAATCATTCCACCATAGGATACTGTCTGCTTGACGAGACTCTAAAGATCAGTTATCGCGCTGAATCACCGGTAATCATACCCGAAAATAAATACGAATCACAAGGAGTTGAAGATCCCCGGATTGTAAAAATTGATGACCTTTATTATTTATCCTACACTGCCTATGATGGCATTAGTGCCCGGGGCGCTCTTGCCGTCTCGAAAGATTTACAGCAATTCGAAAAGAAGGGTATAATTGTACCCAAAATTACCTATTCAAAGTTTTTATTGATGGCTGAAGCCAATAAAAACTTAAATCCAAGATATTATCAAAACCAGACCTTCTATCTTAAACCTGGAGTTTCTCCTGATTCTATCCTTCTCTGGGATAAAAACCTTGTATTTTTTCCGAGAAAAATTGACAACAATATTGTATTTCTGCATCGCATCAGACCCGGTATCCAGATTGTAAAAATCAAGGATTTAAATGACCTGACTGAAGAATACTGGAGTTATTATCTTCAGAATATCGATCGCTTTATTGTAATGGACCCGGTCTATCCTTGCGAAAGACAATATATAGGCGCAGGCTGTCCGCCCATCGAAACAGCGGCAGGGTGGCTTCTTATTTATCATTCCGGAGAATTATCCTCATCGGGTTATTATTATTCTGCGTGTGCAGCATTGCTTGATTTAGAGGATCCGTCAAGAGTAATAAGCAGGTTACCCTATTCGTTATTTGAACCGGAGGTTGAATATGAAATAAAAGGGACGGTAAATAATGTGGTTTTTCCAACGGGAACAACATTTTATGATGGAACTCTGTTTATTTATTATGGAGCAGCGGATGAACGCATTGCCGTTGTATCAGTGAATCTCTCCGATCTGTTGAATGAATTATTAAAGTATAAAATATAGTTATGGCTGATTATCTGGAAGATAAAAACTTAACCTCTGAAAATGAAAAACCCTTTAGCAACAAGAGTCTTAAATATGATGAAAATTATCAGAACAAGAGAAAGGTAATCCATGAGAATTCTCTTCCTGAGATTTTATTTATAAGTTCCTATCCTCCGCGGGAATGTGGAATTGCGACTTATTCACAGGATTTAATCCGGGCTCTTAAAAATAAATTCGATGCTTCTTTTTCTTTAAAAGTATGTGCTCTTGAAAACGGGGAAATGAGTTACTCATATCCTGAAGAAGTAAAATATATTCTAAATACTTCCGTTGCCTCTGAGTTTGTTATTCTTGCCAGCCTTATCAATAATGACAAGAATTTAAAGATTGTGTTGATTCAGCATGAATTTGGCCTTTACCACAATCAGGAAGCAGCTTTCCAGAAGTTTATGAATCAACTTGAAAAACCGGTTGTTGTAGCTTTTCATTCTGTTTTACCATCACCGGATTTACAATTAAAGGAAAAAGTTATATCCATCGCAGAGGCTTCAAAATCGATTATTGTAATGACTCATAAATCTTCGGAAGTTTTAACCAACGATTATGGAATAGATCCCGGCAAAATTATTGTTATTCCTCATGGAACTCATTTGGTTCCTCATTTGGATAGATTATATCTAAAAGAAAAGTACGGACTAAAAAACCGAAAGGTGTTATCCACCTTTGGCTTATTAAGCTCAGGTAAGGGAATCGAAATAACCATTGCAGCATTGCCTGCCATAGTAAAATCTTTCCCGGAAGTAATTTTCCTGATCATCGGGAAAACCCATCCTGATGTAATAAAAACTAAAGGGGAAGTCTATCGTGAAAAATTAATTTCCAAGGTAAAAGAATTAAATCTTGTAGACCATGTAAAATTTATAAACAATTATCTGGATTTGCCTGATTTACTAGACTACCTACAACTTACAGATATTTATTTGTTTACTTCTATCGATCCGAATCAGGCTGTAAGCGGTACATTTGCCTATGCAATGAGTTGTGCCTGTCCGATTATTTCTACCCCAATTCCTCATGCAAGAGAAGTATTGACAGGAGATTCAGGAATTTTAATTGACTTTGGCAATTCCCTGCAAATGTCTGAAGCCGTCATTCGTTTACTCAATGATGAACCGCTAAGAGTGTTTTTTGGTAAAAACGCACTCCAAAAGACAGTGTCAACAGTTTGGGAAAATTCGGCCTTAGCTCACGCCTTATTGTTGAATAAAATCTCTGATGATATCAGGCTCGTTTATAGTATACCTGAGATTAACCTGCACCACTTAAAAAGAATGACAACCGGGTTCGGAATGATCCAATTCTCAAAAATTAATCAACCTGATATTGAATCCGGATATACCCTGGATGATAATGCAAGGGCTTTGTATTCATTCAGCCAGCATTATAAACTCACCGGAGATGAAAATGACTTATTTTATATAAGAATTTACCTGACCTTTATTAATCATTGCCAACAGGATGGAGGAAATTTTTTAAACTATGTCGATAAAAATAAACTTTTTACGAATCAGAATTATACGGAAAACCTCGATGACTGTAATGGAAGAACTTTGAATGCATTAAGTTATTTAATCACACTAAAAAATATCCTTCCCTCAGAATTCATTTCAGAGGCAGAGGAGATGATTCATAAGGCCTTGCCGAATTTAGAAGCCATTTATTCAACAAGAGCGATGGCCTACGCGATAAAAGCTTTATATCATTTAAATTGTTCAGGATATTTAAAGGATCACACCCTGATGGTCGTTTTTGCAAACAGACTGCTTCAGATGTATCGGCACGAATCTGAACCTGATTGGCTCTGGTTTGAAAGTTATCTTACTTATTCCAACAGCATTCTGCCGGAAGCAATGCTTTATGCGTGGTTGATTAGTGAAAAGACCATCTACAAGGAAGTTGCCATAAGTTCATTGAATTTTTTACTGTCTCTTACTTTTAAAGAATATGGCCTTGCAGTAATATCGAACAAAAAATGGCATTTTAAAGGTTCTGAACCTGAACCTTTCGGTGAACAATCTATTGATGTAGCCTGTACGATTCAAACCCTAAGCGCATTTTATGATGCTTTGGGGGATAAGGAATATTTCACAAAAATGGAAACATCCTTTGATTGGTTCCTTGGAAAAAACAGATTGCATGAGATTATATACAATCCTTGTACGGGTGGTTGTTTTGATGGGTTGGAGGAATACAATGTAAATCTCAATGAAGGAGCAGAATCTTCTCTCAGCTACTTTATTTCAAGATTAATTATTGAAAAATATAAAAAGACATCAGGATTACCCAAAGGATTCTTAGCAGAAGAGAAAAAGAAGGAAGCTGAATCGCTTATTAGAAAAGAAGAAATATAAATGCGCCATTATACTGATCATTTTGATTCTCAATGAAGGATAAAAATGATAAGAAAGCTTTAATCATTGTTGCTCATCCTGATGATGAAACATTATGGGCCGGTGGCACGATTTTAGACCACCCTTCGTGGAATTGGTCTGTAATTTGCCTTACAAGAAAAAGTGATATAAAAAGGTCTGAGAATTTTAAAAAAGCACTGAAAGTCTTTGGAGCGACCGGGAAAATGGGAGATATGGATGATGGTCCCGATCAGATTCCGTTGAACATGGATGATATTAAAAATACGATTATCACTTTGCTGAATGAGAAAAAGTTTGATGTGATCATTACCCATCATCCGGCAGGGGAATATACCCGGCATCTCCGCCACGAGGAAACTTCGGCAGCCGTAATTTATTTATGGCACGAAAAAAGTATTGAAACAAAAGAACTATGGTTATTTGCTTATGAAGACGGAGGAAGAAGTTATCTTCCAAGAGCAATAAAAGAAAGTACCGAATATGTGAAATTGACAGAAAATACCTGGAAACAAAAATATAATCTGATCAGGAATATTTACGGATTTAAAGAAGATAGCTGGGAAGTCAGGACTACTCCAAGAGAGGAATCTTATATAAAAATCAAAGATTCCGTTCAAGCCATGGCATTGTTGAAACAATATACTGATTAAACTATGAAAATTCTGTTGTTGTATGATTATCCAGGCTCCCCGGGAGGACTTTCAACCCAGGGCGCTTTGCTGTACAGAGGATTGCTGGAAATGGGAATAGATGCCCATGCCGTACATTTTGAATCCGCTCAGGAGAAAGAATGGTATTACCGATGGTTTGAGCCGGATATTGTATTGGGAGTTGGTTTCTGGGGACACACCCCTCACCTGGTTCTCCATCCTCAGCGATACGGTGTTCAACCAGTGCCCTGGCTGGTTGCTGACGGATATATCGCAAATTACCAGGAAGTGCTGAATGCTCTTCCGCTTATCCTGGTTACCTCGAAATGGGTCAAGGAAATGTACATCAGGGATGGAATAAATAGCGGGAATATTGAAGTCCTACCGGTCGGTTGTGATACCGATTCGTTCATTCCCTATGAAAAAAATAATCCTAAGGTACAGGCTGTAAGGGAAACCTTAGGCATTGCTCCTGATCAGCTGATGATATTGACCGTAGGCGGAGATGCTACTTCCAAAGGAGCACAAGAGGTGATGCAGGCTTTGGCGATTAACGATAGAAAAGCACCTGATTGGAAATACGTGTGTAAGGTATGGCCTCAACCTCGCACATTACTGCATCAATCAGCTGAATACCAGCTTGCATCGGATCTTGGCATTGAAAAGAACGTGACTTATGCCAACTGCATCATATCCAGAGATTTTATGCCCTATTTAATTAATGCATGTGATATTTATGCTGCCCCTTCACGTCTTGAAGGTTTTGGGATGCCCCAGGTGGAAGCAGGAGCTTGCTGTAAGCCGGTGATTGGAATAAAAGCCATGGGGATGCTCGACACCATTGTTCATGGTGAAACTGGTTTTCTGGCAGAGGTAGCCACAAAGATAGTGTTGAATGAAGTAAATGTCGGAGAGGATGACGGATTTGAAACCAACAAGCGTATCGTTTTCAAGGAACCCAGGACAGTGGATTACAGGGCAAGCGTCCATGACATTGCAAATTATATGATGGATCTGATGACCGACGAATCTTTAAGAACCACTATGGGAGAAAAAGCCAGAGAGAGAGTGGTCAATCATTTTGATTACAGAGTTGTAGCAAAACGCTTTGTAAAAATTTTGCAGGAAAAGATGGGACTAACCTGAAATATTTCTATCCATGAAAGATAATTATTGGCATGAAATCGAGGAAGCAAAAAAGGCAGCATTGGAAGTTTTGATTCATAATAATCATGGGCCCTTCCAGGGATTGCCCAGAACTGCCGGATGGGGCTACCCCGAGCCTTACACCAGAGATCTGTTATTAGCCTCCCTTGGAATTTTGATCTCCGGGAATGATAACCTTATCCAAAGCCTACGGAAAGTTTTGGAAACATTAGCAAAAAATCAATCTCTCCGTGGGCATATTCCCTCACTTGTCCATGATACAGAGGACCGCGGAGCAAGTGATACGACACCACTATTCCTTTTGGCTGCTGGAATATTTGCTGAAGTAATGGATGAACCGGACTTTTTAAAAGATGCCATCCATAAGGCTCAGACATGGATGGAATATCAAAGTCCATCGGATAATCATCTTATCGGTCAATTACCCACAAGTGATTGGAGGGATGAGCAGTGGATTTTAGGATATGGATTATATGTCAACACACTGGTTTATTGTTATCTCCGTCAAATGGGACATCACCAGAGAGCGGATGCCATTCGGCATGAAATGGGCAGATTTACAATAACAGAGGGAGTTATGCACCGGCATGTTCATGAAGGTCTTCTCGTAAAGCATAAGCCCTATTATGCCTTATGGTCTTATAAAATACTCAGCAGTGAACGTTTTGACCTGTTGGGGAACAGTCTGGCAATCCTTTCGGGCATTGCTTCCCCTTCAAGAGCCGATGAAATGATCTCCTGGATAGAAGAAGAATGTCAGGAAATGAAAAAGAGGGGTGAATTGATTCTTGATCTTCCTCCAAATTTCTTCCCTTATACAAAGCCTGAAGATCCTGACTGGCATTCACGCTATGCCCGATACAATATGCCCGGGGAATATCACAACGGTGGAATATGGCCTTATATCTGCGGGTTTTACATCGCAGCGCTGGTAGCCGCAAAAAGGTATAAACTGGCGGAAGAAAAACTCTTGTCATTGACCAATCTGATAAAATTGACCATCAACAAAGAATTAAATTACGGGTTTAATGAATGGGTCAAGGCACAGGATGGGCAACCCAAAGGACAGGAATGGCAAACTTGGTCAGCGGCGCTTTATCTTTACGCGGCAAAATGTGTAGAAGAACAACGGACCCCCTTTTTTGATAAGATCAGAGGGTGATTGATGTGCTGATTAGTTGATGTGCTGATGGGTTGATGGGTTGCTCATTCCTCATAACTCATAGATTTTGACAGTTTTCATTGGATTTAAAATGATTATCCACAAAAAATGATTATCCACAAATACACTCAAATTCTGAGCAAATACACACAAATATTTGTGATCATTCGTGTAGCATTTGTGTGAATTTGTGGATCCAAAAAAGTTAATTTGAAAATTCTAAATGTACTGACGTGCTACCCCCCATCATCACATCAACTAATCAGCACATCAGTTTTTTTTCTTATCTTTAATTCATATTATCATCAATACTTTTTTATGAAAAAACTTGTATTGGTTCGCCATGGCGAAAGCACCTGGAACCAGGAGAACCGGTTCACGGGGTGGACGGATGTTGACCTTTCCGATAAAGGGAGAGCTGAAGCTTCAAATTGCGGAAAACTGCTTAAGGAAGAGGGATACTCTTTTGATCTGGCTTATACCTCCGTGCTGAAAAGGGCTGTCAGGACGCTGTGGATCATCCTGGAGGAGATGGACCAGATGTGGCTGCCGGTCTATAATTCATGGAGACTTAATGAACGGCATTATGGCGCCCTGCAAGGTTTAAACAAATCGGAGACGGCTGCCCGTTTTGGTGAAGACCAGGTACTTACCTGGCGCAGGAGCTATGATGTACCGCCGCCTGCCCTGGAGCCTGATGATCCCCGCAATCCTAAAAATGATTCCCGTTACAGCCTGCTTAAACCTGAAGAAATACCGCTGACAGAATGTCTGAAGGACACGGTTGCCCGGTTTCTTCCTTACTGGCATAATACCATTGCGCCCTCTATCAGCCGCGGAGACAAGGTGATCATTGTGGCTCACGGGAACAGTCTGCGCGCTTTGGTGAAATATCTGGATGATATTTCTGAAAATGAAATTGTAAAACTCAATATTCCAACCGGGATTCCGTTGGTTTACGAATTGGAGGACGACCTTAAACCTATTCGTCATTATTATCTGGGAAATCAGGAAGAAATAAACAAAGCAATGAATGCAGTGGCCAACCAGGGAAAGGCAAAAGGAGGAAAATAGCCTGCACATTCATTGATTAAGAGCTGCTCTTTAGATTCAGTTCAGTCGCTGTATCTTCGTCTGTAAAGCAGTAAAAGAGCGGACAAGAAGCGAACAAAGAGCGAATAAACCCTGAGTTCGGTTGTTTCTGATCATGGATATTTTGGCAGAGCAGCGAAACTGTCTTTCTATTTAATCGGATTGCATAAAAATCTTTTCAAACAATTATTTTTACCTCAAAATTCGATTAAACCAATTACGGATTATTTCTAACGATAAAATAATCGTCGTGAGTTGTCTATCATTTACTTTAATTTTTAGATCAAATGAATTTTATTACTATTATTCCTTCGCGCTATGGCTCTTCGCGTTTCCCCGGGAAGCCCCTCGCCGATATCTGCGGTAAACCAATGATTCAACGGGTTTATGAACAGGCAAAGAAAGCCATGGAAGACGTTTGGGTGGCCACCGATGATGAGCGGATCTATGAAGCGGTGACTGCCTTTGGAGGGAATGTAGTCATGACGTCCATCAACCATCAGAGCGGAACTGACCGCTGTGCAGAGGCAGTCAAAAAAGCGGCAGCCGTAACGGGAAAACATTACGATGTCGTGGTAAACGTGCAGGGTGATGAACCCTTTATGCAGCCTGACCAGATTGAATTGGTCATGGATTGTTTCCAGAAGGACCCCACCACGGAAATTGCCACCCTTATTCAACCGATCCTCAACAACGAAGATATCTTCAGGCCCGATATGGTTAAAGTGGTTCTGGACCATCAAAGTAATGCCATCTATTTCAGCCGATCCCCGATACCCTATCAGGTTGGAGTCGAGCAGTCAAAATGGAATGAAAATCTAACCTACTACGGTCACATTGGGCTTTATGCCTACCGGACCGATATATTGGAGAAACTTACCAGTCTTCCGAAAAGCAGTCTTGAGAAATCAGAATCGCTGGAACAGCTGCGCTGGCTTGAAAACGGATTCAAAATCAAAACCGGTATCACTCACTATGACAGTTTTGGAATCGATACTCCTGAAGATCTGCGGAAAGTGATTGAAGAGGGGATTGAAAAATACTACGGAGTTAATGGTTAATGGTTAATTAAGGATTCTTTAATTCTTTCATTCACTCTTTCATATAAAATATTTAGTATCTTTAGTAAGTCAATTCAAATACAAAGCCACGGGAATTCTATCTTGCAATTAACAGAATTAAACATCCGATGAATAAGCCAATAAAAACGCCTGAGATTGTAATCCGTGATCCTTACCTGAGGAATTACGAAAAGGATTTTATTCGCTGGGAGAATAAGTTCCGGGCTAAAGAAGATGAATTATTACAGGGTCAGAAGCTTTCAGATTTTGCCACGGGGTATCTTTACTTTGGATTGTATCGCAATGAAAACGGATGGGTTATCCGCGACTGGGCTCCCAATGCCACAGCCTTGTATATGATAGGCGATTTCAATGATTGGGCTGAAAAAAAGGAATACGAATTTCACAACATTGGTCATGGCTGCTGGGAACTCCAACTTAGTTCTGAGGCCATAAAAGATAAGGATTTGTATGCTTTCTCCATGCATTGGCCAGGTGGGGAAGGCAAAAGAATTCCAGCCTGGGCAACGCGGGTCGTTCAGGATATGAATACTTATATTTTTAACGCACAGGTTTGGGATCCTCCTCAATACGTATGGAAAAACAATGATTTTAAAAGGAACAATGAAGCTCCTCTCATTTATGAAGCTCACATTGGGATGGCAGGCGAAGAACCAAGAATTCATACCTTCAATGAATTCCGGAAAGAAATACTTCCCCGCGTCAAGGAAGGAGGGTATAATTTCGTTCAGTTAATGGCTATCCCTGAACACCCCTATTATGGAAGTTTCGGATATCATGTTTCCAGTTTTTTTGCTCCCTCATCACGATTTGGCACTCCCGAGGAGCTTAAACAGCTTATCGACGAGGCCCATGGAATGGGCCTTTCAGTAATTATGGATATCGTCCATTCCCATGCGGTGAGGAATGAAATAGAAGGTTTGGGAAAATATGACGGCACGCGTTACCAGTTCTTCCATGAAGGAAAGCGTGGAGAACATCCGCAATGGGATTCATACTGTTTTAACTACAACAAGAATGAAGTGATTCACTTCCTGCTTTCCAATATTAAATACTGGCTTGAAGTGTTCCGTTTTGATGGATTTCGTTTTGATGGAGTAACCAGTATGCTCTATCTTGATCACGGACTGGAAAGAGCTTTCAAATCATACGATGACTATTTCTCTCCAAATCTGGATGAAGAAGCAGTGGTGTACTTTAAGCTTGCCAATAAGTTGATTCATAAGGTTAAACCTCGTGCTGTAGCCATAGCCGAGGATATGAGTGGACTCCCAGGTCTTGCAGCTCCGTTTGAAATGGGTGGTATTGGATTCGATTACCGTCTTGCGATGGGGGTGCCTGACTATTGGATCAAAATGATTAAAGAGCGCAAGGATGAAGACTGGAACGTTTCAGAGATTTTCCATGAACTCACCACTCATCGTGCAGACGAGAAAGTAATCAGTTATGCAGAAGGCCATGACCAGGCACTTGTAGGAGATAAAACGATTATTTTCCGCCTTCTGGATAAAGAAATGTATTACAGCATGCGGAAAGATCAGCCCAATTTGATTGTTGACCGTGGAATAGCTCTGCATAAGATGATCCGTTTAGCAACGATATCCTGTTCAGGAGGAGGGTATATGAATTTTATGGGTAATGAATTTGGACATCCTGAATGGATTGATTTTCCAAGAGTCGGTAATAACTGGTCGTACAATCATGCAAGAAGGATATGGAGTATTTCTGAAAATCCTGAATTAAGATATTGCTGGCTTCTTGATTTTGACAGGGATCTGATAAACCTGGTCAGGGAAAACCGGTTGCTTGAAGATCTCTGGATACCTTTAGTCAAAGAAAATCCTTACGACCAGGTTCTGGCTTACCGCCGGAAAGAATATATTTTCATTTTTAATTTCAATCCATTCAAATCCTTTGAAGGATACGGATTCCCTATGGAACCTTCAAAATTCAAAATCGTCCTTAACACGGATGCCCATGCTTACGGGGGATTTAACCGAATAGATGATCGGATAACTTATTATACCATTCCCGAGGCAGGCTTGGGGTCAAATCACTATCTTAAAATTTACCTTCCAGCCAGAACGGCAATAGTTTTAAAAAAATATCCTATACGAAGTGTCAAATAATAAAGAATTTAGCGGGGAAAGCGGCAGAACTGACCGGCCGCTTGGACAGGGGCTATCTCCCCGTATTTTTACGATAGGAGAAACGACCTATGACATTCAATTCAGGAACGGGAGTCCTGACGGTGGATGCGGAGGAGGAAGTGCCTTTAATTCCTCCATTTCATTAGGGAGATGCGGGTTGCCGGTCTCTTTAATTTCGACTTATGCAAAGGATAAAATTGGTGATCTTGCTAATAATTTGCTCTTTACCAATGGAGTTGATTGTTCCTGGATTAAACGATTCGAGGGAAGATCAAGAGTTGCACTTGCTTTTTTTGATAAGGATCAAATTCCCGAGTACTCATTCTACCCCGCATCGGAAGAGGCTATTCCTGATTATCCTGATCCCCGGAAAAATGATATCATATTGTTAGGGTCATCCTTCTCTCTTCGGGATAAAGGAAGAGAGGAACTTTTACAATATCTCCAAAAATGCAGAGAGATAGGCTGTACAATTATTTATGATCCCAATGCCAGGCGTCATCTTGCTGATGATCCCCGGATGATGAAAAAAATAATGGAAAACATTTCTCTGGCTACCATCGTTAAAGGATCAGATGAAGATTTTCATTTTATTTTTAAAACAAAAGACAGCACCATGGCTTTTGAATTAATACACCAATCAGGTCCTCAATATATGATTTATACCAAAGGTTCAAAAGGAGCGGAGTTCTTTAATTCTGATCTTCACCTTGAATCAGATGCACTAAAAATTAATGTAGTGAGTACTATTGGAGCTGGGGACAATTTCTCAGCGGGAGTAATCTTTGGAATATACTTCAGACTGATTAATCATCTTCATTTTAAAGACTTTCTTAGGGAAGATTGGCAATATATCATGGCGATGGGCAGTTTTTTCTCAGCACGTGTCTGTGAATCTTCTGAAAATTACATTTCCAGGGATACCGCCAAAGATTTAACCAGGCAGCTATTGTGAGACTTTTGCGGCTTCCGCTGAACAATGTAACGTCTGATTGTTTGATTTCAAATTTTGTTTCGATGACCTGATCGGCCAAAAACACCTAATATATAACTAATCATATCACACACGTTATCAAGATAATGGGACAAGGGAAAATGGCAAAGAATATTCCCTGCGATCCTGATCTGCCAACAGGAGTAAAACTTGAAGGGAATGGACACTTTATAACGATCGTTTTCCGGTGACGACGATCGTTTTACCATCTTTATCCTTAAAGTAACCTGTGATATTCATATCATTTACCGTCAATTTATTACCCAACGCACTATCACCCAACGTTAAAATAGTCCCCGATAAAGTTCCTGTAATGAACCCGTTTCTTTCGATGTCGCTGTGATATCCGATCATCAGATTCCCATAAATAATAAAATTCCAGTTTCCTTCAATGGATTCCGAACCTTTTGAGTAAGTATAAGTTCCTTCATAGCATTTTACTAAAGTTTCGGAGGTCTCCTTGAAGATAGATACATACATGATATCATGTCCGGGAACTGAAACGGAAATTTGAAGATTTTTCCCATTTGTATCACAGCTAAAGATCAAGGTTATCAATTTCCCATCCCACATACCCGTAAAGACAGCACCATTCACGGGTTGACCAGGATCCCAGTCAGTAAGAGAAAACGAAGTAAGTGTTGTTGGTTTACCATCAAAAACAAAATCACACATTACAAGTTCAGAGCCGTTTTTGATGGAAATTTTAAAGTATCCTGAATTGCTGCCCATCACTCCTTTATAGACACCCGCGCTGCAGTTATTGTTGGCAGCAATTGCTGAAGGAACATTTTCAATTTCAATTGAAGGAGGATCCGAATCATCCTCAATTACCTGACAGGCATTCAATCCAAGAAAGGTAAAAATGATGAGAATTTGATTAATAAATTTCATATCAAATAATTTTATCGATTAGGTTAATTAAAATTTAGATCATCCTTTTTACAATTTCAAGATGATCAATGAAATAAAAATGGGGAAGTCTTTAAAAAATTGAGGAAAAATGTATTGTTGCGACAGCAGATGGATTGGGCGCTAATCGCTGCAGTCCGGACTTAAAGAAATTCTTGGTTAAGACCGTAACTGCTTAAATAGGATATCTGATATCTTTCAGCTGCCGGTTTACTTCAAAAGAGTGTGGAAAATTTCAAAGAGGCACTACACAGATTGGGTTCTGTTCTATAAAATAGGATAAAATTCAAGGGAAGATAAGATAATTGTATTTTAAATTATTGAGGTTTCCATTCGGTTGCCTGCATCAGTCCGAAGCGATTGCCTTCCGGATCTTTTGCTCCGGCAAACCAGCCAACTTCCGGAATCAAGGATTTTTCCCTGGTGATAGTTCCCCCATTTTTCTTTAAGGATTCGACTGTCTTATCCAAATCTTCAACCTGAATCGTACAATCGTACAGAAAATATCTTTCTTCTTCCGACGCGGGACGCTGATAAAGGCCTCCATTGATCCCAGTCCCCTCCCCTGTTTCAATCATCCAGTAATCCATGCCTCCCTGCTCCTTGTTCATGACCTGATTGATTTTCCAGCCGAGAACCGATTGGTAAAATTTTGCGGCACGCTCTATATCGTCTGCCTGAATTTCGAAATGTACTACTCTGTTCATCTCTAAACTTTTTATTATTATCCAAAAGATTTACTCTTGATCAAGTTAAGCAAAATTTCAGATATTTCTGTTACAGAGATATATTTTCAGACAAATGCGGATAAAAGAACCTGTTCAGGTCGGGTCGACAGCCATAGAAGGAACTTAACAAATTATATTTTGTTATTGGACAGATCTTCCCTTTTAAATCGGAGAGGAAGAAGATTATCAATTCCCTCAATTATATAAATACGATTATCTCCGTCAAGAATTATCCGGATGGGAGATCCTGACAAATCTTCGTATTCCGATAAAACCTGACGGCAGGCGCCACAAGGTTTTGCTATTTGCGAGGAAGTATTTTCATTACCTACATTGGAAATGGCAATAGCCCTAATAGTTATTCCGGGAAAGGCAGCAGCAGCATGAAAGAGTGCAACTCTTTCAGCACATAAGCCGGAAGGATATGCAACATTTTCCTGATTATTTCCCTGAACTATTTCACCGTTTCCAAGCAAAACAGAGGCCCCGACACGGAAGCCAGAATAGGGTGCATAGGCATTTTTACCGGCCTCACGGGCAGAAATCAAAAGACGTTGATCTTCCTCCCGGAGCTCATCAATGCTTTCATATTCAAAAATTTCAATCTCTATCTTATTCTTTTTCATCAGTAGCCAAACTTTGTATTCTCCGATAGGGAATTTCTGTCAAAATTCGTGATATTTTGTTCAATTTTTATTCAAAAATAGAATTTAATTTCCAACGAGTACATTTTGTTCAGATCCATTAGAATTTTTTAATTTTGAGAACAAATTTAACCTTATGACATCTAAATTCTTTATTGTTCTTCAGACGATCTTTATCTTGTTTGTATTGAATGGATATTCAAAATCAGAACCAACAAGGAACAGTGCTCGTCAGGAATATATAAACCGATATACAAAATTGGCAATTCATGAAATGAATGAATATTCAATTCCAGCAAGCATTATATTAGCCCAGGGGTGTTTGGAATCAAGAGACGGGAATTCCCAGCTTTCCCGTAGTTCAAACAATCATTTCGGGATCAAATGTAAAAGCAACTGGACTGGCGACAGGGTTTATCATGATGACGATGAAAAAAATGAATGCTTCAGGAAATATGATTCACCAGTAGAATCCTTTCGGGATCATTCCAGATTTCTTACTGAAAGTGACCGGTACAGGTTTCTATTTGACTACAATATTAGAGATTACAAGCAATGGGCCTATGGTCTGAAGAAAGCGGGATATGCTACAAATCCCAGGTATCCTGAAATGTTGATAAAAATAATTGAGGATTATAACCTCAATGAATTAGACAAGTACTATAAAAATGGCAATTACAGACAACATGGGTGGTTCTTTGGTTTAGGAGCCAGGCATAATACAATATACACCGATCGCAAAATAGAAAAAAGAAATGGCAGAAATGCCTTCTTCGCAAAAGATGGAGACACCTACGAGAATATTGCTATTGAATTAGCAATGAACGAAGAAGAGATTCTAAAATATAACGATTGTGAGAAAGGGAGTGAGCCTGATATGAATTCCCTGGTTTATCTGCAAAAGAAAAAAGGCAGGGCACCCAGAGGAAATGATTACCACATAGCAAAAGAAAATGAAAGTCTATGGTCTATTGCACAATGGTACGGAGTCAGATTAAATTCCCTGTACAGGCTGAATAAGATGAAACAAGGCCAGGAACCGCATCCGGGACAGATTATATCACTGAGAAAAAGAATTTGATGTGATGATTAGTTGATGTGCTGATGTGGTGATTACTTAGATCGAACTCATGTTAATCAGGAATTAACTAATCACCACATCAGCACATCATTCTGCTTTATAATCCGAGGCGTTTGGAAATCCTCTCAAAAAATCAGCTATTCTCATTTTGTTTTTACCAGCAAGTTGCAGTTCCATGATGTTGATAAATCCATCCAGGCAGGCAATTTTAAAATATTGTTTCTGATCCGTAAGAATAGTTCCCGGCATATAACTTTTCTTGTCAGGTTCAAAGGATGATTTGAAAATTTTCAGACCTAAAGAGATTTCATTTTTATGTAGAAGAGTCCAGGCAGCAGGATAAGGGCTTAATCCTCTTATCAGATTTTTAATCTGATTTCCTGTTTTGCTCCAGTCAATTTTACAGTCTTCTTTAAATATTTTCGGAGCATGAAGTCTATCGGGATCTATCACCAGGGAATCCTGGGATATTGGTCTTGCATCATCCTCAGCCAGGGCTTCAATTGTTTTTATCAATAAATCGGCTCCCAATTTCATAGATCTATCGTGCAGATCACCTACTGTATCCTCGGGACCAATTTTTATTCTTTCCTGAAAAAGAATGTTGCCGGTATCGATCTCCTGTTTCAAAAGGAAAGTGGTGAGGCCTGTTTCCGTATCCCCATTGATGATTGGCCAGTTCAGAGGAGCAGCCCCCCGGTAGTTTGGGAGCATTGAACCATGCAAATTAATGGTTCCAAGAGGAGGCATGTTCCAAACAATCTCCGGGAGCATTCTGAAAGCTACTACAACCTGAAGATCTGCTTTTAAAGACCTTAAAGCGGTAACAAATTCCTCGTCTTTTAACTTAACCGGCTGAAGTACCTTAAGGTCATTTTCCTGAGCAAATTGTTTTACTGCCGATTGATTTAATTTCTGCCCCCTACCTGCCGGTTTGTCAGGGACAGTAACTACTGCTACTACATTATACCCCTTCCTGATTAAAGCTTTTAAACTTTCACAGGCAAACTCAGGAGTACCCATAAATACGATCCGCAGGTCTTTCCCTTTCATAGAAGTAAAGTTTCAGGTTTCAAGAGTTACAAAGTTTCAGGTTTCAAGAGTTGAGACCTTGAAACCTGAAACTTTGTAACAATTACTTAAAGCGAATGCCCCATTCTATCCCGTTTTGTTTTGATGTAGGCTTCGTTAAATTTATTGGGTTTAATGAGTATAGGAACTGACTCAACCACTTTTAGTCCATATCCTTCCAATCCAACTCTTTTGACCGGATTATTTGTGAGAAGTTTCATTCTCTGAACTCCGAGATTACGCAGAATCTGTGCTCCTACCCCATAATCCCTCTCATCCGGATCGAATCCAAGGTGAATATTGGCATCTACCGTATCAAATCCCTGTTCCTGGAGTTTATAGGCCCGGATTTTATTCATCAGACCAATTCCCCTGCCTTCCTGCTGGATGTAAATAATGACTCCTTTCCCCTCTTTTTCAATCAGGCTCATGGCCTTATGAAGCTGTTCTCCGCATTCACATCTCAGAGAGCCAAAGATGTCACCGGTTGCACAGGAGGAGTGCATTCTAACCAGGATCGTTTCATCCGCTTCCCAGGTTCCTTTAATCAGGGCGATATGCTCAACCCCATTGGATTTTTGCAAAAACGGGATAAGTTTAAAATAACCATATTCAGTTGGAAGCTCAACCTCAACTCCCCTCTCAATAAGGCTTTCCATTTTCAGCTTGTAACTGATCAGATCAGCAACGGAAATCAGCTTAAGATCAAATTTCTTAGCAATCTCATATAATTGTGGGAGACGAGCCATACTCCCATCAGGATTCATAATTTCAACCAAGACACCTACCGGATTCAATCCGGCAAGCCGAGTCAGATCGACGGCAGCTTCTGTATGACCTGCCCTCCTTAATACTCCCCGGCTTTTGGCCCTCAAAGGAAATATATGTCCCGGACGGCCAAGTTCATGAGGCTGGGTGGCCGGATTCGCCAGTTTTTGAATGGTCACAGCCCTGTCATGGGCAGAAATCCCGGTGGTCGTATCGTCACCAACCGCATCCACCGAAACAGTAAAAGGAGTATCGTGCAAAGAGGTATTGCGGGAAACCATCATGTTCAATTCCAATTCATCACAGCGTTCCTCTGTCAGGGGTGCACAAATAAGCCCACGCCCTTCAGCAGCCATGAAATTGATTATTTCAGGCGTTACTTTTTCAGCCGCTCCGATAAAATCACCTTCATTCTCACGATCTTCATCATCAACGACGATGACCAACTTGCCATTGCGGATATCCTCAACGGCTTCGGCAATTGTATTTAATTTAATATCATTCATTTTCAATCTATAAGAAAGGATTATACCTTTATGAGCAAAATTAAAAATAATCTTTTTTTGTATTGTACGTGCAGTAATTTTTCACAAAATGTTAAGAAAAAATAACTTTATCCTTCGACATTCTCATCAATGATTCTTTTCTTTTTCCAGAATATTAACTTTTTGAAGAAATCGGCGTAAGCACCGGCATTAAATACGATCGAGTCATTAGCCGCTTTATAGGTCAGATAAAGACCTGCCGGCAGGAAGACAAGTGAAGAGAACCATACTCCGTGCCATACTCCTGAAACACTATCCCTGGCAATTTTCTCACCGGTAGTCGACATAATCCAGTAAAAGATAAAGAGCACGACAGAGACAACCAGAGGCATCCCAAGGCCTCCCTTTCTAATGATGGCTCCCAATGGGGCACCTATCAGAAGAAAAATCAAACAAGCCAGTGAAAAGGTGTACTTTTTATGCCATTCAATATCAAAACGATTATAATTACGCAAACTTAACCTTATTCCATCCTCTGCTACCTGAATAGATCTCATATTATTCCGGGCAGTATTGAGTGCACTCTCGATTACATCAATCTTGTTAGGATGATCCAGAGTGGCAACCAAGCTCTCGATTTCATAATAATGTTTCAACACAGGGGTTGTTATTTTTGTTGGATCGTGGAGTATAATCTGGTTTAGCCCTGTACTTACCGGTCCAAAATAATTCAGGCCAAGCGAATACTGTTCTCTTACCTTATCAATCTCCCTGCTGACAGAATCCTCAATAAGCAAAAGCTGCTTATTATTTAAAGCCTTATACTGATTTTTGAACATCCCTTCATCTTGTCGTGCCAGCTCCATATCCTGAAGTTCAGTACGGATGGTCCAATTTGAAAATTTATCAGTCCTTGAGGGATACGTTGTTTTACGATGATCGTCAGTTTTCAATTCAGTATACGACTGACCTGAATAAAGATTCAGAATCATGTACTTTTTATCTTTCGTGATCTTCATGGTCCCCGAATCAGCTACGGTTACATTGACATCACCTTTATGATCTCTGTGATCATAAATCAGAATATCGTAAAGCATGTCACCATTGCGGCTCTTCTTCCCGACTTTTATTGAAAACCCATCGATCTCATTGGAAAATACCCCTTCCTTGACTACTATTTCCGGCTTCAATTCCTGAATGCTTTTCATCAAAGCATATAATTTACGATATGCCTCCGGTATCACCCGATTTGAAAAAAAGAATGCCCCTATGCTTAAGCAAATACTTAATACTATCACCGGGGAAATAATCCGGTACAAGGATATTCCCGCTGCTTTCATGGCGAGCAATTCATTGCTCTCACCAAGGTCTCCGAAAGTCATGATAGAAGCAAGAAGGATGGCCAGCGGAAGAGCATTAGTCATCAGCAAGGCAAGAGTATAGACAATAAATTCACCGATTATCTCGAGATCAAGGCCCTTCCCCACCAAATCATCCAGGTAAACCCACAGGAACTGCATCAGTAGGACAAAAAGAGAAATAATAAGAGTAACAAAAAAAGGGCCTATAAAACTTTTAATGATAAAAAAGTGCAAACGCTTCATGCAATAAAAATAATGAAATTACCCGAAGAAAAGGCATATTGCCACATCGAATCAGCGCATCAAAACGACCGACTGCACGACTAAACGACTTTGCGACTGCACGACTTAACGATGGCCAGACCAACGCGATATCTCATCAACACATCAGCAAATCAGCACATCGTCTCATCAGCACATCATCCCATCATCCCCTCCTTCGTAAAATTTTACAAAGCAAAGCTACATCTTTTTAAGGACTTTAAATCATTACCTCAGGAGCCTATTGCATGTTTTAACCTGGATATTTGAGAATTCCATAAATTAACCACATCCGCTTCCTCTTCTTCTTCGACGTGATCCGTTACAATAAGGGCGATATCTCCGGTCAGTTCATCTTCACTAATAGTAAACCCGAATTCGGCAGGGGGCTCTGAATCCAGCCAGCAGAAACGGATAGATTCATTAGGGGTAATACCCATGATCTTTGCTTTTTGAATCGTTCCTCCCCACTTAAAAGTGGCGATTTTCCCTTCAAAAAGCACATCATCCGCAAACCATTCAGAAAGACCCGAAGCTGAACTAATCCGGTTAAATAGTATGGGTTGTGTTGTTTTTAACAGGTATTCCTTCCGTATTTCTTTCATCAGTAACAATTTGGTTAGTTAAGCTGGCATGAAAATAATACAATTCATTGAAAAAAAAACATTTCTTATGTATTTCTTTGTTTATATTGGAATAATCAACCAAATAGCTGTCAATGAACATGTAAGAAAATGCGAAACTGGCAAATCAAATTCAGAGTCAGAGGACCGGAGGCTAAATGAATTCAAAAGTCATTCTTTTTGAAGCATAGTATTATGAAATGGGAAATCAATAACTATAATTATTTCTTATTTTTACACGATAATTAAATTTCAGATATATGAAAAAGAATATTGCTCTACTGGTTTTAGGGATACTGTCGTTCTTCCTTGCTGGTGCACAGCAGCCACAGCGTCCTGGACCACAGGCCCCTCCCGAAACAGGAGAAAAATTCAAATTGGGCATGGCAGGATATACCTTCCAGAAATTTGATTTGGATAAGGCATTGGAAACCCTGAAAAAAATGGACGTGCATTACCTTTGTATCAAAGATTTTCATCTTCCGTTAAACAGCACGGATGAACAAATTGCCGCCTTCCACAAGAAATTAAGCGATGCCGGAGTTACCGGATACGCGGTCGGCCCAATCTATATGCGTAGTGAAGCCGAAATCGACAAGGCATTTGAGTATGCAAAAAAGGTTGGGGTGAAACTGATCGTAGGCGTCCCCAATTACGAGCTCCTTCCCTATATTGATAAAAAGGTAAAAGAATACGATTTCCATTACGCCATTCATCTTCATGGTCCCGACATCAAAATTTATCCCGATGCCGAGGATGCCTGGAATCATGTCAAAGATCTGGATCCGAGGATCGGCATGTGCCTGGATATCGGTCATGATACAAGAGCCGGGAAAGATCCTATAGCTGACCTGAAAAAATATCAATCACGCGTATTCGATATCCATCTCAAAGATGTTACCGGCAGGACCAAACTGGGATATTCCCTCGAAGTGGGCCGCGGAGTGATCGATATTCCCGCCTTTGTAAAAATGGTGCGTAAAGTTGGCTATTCCGGGATGATCAGCCTGGAACATGAAATCAACATGACCGATCCTTTTATGGGAATCGCTGAATCGATCGGTTATTTCAGGGGAGTAGTCGCTGCCACAAAACCCTATCAAAAGAAATAAACTCCCGTCACCTGAAACAAAAAAGGCTTTGTGGAAAATTACAGGGCCTTTTTTTGTTCCCTGCCCTCCCTCAAAATATCTTTAATCACCTCCGGATTGCGCCCTATTCGGTCCATGTTTGCTGTGCACTTGCTGTGCATTTGTTGTGCATTGACTGTGCTATTTTAGCACAGGAAATGCACAACAAGTGCACAACATCTATACAGACAGTACGAGGAAAATAAGGATTCTTGGCATGGGTAAAGGGTGGGAAGATCTGGAAGGGTGTGGTTTTTTAATAGCTCACCGATTTTATGATCTTGTTTAAAAATTTTAGCTTTCAGGAGGCCGGATTTATGTCCTTTTTGCAAAGAAATTAGAAGATTAATAGAAGAGCTGCAGTAAATTATTTCGTAATATTGGTCCTGATTTATTGATATTATATTCATCAACTTATCATGAAAAGACGCTTCCTTTATCTTCCTCTTTTACTAACGGCGTATTGTCCATTATTCTCTCATGCGCAGGATAATGGGATCAGGCAGGAAAAGATCAGCCGCTTTGAACTGCAATCCTCAGAATTAGTGAAGGAGACAGGCGAAACGATTTCTTCGCCCGGTTATCATTCCAATATTTACTGGTTCCCGGTTAAAGTTCCTTCGACGGTACTTACGGGCCTGGTAGCCAACCGGGTATATCCGGATCCCTATTCCGGAATGAATAATATGCTGATACCGGACGCCTCGGATGAGTTCAATAAAATATACAATCTTGAGCAATTCAGCCATCTTCCAAATATTGGAAATCCCTGGAAAAAACCTTACTGGTACAGGTCTTCGTTTGCAATTCCGGCCAAAGACAAGGGCCGTCATTTTCAGCTTATTTTCAAGGGAATTAATTACAGGGCCGCCGTCTGGCTGAATGGAAAGCAGATTGCCGATTCTGCCAAAATGGTTGGAATGTTTGCAGAATACAGTTTTGATGTGAGTAAGTTAATCAAAGCGGGAGAAGAAAATGCTTTGGCGGTTAAAATTTATCCCCTTGATTTTCCGGGACTGCCAGCCACCGAGCAATTAAAAGCATTGGGGGATTTTTTTGACAACGGAGGCCCCACCGGCGATATCGGGAAGAATGTTACCATGCTTTGTTCGGTGGGTTGGGATTGGATGCCCCCGGTCCGCGACAGGAATATGGGGATCTGGCAGCCTGTTTATATCCGCACTTCAGGAGATGTGACAATTGGCAAACCACAGGTAATCACCGATTTGCCCAATTTACCCGATACTTCTTCCGCGAAGCTTGATTTAAGACTTTCTTTAGCCAATCACGATCAGCAAGCCTCCAAAGGCACCCTGAAAATCAATATCAGTCCTGAAAATTTCAAGGGAAATTCATTGCTGCTATCAAAGGAAGTAACAATTGCAGCCAACAACAGCCTGAATTTACGCTTAAATGCTGACGAATTCAAACAGTTGATCATTAAACAGCCGCGTTTATGGTGGCCAACGGGGTACGGGAAGGCTAACCTCTATAACCTACACCTTAGTTATCTGGCGAACGGAAGTGTATCGGACGACACCACTTTTGTGTTTGGTATCCGCACGGTAAGTTCAAAGGCAGTGGAAGTTCCGGGAAAGAATCTCCGCCGCGACTTCTACGTTAACGGCAAAAGGGTGCATCTGACCGGGGGAGCCTGGGTGCCGGATATGATGCTCAACCGCGATTCTGCTACCTACGATTACGAGATGCACCTTTTCAAAAATTCGAATATCAACCTGGTTAGAATCTGGGGCGGTGGAATTACTCCCGAGGATGTATTCTTTGATCTTGCCGACCGTTATGGCCTGCTGGTTTGGTCAGATTTCTGGGTAACGGGCGACACGCACGGCGAATTTAAGGGATCCGTCGACAATCCCCTTGAAGGAAAGGTATTTATAGACAACGTTGTCAGCACGATTTACCGCATCCGCAATCATCCGAGCCTTTTGGTATGGACTGGCGGGAACGAGGGGCACGTGCGTAAGGAACTTTATGATACAATGCGCGAGAATGTAATTTCCCTGGATGGGACACGGCCTTTTATCCCCTGTTCGTCAGGATTCGCAAAGCTTCCCGAAGGGAGTAAAAGCTCCTGGCCTGACAATCTGGCTCCCGGGGTTTACAGCGGAGGTCCTTACGGGTGGTGCGATTCAAAAGAGTATTATCGTTTGGCGGACAATGCCAAGGACTGGGTATTCAAGGATGAGACGGGATTGCCGTCGCAGCCCACCTACAACAGCTTAAAGAAAATCATTCCAAATTTGGTCTGGGACTCTACGCTTCCGTTCCCGCTTAATCACACCTGGGGCTATCACGATGCCGCAACCGGCAACGGGAAGTACGATAAATATTATCAAATCATGGCTACCCGGTACGGAGCCCCTGTCTCCATGGAGGATTTTTCAAACAAGATGCAGTTGATGAACGCGACAGGCTACCAGGGAATATTTGAAGCTGCCGGCCATAAATTAAATGACATCGGAGGCGTGATGCTCTGGAAACTCAATGCCGCCTTCCCAAGCGTAATCTGGCAAGTCTTTGACTGGTACCAGGAACCCAATGCAGGATATTATTTTATGCAGAACGCCTGTGAGAAACTGCACGTTCAATTAAACCCTCTTGACAGCATGCTGACAGTTGTCAACCGCAGTTATGATTCATACTCAAACCTTACTGCTGAATCCACCATCTTCGATATTAATTCTAAAAAAATCGGTAATCAATCAATAAGGCTAAATATTTCTTCCACAGAGGTGAAGGAAGTTTTGTCTTTATCCAAGATTTTAAGGGATTCAAAGGGAATTTCTTTAGTATTACTGAGATTAAAAGATGGTTCAGGTAAAGTAGTTTCCAGTAATACTTACTGGTTTGCCCCGGGTGATGATTTCAGAGGATTAAAAGAAATGCCTGTTTCGGAGGTTAAGGCAATCATCCTGAAAAAAGAAGAAGGAAAAACAGAGAAAAAATGGACCCTCCGGTTGACGAATACCACCGATAAAGTTGCCTTCTTTATCCATCCGCAACTGTTAGACAACGGAGAAGAAGTGCAGCCCTGCTTCTGGTCTGCAGGTTATTTTTCACTGGCTCCGATGGAATCCATAGAGGTGACTGTTTCGGTACCCAATGCAAAATTAAAGGGCAAGAAGCAGGAACTGAGACTTGAAGGATGGAATCTCAATAAAAAAACAATGCCTTTATAATACTTCCGGGAAGGGTCCAAGAATCAGATATTTGGGATTGGATTCTTTGATTTGATAATTAGATTACTATATACTATAAACAATTATGAATACGAAAGGAAAAGAGATCAGGCTTTATAAATCATTACCAGTTTTCATGTCTTTTATCGTGATGGGATTTGTGGACCTGGTTGGAGTGATTACGGCCTATGTAAAGGAAGATTTTATGCTTGCGGATAACATTGCCCAGCTCATACCGATGCTGGTATTTGTATGGTTCTTCCTGCTTTCGGTTCCAGTAGGAATTCTTCAGGACCGGATCGGGAAAAAGAATATGGTTAATATCGGAATGATTCTTACCGCTATCGGGATGATAATCCCTCTGTTGCAATATTCGTTTCCATTTATTCTTGGGGCCGTAATCTTTCTTGGCATCGGGAATACCGTTGTACAGGTTTCAGCCAATCCGCTTCTTCACGATGTCTCTTCAAAGGCAAGATTTTCGAGCAATATGAGTCTTTCACAGTTTGTAAAGGCAATATGTTCATTGGGAGGGCCTATTATTACCACCTTTATTGCAGCTCAATTCGGGAACTGGAGGCTGGTTTTTGCACTTTACGCCTTAATCTCAGGACTTTCAATTCTCTGGTTATATCTTACCCCAATAGAAGAATCTCCGAGAACAGGTAAACCAGCTGATTTTAAGTCCTGCTTTGGATTGTTAAAGAATAAATTTGTACTGATCATGGTTTTAGGCATCTTCCTGACCGTTGGAACCGAAGTCAGCATGAATACCCACATCGTGAATTATCTCAGCTCAGTTTTTAAGATCCCGATGGAACAAGGGGCCCTGGGGATAAGCATTTTTTTCAGCGCACAAATGATCGGCCGATTCAGTGGAGCAGTGCTTCTTAATTGGTTTCGTCCCAGAAGTTTCCTTGTTTATACTGCTTTAGGCGCTTTTCTGAGCATTCTGCTGATGCTTATGGCCCCATCCGTTATAATCGCCCGGTTAGCGATCTTTGCTACTGGACTTGCCACTGCCAATCTTTTCCCGCTGATTTTCTCCATTACGGTTAATAAAATACCGGGAAGAATCAATGAAATATCAGGATTGATGATTATGGCCGTATCAGGCGGAGCTTTTATTCCTCCTCTGATTGGCATTATCAATACCAGTGCAGGAATTATTTCGGGATTGACTGTATTGCTCTTTTGTCTTGGTTATATTTTTCTTTCAGCGCTTTATATTTTCTTTGCCGGGCAAAAGACTGCATTAGAAACAGTATCAAAATAAAATAAGAAACCGTTTAAATTTTATTTTTTAATTCTATTGTAAGTAATGTCAAGAAAATAATGTGGTATTTTTAGGCTGAAGGAGTTTAGACTTTAGGCTGAAGGTTCATAATATACCCCTTTTACCTTTAGACAAAACACCTATAGACTGTAATCCTCGTATGACATTATTTTATTCCAATTACTTAACAGAGATTCCTCATTACGCTTCGCTCCATTCGGAATGACAATGAGAGTGATATGGGATAGGAGGGGGCGGCGTTGCCGCCCCCTCCTATCCCTCCATCAAAAGCGAACTGTCATTATGAATGAAATGAGGAATCTCTTGAAGAATGTCTTAATGGAATTTTATTCTGACAAGTTGAAATAGAAAATCTAAACAGGCTCTAAGCTTCTGATCATTCTTCGTAGAATAAAAATCCCCTGAAATGAAATAATCATTTCAGGGGATTTTTATTGGAGCGCTAAACCTCTCTAAATTTTTCTCATTTATAATCTCCGAAGTTGCGCATGAATTGGACCCTTTCGTACTCAGCAAGGTTGGTCTCATTATTGAGACTAAGTTTCCCCCGGAAATCCTTAATGGAGTTATAGCCATGCTGTGACATCCATTTTTGCAGGTTCTCCTGAAATTCCTCTATGACTGAAAAGCCTTCTTTGTATAGTACTGAAGCAATCTGAACGGTATTGGCACCTGCCAGTAACAATTTGATAATTGTCTGCCAGCTATGAACGCCAGTTGAAGCAGAAAGGTCACAATTGACACGTTTAGCCATCATTCCGATCCAACGCAAAGAAACTCTATAATCGTCGCCATGGCTCAAAACACCTGTTCCGATTAACTTTTCTGATTCAATATCAACATCAGCGCTATACATTTTATTAAACAAAACAAGGCCTTTGATCTCAGAGAAAGAAAGATCCCTGATGATGCTTCCCAGAGTAGAAAAATAGGGGCTTATTTTCAAGGAGACAGGTATTTCAACTTTGGAAGCGACTCTTGAAACTACGTCAAAGAAGATTCTTTCATGATCCAGACTATTATGACTAAGATTGGAGGGCAGAAGGAACATATTCAGCTCAATGGCATCTGCTCCTGCATCTTCTATCTTTTTCGCAAAGAATCCCCATTCCTGTGCTGTTACACAGTTAATACTTGCAATAACAGGAATAGTTAATTTGCTTTTGGCTTCCCTTACCAGGTCGAGGTAATGCTTGAGATTATCTTTTTTTATCTCATAATCATAATAATCCAGAAACTCAAGATTATTATCCAAAGGGCCTAATTGACTGAATTCATGTGCATATTCGAGGTATATTTCTTCTTCGAAAATTGATTTTAGCACGACAGCCCCTGCTCCGGATTTTTCTAATGCCACTAAATTCTCAATAGAATTTGTTAATCCACAACTTCCGGCTATGATAGGATTCTTTAAATCGAGTCCCAGATATTTTACATTAAGATTACTCATATAATGGTTAATGATTAATGGTTAATGGTTAATGATTGGCGCTGTGGTTTTTAAGATGCAGGTGCATATTCTCTGCAGCTTTACGACCATCACCCATCGCAAGAATCACCGTTGCGCCACCGCGAACGATGTCACCTCCGGCAAACATTTGAGGAATTGAAGATTGCATTTTCTCTTCATCTACAACGATAGTTCCCCATCTTGATACCTTCAAATCCGGCAGACAGGACGGAACAAGAGGGTTCGGTGAAACTCCCACTGCTACGATGACAAGGTCAACATCAAGTTCAAATTCAGAACCTTCCATCGGGACAGGACGCCTACGGCCTGAAGCATCAGGTTCACCAAGTTCCATTTTATTAAGACGCATTTTATTTACGCGACCCTTTGAATCAGCAAAATATTCCAGGGGATTGCACAACGTCATAAATTCGACGCCTTCTTCCTTAGCATGTTTTACTTCTTCAATTCTGGCCGGCATTTCTGCTTCCGAACGACGATAAATGATGATAGCTCTTTCAGCTCCCAATCTCAAAGCAGTTCTTACTGAATCCATTGCCGTATTACCGCCGCCAACAACTGCGACTCTTTTACCTTTTATAACGGGTGTATCAGAATTATCGGAAGAAGCATCCATCAGGTTTACCCGGGTGAGATACTCGTTAGAGGACATAATTCCATTGTAATTCTCACCAGGAATGTCCATAAATCGGGGTAATCCTGCCCCGCTGCCAATAAAGAAACCTTTGAAACCCTGAGCTTTTAAATCATCGAACGAAGCTGTCCGACCGACAATGAAGTTGGTCTGGAATTTTACTCCCATCTTTTTAAGATTTTCCAGTTCAAAGTCAACAACAGAATTTGGAAGCCTGAATTCCGGAATACCGTATTTCAATACACCGCCAATTTCATGCAGAGCCTCAAATACAGTCACATCATAACCTAATTTTACCATATCGCCTGCAAAAGATAAAGCAGATGGACCTGATCCGACCGTAGCAACTTTTATTCTGTTTGGCTTTGCTGTCCCAGGAATATTACTCTTACCGGAATCCCGCTCAAAATCGGCAGCAAAGCGTTCGAGGTATCCAATGGCAACAGCTTCCTTTTTCAATTTATCTACATAAAAACAATGAGCCTCGCACTGCTTCTCCTGAGGACAAACACGACCACAGACAGCGGGCAATGAACTGGTCTCCTTTAATGCGGCAGCGGCTTCCAGGAATTCTCCTCTTTCAATGTTCTTGATAAATTTGGGAATATTAATGCTAACCGGACAACCTTCCATGCAGGTCGGATTGGCACAATCCATACAGCGTGAAGCCTCCCTCTGGGCCTGTGCCACATCCAGCCCCTTGTTGACTTCCCTGTTCTGATATTTAACCCTTATTTCGGGTTCAAGCTCGGGCATTTTTACCCTTGGAATATTTGTTCTCTCTTTGGCTTTAATCCTTGAGCGAAGTTCGCTTCTCCATTCCTTATTTCTTTCCTCTTTGAGGATATCGGGGTTCAATGACATTTTCCCTTTTTAAATCTTTTGTGAATAAATTTCGTTTGCCTTTTTCTCTTCTTCCTTATAGCCTCCCAGCCTCATAAGCATCTCATCAAAATCAATCTGATGAGCGTCAAATTCAGGACCTTCCACGCAGGTGAATTTTAATTTTCCCCCGACTGAAACACGACAAGCGCCACACATTCCCGTGCCATCAACCATAATTGAGTTGAGACTTGCCTGTGTAGGAATATTGTATTTTTTTGTAAGCATCGAAGCAAATTTCATCATGATAGCCGGACCAATTACAATACATTCATCAATTTTTTCGCGAAGAATGATTTCTTCCATTCCGGCAGTAACCAATCCTTTACGGCCATAGGAGCCATCATCTGTCATGATGATCAGCTCATCGGACCATTTCTTTGCTTCATCTTCCAGAATGATCAGATCCTTATTTCTTGCGGCAATCACGGTGACCACACGATTACCGGCCTTTTTAAAAGCTTCAATGATCGGAAGCAACGGAGCAACACCCACTCCGCCACCTGCAGCAAGAACAGTTCCTATTTTTCGGATATCAGTTGGTTTGCCCAAAGGGCCAACAAGATCTGTAATATGATCTCCGGGTTCAAGAGCAACCAGTTTGGAAGAACTCACTCCAACAATCTGCACCACCAAAGTAATGGTCCCTTTAACAGGATCCGCCCCGGCAATTGTGAGAGGAAAACGTTCACCTTTTTCTCCGATCCTTAAAATAACAAAATTTCCCGGTTTTCTTGACCTGGCAATAAGAGGATTTTCTACAACAAGCTTTACAACCTTATCTGAGAAATACTCCTTTGAGATAATTTTATTCATAAATACGAATTACACGAATTTGTTACGAATCCCGCTCGTGCGGGACGAATATGAATTTATACGAACGTGCTTCCTTCATTCTTCATCCTTTCATTCCTTCCTTAATCCATTAACATTAAACATTAACATTAAAAGAATGACATAAAAGTTAAAGCAGAAAATATTTTGCCGCAAAAGTAAAAATTTCAGCGATTCGAAAATATTTAAATAATTTCAAGCTCTAAATTTATCAATTCCTTAATATGGTTGTATCTTTTTTAACTAAATTTCAGATTTCCAGTGCAATTTACTATTAAATGAATAATTTTAATACAAAGCAGTTAAGGGAAAGGCATTAAATCTAATGAGTATCATCTATGTTGCCTAATGTTTATAGGCCGTGTCATTAATAGTCATTAATAGTCATTGTGCAGTAAAAAACAATTAATGACCATCAAATGACCATCAATGACAACATTTGACTAAGAGGAATCTCAATTAGGGAAGTAAGCGGATATTCATATTAAATTTTATTGGTTCAAATGGATCTGCCCGAATAAATAATTCCATAAAAAGGATTACTTTTATAGTTTTCACCAAATCACAGCGAGAATCTTTAATTGGGATTCTTTCTGATTTGGAAACTATACATTCGAATTACGAATTACGATAATGGCAAAACAACAAAACCGAAAAGAACGTGAGGGTGTGGTTTATTCCACTGCCGAAAATTTTAATTATCAGTATCAGGAAACTGATGATCGGACCGAGGCATTAAAACCCAGTCAGCAGAATTTAAAAGTAATGCTTGACAAAAAGCAACGCGCAGGCAAAAAGGTGACGCTGGTCTGCGATTTTATTGGAACAGAGGAGGATTTAAAAGAATTGGGTAAAAAGCTTAAATCTAAATGCGGTGTCGGTGGTACTGTGAAGGACGGTGAAATCCTGATTCAGGGAGATTTCCGCGATAGAATCCTCGAATTACTGCTTGCTGATGGATACAAGGCAAAAAAAGCGGGAGGATGATATGAATTATGAATTATGAATCAATGTCGTTTAGTTAAGGGAAAGTATCCATTGCCGTCAGCTTCAGCTGACGGAGAAAGTTTGAATCATTAATGGCTTTAGCCACATTGATTTTTTAAAAATGTGGCTAAAGCCCCTTTAATCAACATATTCATCCGTCAGCTAAAGCTGACGGCAATAGAAGGATATCAAAAATATTTTCGGATCATTCAGACAAGAGATAAATCTTGATTCTCTTAACTAAACGACCTTGAATTACGAATTAAAAAATAAAAATTAAGTGTCGCTTTTTATGAGGGATTGAAATTATGAAATCTTTCGTGTCAATTCAACCTTAATTCGTGTAATTAGTACCAATGGAATTTATAGTAGCAATTACCGAACACCATTCTTTAGGTTATTTAATTCTGCCATATCTTACGGAGAAAACAGCGGATAAACCCTATATCTCTGTTAACCGCAGGTTGAGAATACATGATCTGTCGAATGAAGAAAATCATTTTTCTCCATTGCAGGTCAAACTAATAAAGCTTACCGAAAAATACAGTGATGAAGTTCTTTCCAAAAAATTCAACAAACAGGGTACGCTGAATGATTTCTATAAGAACATCAAAAAAGAAGATTTTACCAGGAAAATCATCCCGTACATAGAAGATATTCTTCTCCAGAGTCTTGAATTATTAAAAGAGTCAAATCTCCCGGTTTATTTAAAGAAAGCCCGGTATATCAATCTTTATGAAGAGGACAGGGTGGAATTATGCCACAAAGACATTGATACGGTGTTTAATTTCCACCGGCTTGAAGAGGAAACTCATTATTTCCTGACCATCCGGCATGGGAACCAGCAGCTATCACTCCTGCACAGAAATATTATCCTGCTCGTCAACGAACCTTGCCGGATTTTATACCAGAATAAACTCTATTATTTTGATGATATTTCCGCCAGCAAGCTTATTCCCTTTTTCGAGAAAGAGTACATCGTCATTCCCCGGAAGATGGAAGACAAATATTACGAGACGTTCGTTTTGAATTCATTGAAAAGCCAGCAGGTCAACTATTCCGGATTTGAGGTTGTCAGTGTAAATCCGGATCATGAAGCCGTTCTTTCCTTTGAAATTGATATCACAGGTTCTCCTGTATTTATCCTAAGCTTTTTATACGACAATCAGCCTGTGAAAGCAAAGGATGAAGGGAAAAAAGTTGTCCATCTGGTTAAAGAAGACAATAAGTATATTTTCTATTCCTATGATAGGGACCAGGTTTGGGAACAAAGCATCATCAAACGTCTGGAAAAGTCAGGTCTTGAAATTGATGCACAAGGAGCAAATTTCACAAGCGCCAGACTAAGAAAATTTTCACCCTCACCATCGGATAATCAGGCGCTCATTCCACCCGAATCAAATGCTTCCGAATCGTTGTATGAAGCAATTTCATGGATTGCAGAACATCACGATGAATTGCAGGATTCCGGGATACAATTAACCCAGAAAAATCTCGATCAAAAATATTTTACGGGAGTCCAGGATCTGGATTTAAAAATCACTCAATCAAACGACTGGTTTGATGTTCATGCTGTTGTAAGTTTTGGGGAATTTAATATTCCTTTTGTCCGTTTCCGTAAAAATATTCTTAACGGTATCCGGGAATACAAATTGCCGAACGGAGAAATTGCCATTCTCCCGAAAGAATGGTTTACACGCTATCATGACCTTTTCGCTTTCGGCAAAACAGAAGATTCAAATCTGCGTCTGCGGAATCATCATTTTACGGTAATTTCAGCGATCAATGCAGGACCTGATCCCGGAGTAAGGAATAAACTGATTGCATTAAACGATCAAAAAATTGGTCCACAGCAATTACCGGAAAATCTGCAGGCCAGCCTCCGTCATTACCAGAAAGAGGGTTTTGACTGGTTGCATTATCTTTACTCAAATGGTTTGGGAGGATGCCTTGCCGATGATATGGGGCTTGGGAAAACATTACAGGCATTGAGTTTATTGCTAAAATTAAAGCGTCCGGAGACCTCTTCCCCTTTTTTCCAGCACAGTCAAAACGGTCAGCTGTCACTTTTTGCTTTTGAGGATAGTAATGAAACCGTTCAGCCTGCCAGCTTAATCATATTGCCGGTATCGCTGGTTCATAACTGGGAAAAAGAGATTCAGAAATTTGCCCCTTCTCTAAAAGCATTTGTTTACAAAGGAATCCGGAGAGATAAGAACATCGCCGAAATATTGTACAACTACGACATCATCCTTACCACCTATGGGACTGTCCGTAACGATGCTGAGATTTTATCGAAATACCAGTTCTTTTACCTGATCCTGGATGAAAGCCAATACATCAAAAATGCCGAATCCAAGACCTACCAGACCATTATAGAACTTCAGTCCCAACACCGGCTTGTATTGACCGGAACTCCCATCGAAAATTCACTTTCTGATCTTTGGTCTCAGATGAATTTCCTGAACCGGGGACTCCTGGGAAGTTTGAATTTCTTTAAACATTACTTTATTACCCCTATTGAGCACGAAAAAGATCCTGAAAAAACTGCAAAACTTCATTCACTGATCCGTCCGTTCATTTTAAGAAGGACAAAGGAACAGGTAGCAAATGACCTGCCTCCCCTGACCGAAGAATCCTTTACCATTGAAATGACAAAAGAACAGAATGAGTTCTATGAGTCAGAAAAATCATCTGTCCGGAATCTTCTCCTGTCGAATTTGGGCGAAAATGAAACGGGGAAATCAAAATTCATCGTATTACAGGCTCTTATGCGGCTTCGCCAGATTGCCATCCATCCCAAACTTATTGATTCAGAATCACAAATTGAATCGGGGAAATTCAACGAAATCCTCTCGATGCTCAGCATCCTGGTCAATGAAAATCATAAAATCCTTGTCTTTTCTTCCTTTGTCAAGCACCTGAATCTTCTCGAAAAGGAATTTCTTAAAGAAAAATGGGGCTATAGTATGTTAACCGGGCAAACCGTCAACCGGAAGAGCATCATCGAAGGATTCCAGAACGACCCCGATAAAAATATTTTCCTTATTTCTCTTAAAGCCGGTGGTGTAGGATTAAATTTAACAGCTGCCGATTACATCTTTATCATCGACCCCTGGTGGAACCCTGCCGCTGAAATGCAGGCTATCAGCCGTGCTCACCGGATCGGGCAGGACAAGAAGGTATTTGTTTACCGGTTTATCTCCGAAAACACGGTCGAGGAAAAAATTCTGAAACTTCAAGACAAGAAATCTGCCATCGCGGATGAATTCATTAATACCAACGATCCTTTCCGAAGCTGGACCAAAAATGAAATCATACAATTATTTGATTAGCAGGAATTGAATCCCATCAGATTTATTTTTGTATATTTGATAAAAATGTATTGAAATGACTGTTAAAGAACTAAAGGACAAATTAATAAAGGAGATAAATCAATCTCAAGACAATGAATTACTTGAAGAGATGTATCAGTTAATAAAAAATGGAGAAGCTGATGATGAGCATTACATTCTTTCCGATGAACAGCTCAATGCCGTTGAAGAAGCTGAACTACAAATTAAAAACAGGGAAATCCTGAACAGTGAACAAGCTGATAAAGAAATTGAGGAATGGCTCGAAAAATAACCTGGACAAAAAGAGCTCAAAATGATCGTTATGCCATTTTCCATTTTTTAAATAATCAAAACAAGTCAAACATTTATAGCAAGCAACTCCAGGAATCATTTAAAAAATCATTGCAATTACTAAGCAAATATCCATTTATAGGAAAGCGAACGAATCTTGAAAATACAAGAATAAAAGTTTTAAAGAATTATTTAATAATATACAAAATAACGGATCAACAAATCTATGTTTTATCGATATGGGATAGCCGACAAAATCCCGAAAATTTAAAAGAAGTAATCAAATGACATCCCTAATTTAAAATTATCAGAAGCCATGTCAACTCTTACGCAGGAAATGAAGGATATGATTGCTACCCAGCAATGCTTCATCGGCACGGCCGATGAAAACGGGACGCCCAATATAGCGCCCAAACGCTCTACCCGCGTTCTCTCGGATGATTCGCTGATCTTTACCGAAGTGACCGGCGGAATTACCTACGCAAATATCAAAAGAGGCTCAAAAATTGTCGTAGCCGTTGTTAACAGGGATACCCTGGACGGGTATCGTTTTCTCGGGAAAGCTACCCTGCAGGAAAGTGGTGAATTATTCAACCAGGCTGCCGAAATGTCTGCCAAAATGGGCCGTCCGAAACCCTTCGGGGTGGTGATCGTTAAAATCGACGAAATCCATTCTCTCAAACCGGGCCCGATGGCAGGAAAGAAAATCGGTTGATTACCTCAAATGAATTTACCTGGGAATAACCTGATTGAAATATAAAATCTTTCCTACAAGACTAAACAGATAAAATTAAATCTGGGCAAGTTCTGATTTCCTTGCTTTATGGCCATTCAGTAATGTCAAGAATATAATGTCGTACTTTTAGGCTGAAGGAGTTTAGACTTTAGGCTGAAGGTTCATAATATACCCCTTTTACATTTAGCCTAAACACCTATAGACTGTAATCCTCCTATGACATTATTTTATTCCAATTACTTAGGTGCATGGGCCGGGACTTTTGTTGCCTCGTCAATATCTCCCATGGTAGGATTGATTCCCGCTATTGCCTGTTCATCGGTTAAACCTTAAGACCGGAATTTAGATTACCCCAATCCTGAATTGATGAAAAATCCTGACTATTACAAAGGTTACACAAAAAAGGCAAAAAGAATAAAACAGGGTAAAGTCTGGAAAAATTGGGGTGTTGGCTCTGGTGTAAACATAACTTTAAGTTTTTTATACCTGATAGCATTTGTCTCCGCCTTTAAATTTTAAAAAAAGCCTTCTTGAAAAAGGAAGCAATCCGGAGTGGATTGCCTTTTTTTCGCTATAATTGAATAAAATTTAATCAATGCAGCGCTATTTTATCCAACTCTCTTACGACGGTACCAATTATCACGGCTGGCAGATACAGCCCAATGGCATCACGGTGCAGGAAGTGTTGGAGAAGGTGTTATCAACCCTGGCGCGGGAAGAGATATCCGTTACCGGGGCGGGACGCACCGATACGGGGGTTCATGCTTCTTTTTTTGTTGCCCACTTTGATTCAGGAAAAGAAAATCTTGACGCTCAAAAGACGATCTACAGCCTGAACTGCATGCTCCCCTTCGATATTGCGGTTCAGAACATTTATAAAGTCAGGCCGGACGCTCATGCACGATTTGATGCGCTTTCCCGGTCTTATGAATATTATCTTTCCCGGAAGAAAGATCCTTTCACCCGCTTTTATGCCGAAAAAGAGTCCCGCGAGCCTGATCTTAAAAAAATGAACGAAGCCGCGACAAAGCTTTACAATTACATTGATTTCACAAGCTTCAGCCGTCTGGGGACTGACGTTAAAACAAACAACTGCAAAGTATCTGAAGCGAAATGGACGAATCAGGGCGACCGGCTGGTTTTCAGGATAAAAGCCGATCGTTTCCTGCGCAACATGGTCAGGGCGATCGTTGGAACCCTTCTCGAGGTAGGTTTTAATAAACTCTCGGTGGAAGATTTCTGCCGGATCATCGAAAGCAAAGATCGCGGAGCCGCCGGCTCCAGCGCCCCGGCAAAGGGATTGTTCCTGACCGACATTACCTATCCCCAGGATCTCTCTGAAGGCCTGATCCATAATTAATCCATAACCACCTTAAAACTATCCTCTTCCACGAAGAACTTTCACTGTATCCTCTCCGGTCTTTGCGCGGAATTTAACCGTGTATTGAACGTACCTTGTGTGGAAATTTCCACACAAGGTATATAGGAGGTATATTCAATGTATATTCAAAGTCCGGAGAAGATACGAAGAAGCTATATGAAAAAATCACGAAAGATAAGGGGGAACCATGGTCTTATCGATTTAAATTCCGGGAGAAAGAGATAAAAGGAAATTCAACAATAACGGGGAAGGGTAATCTTTCATAAAACCATGCCGAGGTTGGGTCAGGGCAAAAAAAATTATTGATTCCAGATTTCCCAGGAGGCTAATGCCTGTAAATGAAGCATTTCTAAACCATTCTTGGTAGTCGCACCTTTTAATTGTCCTTGTTTAAGAAATTCTGTTACAGGGGGATTGTACACAAGATCATACAAAAGGTGCTGTTCATCAATGTATTCATAAGGAATAGGCGGACAACCTTCAATCATAGGGTAAGTACCGACCGGTGTACAGTTTACAATGACTTTATAACTTTCCATCACTCCCTCGTCGAGGTCGTCATAGGAAATTTCTCCCTTGTACTGGGGATTCCGTGATACGATGATAGTTTCAATTCCCAGATCGGCCAATACTTTAATAATGGCCTTCGAAGCGCCGCCCGAGCCCAGGATCAGGGCTTTACGATGGTGTTTCTGCAGAAGGGGTTTGATAGAATCCCGGAATCCAATGAGATCAGTATTAAAACCTTCCAGGAAAGGAACATTGTCATTTCTGGAAATTCTGATGGTATTTACTGCCTTTATTTCGGCAGCCGCCTGGTCGATCTTATCCAGGTAATGCAAAACCTGTTCTTTATAAGGGATGGTAACATTAAGGCCCTTCAATTCGGGATTATTGGCAATGATTTCAGGAAGGAGTCCGATATCACTGATCTCGAAATTTAAATATTCTGCATCCGTTTTCTCAACCGAGAATTTATCAGTGAAAAAATCCTTAGAGAAGGAATGCGTCAGGGGATAACCGATTAAACCGTATTTTATTTTCATAATTTCTTCGCTTTCCGTAAGAAACCATTAAAAATCACAAAGGTTTATTTTTGATCTTAAAATCATTAATCATTTTAGTTGCCCAGGTTCTGGACTTTAAAGCAGTAAAATCTGAGAGAAGTTCATCGTGAAGATAGAAGTTCTCTTTAAGAGCTTTTCTCAGGAATTTTCTCGCCAGAGTATCTTCCTCGTTTTCAGCTAAATATCCTGCAAGTTTATAATGAATGGAAGGATTGGTTTTAAATACTTTATCGGCCTTCAGAAGTGTATTGATGGTCAGATCGATCATTTCATGCTGGTAATAGAACTCAGCAAAAGAAAGCCAGAATTCAGGATTATCATTTTCCAGTTCGAGAGTCTTTTGGAATGCTGCCAGCGCTTCTTCGTATTTATTGAGTGAGGCAAAAGTTTTTGCCAAAGCAATCCAGTAATCGGAGCATTTGTTATCGATTCTGACTGCTTTCTTAAAAAAAGCAAGACTCTCCTTAAAATTCTCTTTCAGCATCATCACAACGCCGGCACCATACCAGGCATCGGCATTTTTTGGATTCAGCTGAATGGCGAGACGATAGTGGTGCAGCGCGTTTTCATAATCTTCAAGCTGAAGATAACATTCCGCGATATATAGCTGGGCATCAGTGGATTTTTTATCAAAATTAAGATATTCCTGGTAACATACTAAAGCTTCCTCGTATCGTTCAGCTGCCGACAAGGTATTTGCCTTATTGAACCAGGCGCCACTGTATTTATCATCAATAGCCAGGGCAAAATCATAGGCTTCTATTGCTTTATCGAATTCTTCGTGCCGGGTGTAAATAATTCCAAGGTTGTACCAGGCAGATTCCGAATATGGATCGAGGTCAAGGTATTTATTATAGAATTCTATACTCTTTTCATCTTCCCACACTTTGTCAAAACAATAGGCAAGATCATAAAGCACCGTTTCATTTTCAGGATTATCCTCGTAAGCTTTTAGGAGAAAATGTATCGCATTACGATAATCACCCACCTGAATATAATTGGCACCTATTTCATGGAGCATTTCGTCCTTGTCTTCCCAGGATAAGATCTCAACTTTATTGAAATATTCAAGAGCTTGTTCTTTATCACCCAGGAGATGATGACAAGTTCCCAGCATTAAATATACTTCGGGATTATTGCTTTCTATTTCAACAAGCATCATCAGGAGATCAAGAGCTTTTTCGATTTTCAACTGGCTGATCAGCACCTGTGCTTTCTTCAGCTTGACAGTAATTGAGTTGGGATGTTGTGACAAAGCAATTTCACAAACCTGTAAAGCATTTGTGAATTGATTTTTATCGATGTAATGGTCAGTTATATACTCAAAATCAGAAACGTCAAAGAATTCTATCCTTTCTTCGGACAACATTTTTTTGTAACGTTTCACTATTCCTGCAAATTCCTTGCTTTCGAAGTTATCCTTTGATCTTTCCCACCTCATGAATTTTGTCTCCGATCGTATTGTATGCAAATGTAACAATTTGTATTAACATGGCTGATGTTCACTTCGTAAAAGATCATTTACCGTCTTTACCGGATTAAAAGTTATTACGGGAACATCCACAAAAAGAGTATTCCAGTCTGACATGGCTCCATTCCACAGGCCCGGCAGTTCAAGGGCCTTGAGAGGTTTCCCGTCTTTGGACTTGGAAGATATAAAACCCGTATCAGGATCAGAAAAATTTTTCAGATTAAATTTTTCTCCCTTGTAATTATAAACTCCGCAAATAAGATCAACTGGATTAAAATGAGTTGCATTTTTTGCAATTTTCTTCTGATCAGCATCCTTCATGTCAATCTGTGAGCTTTCAACAATTTGGAGTGAATTTGTACCGTCAGGGTTTCTGGCCCAGAAAGGACCTCCGCCGGGTTCCCCAAGATTCTTTACCATTCCGCAAATTCTGATGGGTCGGTTCAATTTTTTGATCAGGAAAAGAGATAAGGAAGTTTTCGAGGATTTCACTTCAGCCGGAAATTCCGTACAAAGAACTGACTGCACAAAATCAGACATTTCCGCAAATTGGGCATCGCTAATAGCAGCAGGATCTTTTTCAAGGAGACGCAAATAACTATAAATTTTCCCCTGGTATTCAAGCAAAAGACCTGCCAATGCCATTTTGTACCTGACAGTTTCATTTTTCAGATGATCGGGAACCACATTATCAATATTCTTAACAAAAAGAAGATCCCCTTCCATTTCATTCAGATTATCCAGTAAAGCCCCATGTCCGCCGGGACGAAAAAGCAGTGTACCATTGGAAGAATAAAACGGTTGATTGTCGGGATCTACTGCTATGGTATCGGTTGAAGGCTTTTGTTCAGAAAAAGATATGAGGTATTTTACGCCGAATCTCTTCTCATAAATTTTAGCTGCTTCAGCGGTAATATTTTTAAAATATTTCAGATGTTCAGGTGAAACAGTGAAATGGATTTTAACTTCATTTTTTGCGTCAGCGCAATAAAGAGCGCCTTCTATCATGTGTTCCCCGACAGGAGTGCGGGGACCTTCCGGATATTGATGAAATTTAAGCAAACCCTTGGGTAAGAAGCCATAATTCAAACCTTTGTCCGACAAAAGGAATTTCAATATTTCAAGGTATTTAAGCCCTCCTTCTTTGTTCCGGATTCCGCCCAAACCCTTTTCAAGTTCAGGAAAGAATGCAAAATCTTCAATATGTTCAAAGAATTGTTTGACACTCCGGTATTTTTCATCGGAAAAAAGATCCTCAACAGACTCATTACCAGAGGCTGCTTCCTGGAATGCAAACAGAGATTGAAACATTCTGCTGGCAGCACCGGAAGCCGGTACAAATTTTAAGGGTTGAAGATTGTTCTTGATTCTTTGCTGATAATATTCGGCGGATTCTTTGATTTTATCTTCGGAAAGGACGATGATTCCATCTCCGATTGATGCGTGTCTGATTAAATGAAGATAAGGTACTCCTTTTTTGAAAATACCTATCTGCCTTTCGATCTCCTTAATTTGAATCCCTTTCTTTTCAATTTGTTGGATATCTTTTTGCGTCAACATAGCCTTTACGTTAGTTTGAGAGTAAATATAAGCAAATTGTTTCAGATACTGTCATAAAAATAAATGCTGTAGTATCAGATGGTCAAATCCCTGAACTGTAAAAACTGATATTTGAATGAATTAGATTATTTGAGCAGCAATATCAAATGAAAATTGACAAATTTAGAAACTGTTTAAATTTTATTGTTTTATTCTATTATGGCAGAGATTCCTCATTCCGCTTCGCTCCATTCGGAATAACAGCTAAAAGAGTCTTTTTTGGGGTGATGATGGGGCGGCTCCGCCGCCCCATCATCACCCCAGTCCTCCAAACAAAAGTGTCATTCCAACACGAAGTGAGGAATCTCTTGTGACGACCTCAACAGGCACTTCCAAAAATCTGTCATTGTTAATGAAATGAGGAATCTCTTGAAGAATGTTATTAATGGAATTTTACCGGGACAAGTCAAAACAGAAAATTTAAACAGTCTTTTAAAATTTTAGGTGTCCAAATGATTGACAGGTTGTGTTAGTCCCCTGAAGGAATTCTGTAGAGACGCGATTAATCGCGTCTCTACCCATAATTTCCCCATTCTTACCTGGCAATCAGAAGGTTTACTTACCGTGGGTGCCCACATGCAGTTAATCAAATTCACTTCCCTCAGAAGAATTCCGGTACCGCAACTTTATCTATTCTGTTATGGGCAGTGTCAAGCGCTGATAAATCCTAATTCTTTTTCCTTGGGATGTAGGTTGTATGTAAATACTCGTGGGATTTATGACCCAGAGGTTGACCAAGGAATTCTTTGTATAATTTCATGACGTCCTGATTCTCATGAGATTTTCTGTGCTGTTTTCCTTCGTCTTCCTGGTAAATGGCCTGAAGTCGCTTAATACGGATAGCATCATTTACAGGTCTTGGCTGACCGCCGCCGCTGATGCATCCTCCGGGACACCCCATCACTTCAATAAAATGATAAGGGCTTTCTCCGCGCTTAATCTGTTCGAGTAATTCTGCCGCTCCTTTGAGGCCACTGGTGACGGCTACTTTAATGGTGACCCCTTCCAGGAAAGAATATTCAAGCAAAGGTTTTTCTATTTTAATTTCTGCCGCTTTTATTCTTTTTAAACCAACCAATGGTTTGATATGCAGGCCTTCAGCAGGCAATTCTCGTCCGGTAACAAATTCATAGACGGACCTTAATGCGGCTTCCATCACTCCTCCTGTAGTGCCAAAGATATCGGCGGCTCCCGTTGATTCTCCCAATGGACTGTCAAACGGAGAATCGGGTAAATTACGAAAATCGATTCCGGCATCCTGGATCATTCTTGCCAACTCCCGCGTCGTAATAACAGCATCCACATTAGGAAATCCGTCGTTGATCATTTCCGGCCTGGTAATTTCAAACTTCTTTGCCGTACAAGGCATCACGGACACCATGAAGATGTCATTGGGATCAATGTTCATCTTTTTTGCGAAATAGCTTTTTGTTAAAGCTCCAAGCATCATGTGAGGTGATTTACAGCTTGAAAGATTTGGAATCTGATCAGGAAACTGATGTTCCAGAAATTTTATCCATCCCGGACTGCAGCTGGTAATCATAGGCAGATGTGCCCCATTGGTGGGAGACGTCAGAGCTGTCTTGACCCGATGAAGGAATTCGGTTCCTTCTTCCATGATCGTTAAATCGGCAGCAAAATTAGTATCAAATACATAATCAAATCCCATTTCTCGTAAGGAAGAAGTCATTTGACCTGTGACAAGAGTTCCCGGCTCATAGCCGAATTTTTCACCCAGAGCCGCCCTGACGGCCGGCGCAGTCTGTACGATGACAGTTTTGGATTTATCAAGAAGAGCATCCCAGACAATCTGAGTGGAATCTTTTTCCTTAAGAGCACCCACAGGACATACCAGAACACATTGTCCGCAATTGGTGCAGATGGATTCGCCCAACATTTCATCTTCGGTGGGGCCGATGAATGTTTCAAATCCCCGGTGATGAGGATTCATCAGTCCTACTCCCTGAATTTCATTGCAAACAGTCACACACCGGCGGCACAAAATACATTTGGAACTGTCCCGGACGATAGAGGGGCTGGAGGAGTCAACCAATTCCTTGGATTTAACGCCTTCATACTTAAATTCATCAACTTGTATTAAGGTTCCGAGATCCTGTAGCTCGCAATTCTGATTACGCAGACAGCCAAGACAATTTTTAGGATGATCAGAAAGCATTAATTCATAGAGTACCTTTCTGACTTTTCTGACCTTTTCGGAATTGGTATGAACTACCATTCCATCCCTGACTTCGGTAACACAGGAAGCCATGAGAGTTTTAGCCCCCTTAACCTCTACTACACAGACACGGCAAGCGCCAATCTGATGGACATTTTCAAAATAACAGAAATGAGGAATCAGAATATTGTATTTTTTGGCAGCTTCAAAAATCGTAGTTCCTTCTTCTGCCTGAATCTGTTTATTATTAATAGTTAAATTTATCATAGACATTAGGCATTTTTCGTTTTTAGTTGCTTTATACTGAAGGTTTTAGGCTTTAGGCTTAAGACTTTAGGCTAAAAAGCATCAGCAAATCAGCACATCACCGTCTTGAGCATTGAAGACAACGCATGGCTTCAGCTATGGCATTCAATTTATGAAATCCCTGGGCCACTTCATCAAAAGATTGCCGCCTTCCCTCAGGTTCGAGATAACGCATTTTGAAACGTTCATGTTCTACAGCATTACCTTCCTCTGAAGGATGGACAGGGATCTCTATCGGCTCTCCGGTATTAAGTTTCCCCTTACCGCCAAGATACTTATCAATTGAAATTGCAGCCTTTTTGCCGTCTGCAATAGCGGTAATTACCACATCTGATCCGCGGGCAATATCACCTCCAGCAAATACCCCTTTTTGCGTGGTCATTTGGGTGTATTTATCGACAATAAAGGTTCCCCAATCTGTTATTCCGACCTCCTCTTTTGTGATAAAAGGGAGATCAGAATACTGGCTGACAGCCGGAATGGCAAGATCAATGTTCAGCAAAAAATTTGAATCATTCTGGATTTCCGGAGTTCTTCTTGAATCTTTCCCGAATTTGCCAAGTTTCATTTGTACACATTCGATCTGTGTTACTCTTCCATTTCCTAAAAACCTAATAGGAGCGACAAGTTCATGAAGAATAACCCCTTCTTCAAGAGCCTCTTCAACCTCCCGCTTATCGGCAGGCATCTCTTCCCTGGTTCTGCGGTACAGCAGGTGTACTTTTTCAGCGCCAAGACGAATAGCCGACCTGGCAGCATCAATAGCAGTGCTTCCTCCTCCGATCACTGCCACAACACCTTCTACCTCAACTTCTTTGTTCAAATTGATATCCCGAAGGAAATCCAGTCCATGATAGACTCCGGCTTTCTCTTCCCCTTCAATGCCAATTTTTCGGGAAAGCTGAGTTCCGGTGGCAATATAAATGGCTTTATATTTTGATTTTAAGTCATTAAATGAAATTTGCTCGCCGACTTTGGTGTTATAAATGATATTAATACCAGCCTGTGTGATGGATGAAATCTCTTTTTTCAGCACCTCCTTGGGCAACCGATATTCCGGAATGCCATAAGCAAGAATACCTCCCGCAATTGGCTTTTCCTCGTAGATATCAACAGTGTATCCCAGTCTGGCAAGATAATAGCCGCAGGTGAGGCCTGAAGGTCCTGCGCCAATAATTCCAACGCTCTTGCCGTTTTTCTGAAACATCAGGCTTAGAAAAGGTTCATCTGAATTTAGCACCTGATCAGCAGCATAACGTTTCAGGTCTGCAATGGCAATAGGTTCATCAATCTGTGCCCTGCGGCACTTGCTTTCACAAGGATGGGTACAAACACGGCCACAAATCGAAGGGAACGGATTTTCCTGACGGATCAGGTTATAAGCATCCCTCACCCTACCTGCAGCAATCAGAGCGATGTACCCGGGAACGTTTACTCCGGCAGGACAGGCATTCTGACAGGGAGAAATGAATAATTCACTGCACACTCCGGCCCTGCAATATTTATTTCGGATATGTTCGTCATATTCATGCCTGAAATGTTTGATGGTGCTCAGTACAGGATTGGGCGCTGTCTGGCCAAGGCCACAGATAGCCGATTCTTTGATTGAATTTCCAAGCTCAATCAACGTTTCAACATCCCCTTCTTTCCCTTCTCCCCGGGTGATGCGTTCGAGAATTTCCAGCATCCTTTTAGTTCCCAGGCGGCAGGGCACACATTTTCCACAGGATTCTTCCTGAACAAAATCCATGAAATACCTGGCCATGTCCACCATACAGGTATCCTCATCCGCACAGATCAATCCACCCGACCCCATGATAGCGCCATGCTGTATCAGGGAATCATAGTCTATTGGAGTGTTCAGGTGTGCTGCTGTAAGACAACCACCTGAAGGGCCTCCGGTTTGCGCCACTTTAAAGGCTTTATTCCTTGGAATTCCTCCGCCGATATCGAAAAGAATCTCCCCCAGAGAAACGCCCATCGGCACCTCTATTAACCCTTTGTATCTTACATCACCGGCCAGAGCAAAGACCTTTGTTCCTTTGCTCTTTTCGGTTCCAATGGAGGAAAACCATTCAGCCCCTTTCAGTAAGATTGAAGGCACATTTCCGAAAGTTTCCACATTATTAATCACAGTAGGTTTTTCATACAATCCGCTCTGTACCGGGAATGGAGGTTTCTGCCGCGGTTCGCCCCGCCTTCCTTCCACGGAGGCCATCAGGGCGGTTTCCTCTCCGCAGACAAAAGCCCCAGCACCAATCCTGATCTCAATATCAAAATTAAACGAGGTATCAAAAATATTATTTCCAAGCAGGCCTCGCTCCCTGGCGGTCTTAATAGCCATGGTGAGCCTCTCCACTGCAATCGGATATTCGGCCCTGATGTAAACGATTCCCTTGGAGGCGCCAATTGCATATCCTCCAATCATCATGCCTTCGATAACAATATTGGCATCCCCTTCCAGAAGACTGCGATCCATAAAGGCTCCCGGATCACCTTCATCGGCATTGCAGATCAGGTATTTCTGATCGCTGACGACCTTATTGGCCATTGACCATTTCAAGCCGACAGGAAAACCTCCGCCTCCACGTCCCCGCAATCCTGATTTGCTGACCTCTTCGATTACTTCTGATGGAGTCATTTTCTTCAGACACTTCTCAATGGCAAAATAGCCATCGCGGGCAATATATTCTTCGATGGAAGCATAATCAATGACACCGCAGTTATGAAGAACATGTTTCTTTTGATGTTTAAAAAAAGGTATTTCATTGAGATGCGGAATCGGATCTCCCGTCAATCGGTCTTTAAAGCAAAGCCTTTCCACAATTTTTCCTTTTTTGATATGTTCCTTTACAATGTAAGGGACATCAGAAGGAGTCAGATTGCAGTAGAGTATTCTTCCCGGATTGATAATTAAAGTCGGACCTAACGTACAAGCTCCCATGCACCCGGTTTGTTTGATCCTGACTTTTGAGAGGAGATTCTCCATCTCCAGGGAATGCACCAGAGCCTCTTTCACTTCCCTGCAATCAGAAGAAATACATCCTGCCGCATAACAAATATGGGCGGTATAAAGGAATTCTTTTTCTTTTTCAAGAAATTCCTGCTTGATTGTTTCAAGATCCCGGTAAGATTTTATTTCCATTGATTAAAGAGGTTTCAAAGTTTCAGTGTTTCAAAGTTTCACTCAATCCATCAGCACATCAACCCATCAGCACATCATTTAAGCATTCCCAGGATGCGCTGAATCTTATTTGGATTAACCTGTTTGTAAACCTTATTATTAACAGTCATGGCGGGCGCTAAACCACATGCCCCGATACACCGCATAACCTGCAGGCTGAACATCTTATCTTCGGTTGTAGTGCCCACCTCAATTCCAAGCACATCCTTCAACTTATTAAGAACATCTTTCCCTCCCCTGACATAGCAGGCGGTACCAAGGCAAATGGATACCGTATATTTCCCCTTTGGTTTTGTTGAAAAAAATGAATAGAAGGTAAGTACACTGTTAACCTTTGAAATGGAAAGATCCATCTCTGCGGCAATGTAACGCTGCACTTCAACCGGCAGGTATCCAAAAATAGCCTGTGCCATGTGCAAAATCTGGATGAGATTGGATTCTTTCTTTTCGTAATCAATGATGACATTCCTCAGAAGATTGTATTTTTCTTCTTCGGTCATTGTCTGAATACTGCAAACTTCTTCTTTGGTAATCATAGGTTATGCCTCCTTTATAGATCAGCAGATTACAGAATGAGTTTTTGCTGAATTCCTGTTTAGTATTTTCCCAATATGCTTAGTATTTCAAAAATAAAATTAATAATTTATTAAAGCTAATTATTTTTGGAATATTTGAATTTTACTATAAATAATTCTACTCAAATTAAACGAAAATATTCGTGCACAACCTGTTAATTCTATTTCAATTCTTACAAAACAAGGAGATTATTGATCGTTTTGAAAGACTGACTTAAAATTAATAATAGAAATTATCAGTCAATACAAACCTTTTTAGTGTCACTATAAAGATTTAAGTGATATTTATACGATTTATTTAAATCTGTTTATATATTTGCAGTATTAAATAAATCTAATGATTATGGCAAATTCATGCGAGGTTAGACCGAAAGGGATAAAGGCCCTGTTGAAGTCATGGTATTTCTGGAAATCTTTTCTGGGGATAATAATTGGAGCCATTGCCGGTTATCTTTTTTATCATTTTTATGGCTGCCAGTCAGGAACCTGTGCAATCACAAGTAACCCTTTCTTAAGTGCAGCTTTTGGTGGTCTTATGGGATTTTTTTTAGTGGCAAAGCCTTGCTGTTCCTGTTAATCAAAAACATACTTTAATTAGTATCAGTAAAAAGACCTGACAGGTTTTGGAAACCTGTCAGGTCTTTTTACATCAGCCGTTCCGATCAAATAATAAGGAATGTTCTAAGGAGCGGGTGTGGGATTTGAGGTTGAAAGATCAAAGTGTCGGGGTATATTTACTTAACTTCCCCCATTTACACCACATCCTTCCTTTCTCACTGTTTCCTGCCCCCCTCGTTATTACCGGAAGGGTTGGTGACCGCTTTTCTCTGTTGTTTTTCCGAACGTTTCTGAGTACGTTCTGCCTTTCGTTGCACTCTTTTGGGTTGTCCCAACTGCTGCTTTGGTTTTTCAACCTGTTGGGGTTGCACCTGGTTCCGCGTTCCAATTTGTTGTTGTGGCTGTACCTGTCGTGGTTGTTGTTCTTGTTTACCACGTTCTATCTGCTTTTGCGGCTGTACCTGTCGTGGCTGTTGTTCTTGTTTACCACGTTCTATCTGCTGTTGTGGCTGTACCTGTCGTGGCTGCTGTTCTTGTTTAGGACGTTGTTCTATCTGCTTTTGCGGCGGTGCCTGTTTTTCTTCTATCCGATTATTTCCAGACGGTGCAACAATGTTTCGCTGGGGATTGGCATTTCGTTCCTTTATTGGCCTGACATCTTTAAGATTGGATATCCTGGAAGGAGCGGGTTTCTGGTTTGTTCTCCCGATTTTTTCTATCTGTGGCCTGTAAATACGTAACTGATTATTATTCAATGATTGTCCAGGTCTGTTATTATCCTGTATGGCAATACTGCTGATCCTCCTGCCAGTAAACCTTTGAACATCATTCCTCGGTGGACCCGCAATGTAAGTTGCACGACGACTATTATCAATATAAGTGTTATTTATAACTGTTGAGTTTCTAATGATCGGATCATAATCCCTTCTGTTAATATAATAGCGTTCAATGTCCGGCCTGCCAAAATCCCTGTCCCTTACAAAACACCAATGGTCTATATCCCTGTATCCACTGCTGAAACTAAGGCTGATACTGATACCAGGCCTTAGGGGCGACCAGCCATAATAACCATTCGCTCTGCGCCACGTGACCCATGCCGGACCCCATTCAGTATCTGGAATCCAAAACCATCCAAGATCATCGTTGAAATCCCAACGGCCGTAATGGAACGGAGCCCAACCCCATGGATATTCGGATACCCAAGTCCATCCATATTTTGTCATAACCCAATGTCCTGCTGTCGAATAAGGCTCGAAATCAGGACCTGCATCCGGAATCCATACATAGCCCCAATTTGCATAGTCGACCCATTGCCCATAAGGACTTAACTGATCGTAAAACACCTGGAAACTGACATTTTCCTGTTGGGCTGATACAGGCTGCTGGATTACACACGAATATGAAAGTGTCAAAAACAGTACTGCAAATATCCAGCAGAACGTTTCCTTCCTAAAAAGTAACTTCGCGGAGTTCATGGTTTTATTTTATTAGAAAAAATTTCAATGATACGATGTTTCAGCGTTTCAGTTACAGCAACTCGTGATTTAAACCCTGAAACTCTGAAACTATTGCCGTTAGAGATTCACGATTGGTCAAGCCAGCAGGAGAATCAGGATAATGATGAGAAGGAGGGTGCCTCCACCAATATAATAAACACCTCCCCGATGGTCTCTTTGCCCATGCCCCCGGTAACCCCTGAGTTCTTGCCTCAACTCAAGTTTTTCTTTTGCTGTCAGATTCGATTTATCCATGTGGCGTATTTCTTCAACGCGTTTTGTTATCCGGTTTAGTTCTTCTTCAGATAACTTGCCTTCCTTAGTGGTCGAAACAACAGAATTTTCTGGTGCAGTTTTCGGATCAGGCTTACTTGCAATTGCTGTTGTTGTACCCAATGATAGAATCATGATGAATACAAATAAGATGACCCTTTTCATAATTTAACATTTTAAATTAGATCATATGACCAACTATAAACATTCAGGAATTTAAATACGTTCCACTATTTAAGTTATAATTTACATTATTTAAGCATTTTAGTCAAGAAAAAGTAAAGGAATATTTCACCAATACATAAATAAGTAATATGAAGAATATAATGTAGTATTTTTAGGCTGAAGGATCATAATATTCCCCTTTTACCTTTGGTCTAAACATCTATTGCCTATAAGCCTCATATGACATTATTTTATTCCTATTACTTAAGTGAAAGATGTACCTTGAAAATGAAAGTTCAGGAGGGATGTTCAAACAGATTTTTTCAAAAGAGCTAAATTTGCCAATAATAATGATCCAAAGAAATATTATCGCTATCCAGAATTAAAACATTCTCCTGTTATTAGGCTTGCGGAAATCAGAAAATTCGCTGATTTTGACTGTTATTATATACAATATAATATCGGGATTATAAATGATCAATCGATAGGAAACGAGCCATGAGAAATCTTTCTCACACAGGTAGATGATTATAGGCGAGTTCCATCTGGCAATTAAGAAACAAATTATAATCAGATAAAAGTAGCAATCGTAGGTTTCAGGGTGTTGGATGGGATTTCGGAGCCAGGTTAGCACCGGGCTTCTCCGAAAATGAGCCATTTTGAATCGAAGCGGCTGGGTTTGGAGTGTGTTCTGAAGTAAAAGGGATGCCACACCAACCGCTTTAATCCTCTATTTATATCCAGAGAAGCCAGATGAATAGCCGTGGAGAAGTATCTTTGAAAAAACGGGATAAAAAAAGCCATCTTTTCAGACAGCTTCGCTCAGGAATGCCTTTAGGCATGTTATGTTTATAGAAAACATCATCGATCAGGAAGCTCTTGTGCCTTTAAGTACAAAATAACCGCTACATTCCGGTTCTTTGCGATTGATTCCTAATGACCACCAATAATCTATATGACAACTAATGACTTAATGACTATTAATGACTATTAATGACCATTAATAACTATCGATTATTAATAACTATCGATGACCTCTAATGACCATTCCCTTTCACCACCTTATAATCCAATTCCCGATACCCTATCTCCCCTTTATCCGAAATAGCTTCCACAACTACTTTCATTTCTCCGGTATTATCAGCATTGTAATAAGCAGCTGTGGCCCTGCCTGTGCTGTCAACTTTCAGGTTAGGCGCCCAATGCACCAAAGCACGTAAATCAGGGCTCACCCAGTCGTAAGGATTATCATGTTTCGGGGCATAAAATTCCCGGGAAGCTGAAAACACAGGGACGGTGGTCTTCATAATACCCGTGGCTTGATGGGCCCCATAAATTCCCTTTGCGCCATAGGTATAGATAGCTATCACGTTTCCCAAAGATGGCACATAAATGGCTCTCGGAAATACTTCCATATAGAGTTTTGAAAAATTTTTTGCATACGGCAATACTTCAAAACTTTTAACTTCGCTCGGCGGTATGCTGGGAATTGATGGGTAATCCCAGTAAGAAACAGGTATGCCATCGATAACAACAAGGGTCATCTCATCATTGGTTTTCACCCGGGCGTATAAAACGCCATTCGAGGCTCTTCTTATTTCTACCTTATCCGGAAAATTGTATAAAAGGACACTGTACAATCCAAATGACCATTTTTCTTCCTTCTCCTGGATGGACTTCCCGCTGATCACTATCTTGGGTTGGCCGTATTCCTCGGTCACCTTTTTCTTGGCAGGGGTCATCTGGGTTCCCTCGACCACCACTTCGTCCAGAAGGATGGTTCCGGAAGATAATCTCAAGGCATCTACCACGTTCTTGCGCTCGATGTTCTTTTCAACGATAGTCCGCACCACACTGTCAGGCTTTTCGATGCTTCTGGCATGATTAAAGGTAAAAGGCGGGGATTCTTTCTTATCCAATTTTATGGTATAATCCTTTTTTTCTCCTTTCTTATTGGCGCTTTGAATCAAAACATTAAGATTCTGCCCGTATTCATCATCCAAACCGAAATAAAAACGGCCGAGACTATCGGTTTTTTGTTTCAGAAAAGAACGGGATTTCCCAAAGGTCATCATGGTCAGCTCTGCCCCTTTCTTTGTCTTCTGAAAAATGGCCCCGCTCACAGAACCTGACACGGTAAGTTTGGGCTCAGGCAGGAAACGCATCTTTTCTGGAGCTTTGGTATAATTGTATTTTCGCCATCCCTGGGTGAGCATCAGTGCATCAAGGTCATCATGCCGGTCTTGGCCTTGGCTGAAATAAAATGCAGGATTTTCTATTTCGCCCTTCAGATCCGAGCTCAACAGGAAACAGGAAAGGATATTCTGACGCGTACGTTGCATCTTCCCCAGTTGATCCATGTTCAGAACCAGCAAGGATAAACTGGCATCAACCACTTTCCCCTCTTTGTCGGTAGTCTCAATGCCAAGTTTTGTCATTTCACGTTGACTGTAAATTCCCTTATCGGTAGAAAGTTTAATATTGATCCTGCTTTCCGGCCGTTCGTTAAAATAAAGCCTTTCAGCCAGCGGGTGCAGCTCTTGATCCATCAGGGTAAAGGCAATAATACCTTCAGGGAGCTTATCCGACAGCAGGGAAAAAGTACGCGTTCCGTTTTTCAGGCATTCATTTATCTCATAGTAAACCGCTCCCCGGCAGGAAACCCGGATGTGGATGCTGTCATTTTTCAGGTAGCTGGAGGAGGCCTTGAACCGTATCTCATCGCTGATCCTGCTAACCGACAAAATATTGCCCGACCGGGCTATCTTTGGCAGAGGGAGCAAAGGGCAGGGGGCATAGGGCATGGAGCTCCATTCTCCTTTCTCCGTTTTTCGGTCTCCTTTCTCCGCTCCCTGCTCTATGCCCCCTGCCCTTTGCTCTCTGCTCTCTGCTGGCTTTACCCGCGCATACCAGCTCATACTGCTATCGGCTTTGGTCATGATGAAGCTCCCCATACCCAGCTGATTGCTTTTAAAAATAGTGATTACCTCCCCTCTTTGATTGATAATTTCCCCTTCGACTACCTTACCCTTTCCATTATAATCCAATGCCTTAAAAGCTACTTTGGTTGGCAATCCATGCACCATTTCACCGCTTTCGGGGAAAAACTGCAGATCGAGCCGATCCTCATCCAGTGCAATTGTTTTTGAGTAACTGTTAAGGTTTTTAGTCTGCATCTGTAAGGTCACAAACTGGCAATTTCCCGGAACAGGATAATCAAACAGGTATTCATCATCGCTGTTCTTTTTGATCAGGAAACTATCCTTCTTATTATCAAAAGTAACAAACAGGGTAATGTCTTATTTATGAAGGCTGTCAATGGACAGGGGATCGAAGGAAGCCTTAATCCGGCGCTCCTTATTGGGATTTTCTGTCAAAACGATGTTGCTGATGGGTTCTGCCTTCACCTTTTTAGAAGGAACAAATACACGAACATATTCCTTGAAGAAAAAATCCTCACCGAAATTTTTATCCCATTCGGTATAGGCCCGGATCAGATACACCCCTTCCGGGTACCGCCGGTTCAAATCAAAAAATCCATCTCCAATGCCATGATCTATCTTTATCAGCTTCTTTTCGACAATCCTTTCGTCCGGTCCTATCAATTCCACATACAGTACCCTGCTCAAGGCGGCAGGGGTATGATCCAGGGCGTTGATCACAATAGCCTTGAACCAGATAGTGTTGTTCGTGGTATAGATCTTATTATCCAGCTGCAGGTAGATCTTCTCAGCCACCGAGGCATGCGAATATTTGTTCACTGGCTGCGAGAAGGATAAACGGGATACACTGATGGTGAAAGACACTGCCAAAGCCATCATCCGAATAAAACTAATGAAACAGGGGCGAAGATATTCGTTCATAGGTTTTTAATTTATTAATTTAGATAGGTAATATAATCACCGTTATTGGTATTAACCCCCTTCGAAGATTATGTTTTTTATCCATTTGGATTATTAATTAATTAAACAACGTTGATTATTATTTCAACCTCATCCTTTCGATCTCTTTATTTATAAACCCTTTAGCGATTTTTACTACTATTGCTACTATTATACTTTTACTATTAAAATTTATTGCCGGCCATTTCATTTGTGGAATTCGTTCTCAATTCGTGTAATTGTTTCTCCTCCAGGAAAACTGTTCCATCATCAGAAATTCCCTCAATTCTTACATTTATATTGTTTATTTCTTTCGGCACAGAAAATTTAAAGGAAGCAGCACTTGTCGAATCTATAACAACCTCTGGCTTCCAGTAAATGGAAGCATACCTTTGATAACTCTCTGTTTCCGGTGACTGAGAATATTTGGGGGTATAATACAGGACAGGGGGTGAATAGCCTTTAATCAATAAAGTTTTAAAATAGTCCGGTCTATTTCCCCAATCAAGAGGCTTAGTTCTGGTTTTTAGAAATACTGCTCCACCTCCGATTATTGAATTTCCAACATTATTCACTGAAATTGCTTCAATCTGTTCAATAGAATAGGTCTCAATAACGCATGCATCAGATTCCTCCCAATCATCAATGTATAATTTGAGAACGAGTCCTTTCAAAGTCTCCAACCAGCACTTATCTGGACTTTTTTTTAAGTGGACACCAAATTCAGAACGCAAGATAGTTTCTAAGTGATTGTAAAGTAATACTTTGTTTTTAGTAACTTCCACCACCCTGTCAAATGGTGAAACATAGATACTGTTTTCAAAAGGACTCTTCCTTTTCGCAGTAATAACATATTCAGGAAGTTGTATGGCTTCGGGCCTCAGTTTTAATGGCTCTTCCCTTTTTTCGTCTATAATGTCATGAAAGGTGATAAAAGCTTTTACTTTGGTAATACTGTCGGGCTTGTAATCAGGTTTTACGATAGCAGTGATGGCCCTGTTACCACCATTACCCTTTGAATTTGCGGTTGATACAACTACCCGTGAAGAATCCAAAAGAGAAAGACCCGTGAAAGAAAAATGACCGGCGGAATCGATATTAGTGACAGAAAAAAGCTTGTTTACAGGAGATAATAACGACACACTGCCATTCTTGCTCTCTTTCCCTTTTAAACATCTCTTTACGGTTCCTTCAATGGTAAAACCATTTTCAAAATTATTATTACCGGGATTATTGCCAGCCTTATCAGTGGTGATCTTTTCCCACTCATACTTCCGCCATCCCTGTGTTAGCATCAGAAGATCCATCGCAGTCCGGTGTTCGTTATCCTGCTTTTCAAGGTAATACTGCGGATTTTCGATCTTCCCCCGTATCCCTGATCTTAACAGCACATCCGAGAGCAGGCTGTTGGTAAAGCGGTTCGAAACAGTTCCTCCGGGAAGCACGGAAACGCTCAGTCTGGAAAAATTGTGTTTTACCGAATCATTTAAAACCCTCAGAAACAATTTCATTGAATCTTTATCAGAAGAGGTTTTGATTTCAATTTTACCTCTGATGTCTTTTTTATAATTGTAGAAAAGCCGTTCTGAAACAGGATGAAAGTTCTCATCAAATACGGTGAGGTAGTTTACCCCGTTACCAACACTATTGAGGTCAAGGGGAAAGGTTACTGAAGACTTTTCCCGAGTCAGTCTGGTAGTATAGGTCTGGTAAACATTCCCATTTGCATGGACCAGGATGTAAAATAATCTCTCTTTTTCAATGGTCTCATCATTGGATTTCACTTCCGCCATAATTCTATTGCCGGAAAATACATTAATGGAGGCAATCACACCCCTGGTTTCAACCTTTGGTAAAGAGACCGTTTCTTCCTTTCCGCCTGGAAGGATTATTTTTGCCTTATAAACGGTGTTATTCTCCGGAGTGAGCACAACCTGGCCCATCCCCATGTTACTAAGGGCAAAAGAAGCGATGCTGTCATTTTTCTCATTAAAGATGATCCCATTCAAGGCTACTGCCTTTCCATTGGGGTCGAGGGCTTTGATGGCTACTTTATCGGTCGTGCCGGCCAGCAGGGTACCGCTTTCGGGGAAAAACTGCACATCATACCTCAAATCTTCCCCGGCAACTTCTTTGGCTTCTGATTTTCCAACGATCTCCAGGGGGGTGTCAAACTCTTCCGAGGGATAAAAGTTTTTCATCCATTTAGTGTAAGCACGGAAGGTGTATCTTCCCGGTTGTTCCCGATAGTCGATTTTCAACATGTTGTTGGCGGTGCCATTTTTTACTTCCAGGATTTTGCTTCCGATGAGTTTGCCTTTTTCATTGTAAAGTTCCACGTAGAGATTTCGGGTGTAAGGATTGAGCAATCCTGTCGCGGGATTTGTAACATAAGCCTTAAACCAGATCTCCTCCCCGGGCAGATAACAGGATTTGTTGAAATGGATATAAACCTGTTCCTTTAAGACATTGTTGCTCCTGATGTATGGCTGAATGATCTCATTATTGAACTTATTCAACAACAGGGTATCATTCTGGCCGAATGAATTAAAAGTATTGAGTAAGAGAACGGTACAGATTAATATCTGATTGAAGTATTTCATAACACACTAATTCAATAGATTCTTAATTTTGTTGATTCGTGTAATTCGTTTCAAATCCGTGTAATTCCTAATTCCTAATTCGTAATTCCCAATTCTCGCCTTGCTTCCCCCGGCCGGCCGCTTGAAACCTCCATCCCGTTGACAATAACATCCAGTGTTGTTTGACGGTCACTGGTGTAAAATTCAACTTTTGCCTGCCCCGAGGAATCTGTCTTTACGGACGGCGCCCAGTACAAGGTCGCCCGGCCATCGTACGCCTTGCTTGCTTTCAATGCGCCTTCGTACTTTGGTGAATAAAACACCCGTGGAGCATCAAGTCCATCCAGTAGAAAGGTCTTCATGCCAGGTTTCTGCCCACGGTAAAATGCGCTGCTGTATGTCTCGATCACCACCGTTGATTGACTTATTCCCATTTTTATATAAACTAAGAGTGTAGTAAGATTCATTTCCTTTTTACGGAAAGTACACAACCAAATCAAAAAACAAGGATATGCACCACTTCCTTTTAGTTGCCGCATACCTTTTAAATTCGTACGAAATATATATAATATATCGTTATATTGTAGTATTCGAGAGAAATATTTTAGGTTATGTTATCAGCAATCCGGCAAATTCAGGATTAGTTAGTGCAATGGAGCTTTGTTTCTCAAACGAAGCCTTCTGAGTTTAAAATAACCCGGGTTCGATATAAAACCCGTGCCATCCCGGCTTCTTCAGAACCCTCCCGGGCCGGATCATCGTCTTATCTTGCTCATACCATCTCCCATGCAAAAACACTGTTTTAACACTGCTATTGCACTATTTCTATACTAATTAGTACAGGAACTGTACAGAAGTAGTGCAGAAACAGTACAGGAGGTATGGCTTTGGTACGACCCAAGTAATACTTTGAAAGGGATATCGAAGTTGCTGAACCTGGTACAGGATTAAACAAAAATTTGCAGACACCCTAAAACAGCAAGCAAGACAACCCGGTCAACGTTGTCTTTGACTTTCTGCGTCACGTATTTTATGCCGAACCCAGGTTGTTAATGCTAATTTTTCAAAATCATCGGACACTTTTAGACCTTATAATGCAGGTTGCTTATTTTTCCTTAACGGATTACCGGTTTCACGGTCAAAGCGGTCGGGAGTGAATTTTTTGGGTACTGAATCGTTCGTTTCTGCCTGCCATTTTAAAAGCATATTTCTCATTTCCTGAAGCTTTTTCTGGTATTTGGGCACTGAGGCCAGGTTGAGCAGCTGTTCAGGATCATTCTTTACATCAAAGAGTTCCTCAGCCGGCCGCGGAGACACGAATACATCGGCCTGGGCAGGGGTCAGTTTACCCAGATCCCTCAAATGATTCAGAGAAGCCTGAGTCGGGGATCTTTTGGAGTCCGCCGGTCCGCAATTGGTAAGATTCGGCAGTGCATTGGTTAGATACAAGAAATCCTTTGTCCGGATCATCCGTTCAAAGGCCATGTAGTCATGCCAGTTGTGCTCGGAAAATACAGCAGTTCTTATTTCTTTATCAGGATTGCCAAGAACAGGGACAAAACTTTTTCCCTGATAGCCTTTGGGTGCTGCAATCCCCACCAGTTCCAGGATTGTTGGAGCAATATCGAGCGAGCTGATCAGCCCTTCAGGATGTGCTCCTTTATTTTTGATTCCTTTGGGCCAGAATACCACGAAAGGGGTCTGCATACCACTGTCGTAAACCCTGGTTTTGCATCTCGGGAACGGGCGTCCGTTATCGGCCGTCACGATGATGACCGTATTATCAAGCGCTCCCTGTTTCTCCAATTCTTCCCGGACTTTTCCGACGTAATAATCAAAACGCCCAATTTCATTGTAATAGGAGGCAATATCCTGCCGTGTCTCTGGCGTATCGGCAAAATAAGGAGGAATTACAACTTTAGAGGGATCGTGGGTGATTTTAAAGGTATCGGCACCCCAGGGACGGTGAGCATCGTGAGAAGCCAGCCAGAAAAAGAAAGGTTTCCCCCTGGGCCTTTCTTTCAAGAACTTCACCCAGTTATTTTCCCCGCCATCTCCGTTATTGTATCCGTTCCCATCCGTATAGAGATCAAATGCACGATGGGCGTAAGGGCCCATGTGCCATTTGCCGACATGGGCCGTATAATAACCTTTTTCCTTGAGCAACAAAGGAAAGGGTATCTCACTGGGAGGCAGAGGGGTATGCAGCTCAAAAGCCCCGTTACAATGAGGATATTTGCCGGAAATTATACTGCACCGGCTGGGACTGCAGGAACTGGCCGTCAAAAAAACATTGGTAAAGCGCAATCCCTCTTTGGCAAGCCTGTCAATATTGGGCGTTTTTACAACCTTATTCCCATAACAACGGATATCATTAAAGCTGACATCATCGGCGATTATAAAAACAAAATTAGGTTTCGGCTGCGCCAATCCGAATAAAGGATTTACAAACAAACCTCCGAGACATAGACTTTTAATAAACTGAGAATTCATGACGGTCTTTACTAAAAGGACATAAACCAGATTAATTATTTTCTAAAGTTTCATTCGGGACCATGTTTCCCCGTATTTACAGCACATCAGTCTTCCAATTCACTTTCCGACAGAGCCCTTCAATTTTACGAACATTCTATTTTAATTCGATTTTAGCTACTATCGGTAAATGGTCAGAAGGATAACGCTGTTCGTACGAGTCGGTCAGAACACCGTATTTCAGCACAGTAATCTGATGGCTGACAAATATATAATCAATTCTTGTTTTCAGGTCAGCATCAAATTTAAAGGCATTAAAAGTTCCTTCAGGACCGTATGGAGGTTGCAATGAAATTTTACTGGCATCTTTTAAAAGAGTCTGCATCGTATTTATTTGCTCTGTGTCAGAAGTAGAGTTAAAATCTCCGACACAGATTACAGGTACATCCTTTGCTATTTCTTTTATCTTCTTTACCATCAGGAGCCCAGATTGCCGGCGTGCTTCAACTCCCTGATGATCAAAGTGGACGCAAAAGAAATAGAATTCTTTTTTGGTGTCAAGATCCCGGAATTTTCCCCATGAGCAAATCCGGTTACAACAGGTAGCATCCCAGCCCTTAGACGGTTTATCGGGAGTCTGACTCAACCAGAAATCACCCGAATCAAGCAGTTTAAACCGGTCATTCCGGTAGAAAATTGCACTATGTTCTCCGGCATGTTCACCGCCATCGCGACCTTTACCCGTAAATGAATACTCCTGAAGGTTCGAGATATCCTTTAATTGATTGATCAATCCTTCCTGAGTTCCAAAAATGTCAAATTTATGGAACCGGATCAACGCATTAACATGTTCCTTACGGTATTTCCAGGAATTTAAGCCATCCCCGGAATTATCATTTCTTAGATTATAAGAAGCAACAATGATTGGCTGATTTTTTTTGGCATAACTATCAATAAAGAATATCCCAAGGATAGACAACAAAAGAAAGATCTTTTTCATTTTCAATATAATATTAAATGTATGTTTCTCAGAACTTGTTTTCTATACTATTAACATTTAAAAACACGTCTCTCAACGCTTATTTTTCCACACGCCCCGGTTCACGGACATTGGCACCCTTTACCTTCATCAAATCATCTCCAAGGTCTTCGCGTGCCAGATCTGCCAGCTTTCGAAGCTCAGAGACAACTTCCGGGTACATCTCTTTCACGTCGTACTGCTCACCCGGGTCACGACGCAGGTCGTATAATCCTTCAGGGAACGGAAAGTTTTCATTCACCTTGCCAGGGAAACCATCCTTGCCTGGTTCAAATCCATGGTAAGTACGTCCCGGATGTGCAAAAACCAGTTTCCAGTTTCCTTTGCGAACAGCTTCCAGGCTATTTTTCCGGTAATAATAAAGGAATATTTCACGCGGGTTAGCCTTCACGTCACCCTTCATCAAGGGAAAGATGTTCACCCCGTCAATCTTTTGTTTGGGAAGGGTAGAATGCGTAATGGCTGCCAGCGTTGGAAGAATGTCAATGGACGAGGCAAGTTTATTGCAGATAATTCCTTCGGGGATATGTCCCGGCCATTTCATGATGCACGGTACACGCTGTCCACCTTCATAACTATTTCCCTTGCCCTCACGGAAGCCTCCGGACGAACCCGCATGATTGCCATAATTCAACCAGGGACCATTGTCCGAGGTAAAAATAACAAGGGTGTTTTTTGTCAGACCGTTCTTTTCAAGGGCTTTGAAGATTTCTCCCATTGACCAGTCGATTTCCATCATCACGTCTCCAAACATTCCCTGTTCGCTCTTGCCCTTGAATTTAGAAGAGACGGCCAGCGGGACATGCGTCATCGAATGAGCCAGGTAAAGGAAAAAATGATTGCTTTTGTTACGATTGATGAAATCAACCGCCGTCTCCGTGTACAGTGACGTCAATCCTGACTGATCCTCCTTCGTCTTCAGTTCTTTGATCTTATCATTGTTCCTGATCAAAGGCAACTCGGGATAATTCTTTTTCTTTGCATATTCCTGGGGAAAATTACGGGTTCCGTCGTAGAATACAGGCCACATATCGTTGGAATAAGGAAGGCCAAGATATTCGTCGAACCCCTGCTGAAGCGGCAAAAATTGACGTTGACTTCCCAAATGCCATTTACCGATGGCACAGGTCTTGTAATTTCGTTGCTTAAGTATTTCGGGAATTGTCTCCTCAGAAGGATTTAATCCGATTCCCACATTCGGAGAAAGGGCGCCCGATATACCCACCCTGTTGGGATAACAACCCGTCATAAGACCGGCGCGGGAGGCACTGCAAACGGCCTGCGGCGAAAGGAAATTCGTGAAGCGTACCCCCTGAAAGGCCATCTGGTCAAGCCGGGGCGTTTTGTATTGAAGGGCCCCGGTACAACCCAGATCGCCATAACCCATGTCATCCATTAGTACAAGCACAATATTGGGAAAATCCTCTGGGGTATTTGTCTTACCGTTGGCTGCTGCACCCATACTGGCGAGCATCAGTAATGCCAATGATTTTTTTGTACACTTCATATCTCTAATTAAGATGATTTTCTATATTCGGGATATTCAAAGATATATAAAAACCCAAACCCATTAACTAAATCTATTTTTCTAATATTTTCCAAAAACCATCCAGTACAATTTAAACTATGTCACATATTTAGTGTTAATTTGCATAGATCATTTATTAAACAACCATGTCTTCCTTTTTTAAATTATTATTGGGGATTCTCATTTTTACAGGCCTCAGGACTTCTGCCCAGCAGAATTCTTCCTCAGGGAATTTCATCCGTTACACGGTAAAAAATCAAGAGACGATTTACTCTATCGCCAAAGATCATAACATCACTCCGGAGGATATATACCATTATAACCCCGCAGCCAGGGAAAGAATTAAAACCGGTGAAGTGTTACAGATTCCCCAAAAATCCGGGAGTAATGCAAAACAGACAAAAACCATCATACACAAGGTACTTAAAGGAGAATCATTGTATTTTATTGCCAAGAAATACAATTGTACTCAGGAAGATATCTTGAAACTGAATCCGGGATTAACCTCCATCAAAAAAGGGATAAATTTAGTGGTTCCCAATCCTGATTATGTCCCCGAACCCAAAAGCTCAAAAGGGAATTATCTGCAATACCAGATTAAAAGCGGAGACACCTATTACAGCCTCAAGAAACGTTTTGGGGAAGATCAGGAGGATTTGGAAAAGATCAATCCTGATCTGAAAGACGGAATAAAAGCAGGGATGATCATTTTAATACCCAAAAAATCAGATACTACAAAAGTAGTCGGCAAGGAAATTTCTCCAATGGGGATTGAGGATTCCGGGAAAAAGAAAAATCATCTCTATAACATAGGTCTTTATCTCCCTTTCTGCTATGATCTCAACGATTCAGTGAAACTAGCTTCCCAGACGGCTAATTATCTTGAATTTTATGAAGGAGCCATGATCGCCGCTGAAAGTCTATCCACAAGAGGCATGAAACTAAAGATGTATGTTTACGATACGAATCAGGATCCCCAAGTAGTAGAACAACTGGTCAAGAAACCGGAATTTCTCTCTCTCGATTTGATTGTCGGCCCCGTTTACCCCAATTGCCAGAAGACAATATCAGCGCTGAGCGCCAAGAACAGGATTCCTATGGTTTCACCTTTGTCATCCGACAGCCATTTGGTTTCCGGGAATCCTTATTATTATCAGATCAATCCGGATAAAAACCTCAGATTAAACGGTACAGCGGATTACATCCTGCAAAATTACAAAAGCAGCAGTCTGATATATCTTGGTCAGGGAAACGGAAACAACGATTCAAAATCCGTGCTTGAAAAGCTAAAACAAAAACTCGCTGGAAGAATTCATGAATTTGACATCTGGTCGGATTCACCCACCGGTATCGAATCCCTCTTAAATCCGGAAACAGATAATGTCATTGTATTAACCGATCCCGATGAAGCCAGGGTTAGCGTGGCCATCACAAGATTGAACACTGTTTCCAAAAAATTCAGAATCGTTCTTATCGGCCTGCAGGAATATACCCGTATGAAAAGCATTAATACCGAATATCTTCATAATCTGAAATTGCATTACCTCTCCCCATATTATGTGGATTACAACAATAAGAATGTCAAAAATTTCATCGGGAAATTCAGGTCCGATTTTTCAGCCGAACCCAGTCAGTATGCTTACCAGGGGTACGATGTCATGTTTGGTTTTTTAACAAGCCTGCAACAATCAGGGAAAAGATTTGCAACACCCGGATCTGATTCCGGATCCAAGCTTTTGCAGGCAGATTATGATTTTCAGCGTGTTTCCAATTTCGGAGGATTTGTCAACAGCTCATTTTTTATTATTGAATACTCTGACTCATTTGATGTCCATCCCACAGGGAAAATTAAAGCCGACCTGAAAAACTGAAGAAATTAAGAATTCAGACGGGACAACGACACGAAGGATTCAACAAATATTTTAAAGAAATCCAGTTGAATTATGAATTTTCGAGGGCAGCAATCGATCTTTTGATGATATCTATAGCCTCCCTCATCTGCTCTTCGTTGATCACCAGAGGCGGTGTAAAACGGATGGTGTGCTCGTGGGTAGGTTTGGCAAGCAAACCATTTTCTTTCATGATTAAGCAAAGATCCCAGGCAGTCCTTCCCTTGGAATACTTTATTTGTACAGCATTAAGCAATCCTTTCCCGCGAACTTCCTCAACCATCAGGGAACCAGTCTTTCTTAATTCATCCCTGAAAATCTTGCCCATTGCCGTTGCATTCTCCGCCATCTTCTCCTGAATCAAAACATTTATTGCGGTCATTGAAACTTTGGCGGCCAACGGATTGCCTCCATAGGTGGATCCGTGTTCTCCGGGTTTGATCGTCAGCATAATTTCATTATCCGCCAGGACACAGGACACCGGCAACATCCCACCAGATAGCGCCTTGCCAAGGATGAGGATGTCCGGCCTTACCAATTCATGATCGCAGGCCAGAAGCTTTCCCGTCCGCCCTAATCCGGTCTGAACCTCGTCGGCGGCAAAAAGAACATTGTGCTGACGGCAAAGATCCGCCGCTTTAGTGAGATATCCGTCTGACGGGACATACACACCGGCTTCAGCCTGAATCGGCTCTACCAGGAAACCTGCAGTACGGGGATCTTTAAGTTCCCTTTCCAAAGACTCTGTATCATTATAGGGAATTTTCACAAAGCCGGGAGTAAAGGGGCCATAATCATCGTAAGCATCCGGATCAGAAGACATAGAGATGATTGTAATGGTCCTTCCGTGAAAATTCCCGTTGCACACAATAATTCTTGCCTGGTCTTTGGGGATCCCCTTCACCTTGTAAGCCCATTTCCGGATCAGTTTCAAGGCCGTCTCATCGGCCTCCGCACCCGAATTCATCGGAAGCATCTTATCATAGCCGAAAAGATTGGTCATCTGTTCTTCCCACTCCCCGAGCAGGTTATTGTAATAAGCTCTTGAGGTTAAACTCAGTATCCCTGCCTGTTCTTTCAGCGCCTCAACAATCAACGGGTGACAATGCCCCTGATTCAATGCTGAATAGGAAGCCAGAAAATCCATATAACGCTTCCCCTCAACATCCCATACATAAATTCCCTGCCCTCTTTCAAGGACTACGGGCAACGGATGATAATTATGCGCACCGAAACGATTCTCGCGCTCAATGAAATCCCTGGCTTTCATATCATAGGTTTTGAGATAGAAACAAATTGAATTTAAATATTTTGCACATATTCTTCTGCTGCTTGCCTCAGTTCCTGGTTGGGCATGCCGGGATAGAGCAATTCATTGAAGAACAACTCACGGTCCCTGTCTGATTTAAGAATTTGCTCGTGTTCCTTTACAATCCTTTGAGCGTTTTCCTGCGCCGAATGAATGATAAACTCGCTCAGGGTTCTGTACCCTCCTAATTTAGCTGCATACTCAAAATATTCTTTCTGTTCCTTTGAAAGCTTCATATCATATCTGGCAGATCTCCCTGTTTTTTCTTTCATTTTCAATCCAATACTCTCATAAATGTACAGAATAATTCCATAATTAAAAACAATGGGACTTAAATGGCTTTATACTTCATTTAAGAGCATAGCGCAATGACAATCAATGGTCATAATGGCTATCTTAACTCCTTCTTCCCAAAGCCTTAAGGCCAAAGTCTATTCCCCTTTACAATATTCCTTATAAATCATTTCTATTTCAGAATCAGTCTTTTCCCCGTCATAAATGATCATCCGATATCGAAAATTAACCTTTTCTCCATTGCGTAAGGTCAAATTCATCCATTTCGGATCTTTAATTTTCAGGCTTTGTTCATAATCTCCCTGCCCCAAAGGATTAGCCGCAAATAATCCATAGCTTCTGACCATCCAATACGTAGGATGATTAAAGCTCTCCGGATGATCAAAAATTCCAATCCCGGCCTTTTGTCCGTCTTTATTCCCTTCCAGAATGACCCAATCAGCTCTTTTGCCATAAATACCATGTTCATTCTTTCCGTTAGTCGAACTCCTGTAAGTAGCTGTACCTGTAGAATTTGGAACTCTCGACTTCATCCATTCACTCTCAACGGTTTCCCTCATCCAGTCAGCTACCCTGATTTGTAATAAGCCGCATTTATTATCCTGAAAAACAACGGCTGAATCTTTGCATGTCAGGGTAATATTAAAATCTATTAAATAGCCTTGCTTAAGGGTTTTGAATCTCATTTCACGTTCCTCTTCAAGCAAAACTTTCCCTTTTCCCCCGATCCAGTGATTGAGAGTTTTTAGCAGACCTTCACTTTTCCCATTTTTAGCTTCAAGTATTTTTATATGCTTAATTTGCCGTTTGTCTGAACTGTTATCCCAGAATTCCTCATTCGTCGCATCAGAATGCCTGTTAACATCCCTGTTAACCCGTCCGTAAGCAAAAAGTATTCCCAGATGTCCCGGATGATCCCTGCTTTCTCCAGGAATATTCTCAAGCGGATAACCCCTTGTAATGGTAATTCCTGAAGGAGTTTTTACCGGGTATAAAACCGGTTTGGCAACAAAACCATTATCAAATCCTCCAACTCCGGTGTTCCCTTCTATTTTATTATACCGGAATCCTCCGAATAAATAGCTGGTAAAATATTTACCATTGATAATTACATCGATTTTATCTTTTTTCTCCACAAATTTTACTGATGAGTTTTTAAAAGAGGAAAACAGCACCAATAACATTGATAACAGGATTATTGACTTTTTCATCTGCTTATAATATTAGGTAACAAGTTGTTCAGGCCATACTTTAATAGCAAATATAATATAATTTTAATAAATAATCTGCTATCGGTTTGATGTAAACTTCAAATATCATTATGCTTTTGATCATTGGAAGAATAAGTCGTATCTTTACAACCTTTGCAGGCTGTTCTATCGCCTCATCAACAGATGGGGAGGAAAGTCCGGGCAACACAGGGTGCCATGCTTCCTAACGGGAAGGCGGGCGAAAGTTCGCAATAAGTGTAACAGAAAATAACCGCCTCTGAAAAGAGGTAAGGGTGAAAAGGCGGGGTAAGAGCCCACCGGTATCTTTGGCAACAGGGATAGCCGTACGCCTCATGGGTTGTAAGGCCAAATATATTACGCGTCCCTTTATGGGCACAGGGTTACCCGCCCTGGTTTCGCAAGAATAGCGTAAGGGGTAGGTTGCACGAGGCTGTTGGTGACAACAGTCCCAGATAAATGATAGAATGAAAAACAGAACCCGGCTTACAGGCCTGCTTTTTTTAAATTCGTCTAGTGGGAAGATCTAATTACAGAGTAGTTCCAACGTTTCAAGTTTCAAATGTCTTGTATCTTTAGGTGCGATCCCATTCAATAAGAGATATGGATTAAAATAGACCGATCTGTGACAATTCTGTTTCATCTAAGATGATCAGTCTTAATTTATTCAGACGCACGGCCGTTGTAGAGACGCACGGCCGTGCGTCTCTTTAAATCAGTGGTCATCCGTAACACCTGTGTCATCAGTGTTCGAATTTTAATTACAACCTTTAAAAACTTTGTGAACTTTATAAACTTTTTCATATATTTGCCCCGGATAACAATGTCAACAATGCTGAACAACAACTTTTACTTTTGGTTTTATTATTACAGCCCTTACGAGGAGACTGAAAGTTAAAGTATTGTTTAAACTGAACGATATATAATGAAGGTCTCCAAACGGAGACCTTTTTTTTTGACAAAATTTTAGCGTTGAGGCCGGGGAGCGGAGATTAATAAAAAACTCAAATTATGAAGATTACAATTATCGGGTTGGGACTTATAGGCGGATCGATGGCAAAAGATCTGCACCGTACCAATTTTGCCAATGAAATTATTGGCGTTGAAAATAGTCCGGTGCATGCACAACAGGCTCTTGATCTTGGAATAGTTGACAGGATCGAGCCCCTGGATAAGGCACTTGCAGAATCAGATCTTGTCATTGTGGCTATTCCTGTTGATAAGATTGCTGTCGCTTTGCCTGCCATCCTTGATTTGATTCCTGCAAGTACAACAGTCACCGATGTGGGATCTACCAAAAGACAAATCGTGGATGCCATTAAAGATCATCCGCGAAGAGCCAATTTTATTCCCTCCCATCCCATGTGCGGAACTGAAAACAGCGGTCCCAAAGCTGCCATTGAGCATCTTTTTGAAGGTAAAATCTGCATCATCTGTGATCACGAAGAAGGCAAGCCTCAACATCTGGCTCTTGTCGAGAAATTGTACCAGGCCCTTGGAATGTCAATCGCTTACATGAGTAGTGACGAGCAGGACCATACCACCGCATTTGTATCGCATCTTCCTCACGTTACAGCCTTTGCCCTTGCCAATGCAGTACTTGCCATCGAAGACCGGAATATCATCTTTGACCTTGCATCCGGAGGGTTTCAGTCAACCGTAAGGCTTGCAAAGAGTTCACCTCAGATGTGGGCACCCATCTTCTGGCAAAACCGTGATTATATGCTTGAGGCTCTGGAGGTTTATATCCAACATCTCAAAGAATTCAAGGAATGCCTTAAAAATGAAGATCTTGATCAGCTGATCCAATTGATGACCAATGCCAACAAAATACGTGGTGTTCTTGACGGAGAAAATTCTTCCATGACCAAAAATGAAGAAACAATCATTAAACTTTATACAAAATAAATTACCATGATTCCAAGATTAGACATCAGGCCCATTAAAGAGTGGCTGCCTGAAATTAGTAATCCTCTTTTGGTAAGCGGGCCGTGCAGCCTTGAATCAGAAGAACAGACGCTGGCTACAGCAAAGGAACTTGCCAAAGATAAAAGAGTTTATGTGTTTCGCGGAGGGGTCTGGAAACCCCGCACACGTCCCGGAGCTTTTGAAGGAATCGGAAGCATCGGACTGGAATGGATGAAAACCGTTAAAAAAGAAACAGGATTATTGACCGGGACAGAAGTAGCCAATGCTCAACATGTGGAGGAGTGTCTCAAAGCAGGTATCGATGTCATCTGGATTGGAGCGCGTTCCACTGCCTCTCCTTTTACGGTTCAGGAAATTGCAGATAGTCTCGCCGGAACCAATCAGGTGGTCATGGTTAAGAATCCGGTCAATCCGGATGTTCAGCTTTGGATCGGCGCCCTGGAAAGGCTGAACAGGGCCGGCATTAAAAATCTTGTGGCCATTCACCGGGGATTTACCCCTTTCAGTGAAACCAAATACCGCAACTACCCCAGCTGGAGGACCGTAATCGAGCTAAAACAGTTGATGCCTAATCTTCCGATTATATGCGATCCCAGTCATATCGCAGGAAAGAGGGAATACCTGTTCGAAATCTCTCAGAAAGCCTTCGACATGGGGCTCGACGGATTGATGCTGGAATCTCACATCAATCCTTCCTGTGCATTAAGTGATAAAGATCAACAGGTTACTCCGGCAGATCTTGCTAAAATACTGGATAAGCTTGAAATAAAATATGCCAGTTCCAATGACCCGGTATTTGAAAACACACTTGATTCACTCCGGACAAGGATCGACGATATTGACCATGAGATCCTCGAAGTACTTGCCTCAAGAATGAAGATCGTTGAACAGATTGGTTTATACAAGAGGCAGAATAAAGTGACGGCCCTGCAGGTAAACCGCTGGTCCCAGATCATGGAAGACCGTCTGAAGGTTGCCCATCAACTGAACCTGGATGAGAGTTTTATCAAGACGATTTTCCAGTTGATTCACGAAGATTCCGTTAGACAGCAGACGGAGATAATGGATAATGATCTTTAGCCCTTCGAATTTTCATATTGCGAATTTCACGAATTTGTCCTCAATTCGTGGAATTTGCACCTATTAAAAGTTTCAGTCTTGAAATTAAATTGCGACGATCTTTAAAGGACAATGCGGATAAACTCAAAGGAGGATATTCGGCAATCCCTTCCCGGATTTTGACGATTAGCCTGAGATCCCATTTAAGGCCAAAGAGTAATTTTTTGACGCTGATCTTTCTCAGGTTTTCAACTGGTATTTCGATGGTCTCATAGCTGCGGCTGACGGAGAAAACTGAGTAATAACGGATGACCAGTTTATTGTTTTTCAATCCGATGTGGATGTACTGGAAATTAAATATGGAGATGAGCAATAAACCGGCTAGAAAGAATCCTGTAAGAAAAGCAAGAATCATAAATTGCTGGATGAAAATCAATACAGTCATCAGGATGATGCATAAAAAACCTGCTGTCATTGTGACAGCCTTCAGTTTTTTCACATTTTTCTCATTATTGTAAAGCATAATTTAAAGACTTAGGTTCACTAATCTAAAATAATGATTTATTTTAACTTTGCCTTATATTGACTTAAAAGATGAACAAACTTCCTGAATTCCATAATTCTGTTATCGTTACCGAAAACCCAGAGATGCAGCTGGGCTCCATTCTGTCGTTGTACCCGAAGGATAAGGTTTTTCTGATAACAGAGAACAACTGTGAAAAACATTGTCTTCCGCTTCTGACAAAAGTACCCGGTTTTGAGAATATAAAAAAAGTTGTCATTTTCTCCGGGGAAGAAAATAAAAACCTGGGGTCAGTTGAAAAGATATGGATGTTTCTCAGTCAGAACGGCGCCGACCGAAAATCACTGGTCTTGAATCTCGGCGGGGGGATGCTGACAGACCTTGGAAGTTTTGCAGCCTCCACTTTCAAGCGGGGGATGGATTTTGTCAATATCCCGACCACCCTGCTGGCACAGGTGGATGCATCGGTAGGGGGGAAGACCGGATTTAATTTCAATGGATTGAAAAATGAGATCGGGATCATTAATCAGCCAAGAACGGTATTGATCGATACCCGATTCCTAAAGACACTGGATCATCAGAATTTTATCTCGGGGTATGCCGAAATGATCAAGCATGGTCTGATCCAGTCAAGGGATCATCTTGAAGAAGTAAGGAATTTTGACACCAACAATCCGGATTGGGAGGCCCTAAGGGGAATGATTGCTGACTCCGTTGCAATCAAGGATGCCATCGTCTTTCAGGACCCCAATGAAAAGGGGATTCGGAAGGCTCTTAATTTCGGGCACACGATCGGCCACGCTTTTGAAAGCTACTCCTATTCTACCGGGAAGCCCATACTTCATGGATTTGCAGTAGCTTACGGGATGATTGCAGAACTTTACCTGAGCCATCTTAAATGCAATTTATCCGCTAAGGTGATGAATGAATTGTCATCCTGGTTGCTATCTATTTACGGAAAGTTCGAAATCGGAGAAAAGGATTTTGATGTTCTTTATAATCTGATGACGCACGATAAAAAGAATGAGGGGAAGAAAATCAACTTTACCCTGATTCCCCGAATCGGAGAGGTTTTGATTAACCAGGATTGCAGCAGAGAGGAGATCCTTGAGGCCCTTAAATTTTATAAGAGGCTTTAGGCTGTAGACTTTAGGCTTTAGGAGAAAGGGAAACATGCATTAGGTTTTAAACTGGAAATAGAGAAATATGCACCTGACCATATCAAAAACAGATAAATCTTTGAAGGGGGAAGTTAAGCTTCCATCATCAAAGAGTATCAGCAACAGAATTCTGATCATTAACGCACTCAGCTATTCCCCTTATGAAATCGGGAATCTGTCTGACAGTGATGACACCAAAGTTCTTGATGCGGTTCTGAATTCAAACACCAACACCTTCGATATTGGTCATGCAGGTACCGCCATGCGCTTCCTCACTGCTTTTCTTTCCAAAGTAATGGGAGAATGGACGCTGACAGGATCGGAGCGAATGAAACAGCGCCCGGTTGGAATATTGGTGGATGCCTTACGAAAATTGGGAGCCGTGATCGAATATGCTGAAAAAGAAGGCTTTCCCCCAATAAAGATTACCGGTACAGCATTGAAGGGAGGGACCCTTGAACTGGACGGTAGCGTCAGCAGCCAATACATTTCGGCACTTCTGATGATTGCCCCGGCTATCCAGGGAGGCTTGAGATTAAAGCTTTTGAATCAAATAACCTCCCGCCCTTATATCGATCTCACCCTGAATCTGATGAAGCTTTTCGGGATCCGCTATTCATGGGAGGGAAACGAGATCGTTGTTGAGGAGCAAAGCTATAAACCAATCCCTTACTCGGTGGAGGCTGACTGGTCAGGAGCCTCTTACTGGTATGCATTGGCTGCTCTCTCCGAACATTGTGATCTTCTGCTCGAAGGGCTTCAACTGGAAAGTCTGCAGGGAGATTCAGCACAGGCGGAATGGTTCAGGGATTATTTTGGAATTCAATCCGCTCAGGAATCAAAGGGAGTCAGGCTAACCAGGACAGATGTCCCGGGAAGAGAAAAACTGATGCTTGACTTTATTGAAAATCCTGATATCGCCCAGACTTTTGTGGTGCTTTGTGTCTGCAAAGGCTTTTCTTTTCATTTTAAGGGCCTTCACACACTTAAAATCAAGGAGACTGACCGAATCACCGCCTTAAAGACAGAACTGGCTAAATTGGGCGCTATTCTGACCGAACCGCTTCCTGGTGAGCTTGCCTGGGACGGTCAAATAAACCCTGCATTCAAAGAACAGACACCTTTAATCAAAACCTATCACGATCACCGGATGGCTTTAGCCTTCGCCCCCGCAGCCTTAGTATTACCTGCTATCCGAATTGAAGATCCGATGGTGATTACAAAATCCTATCCCTCTTTTTATGATGATCTGAGAAAGGCCCGTTTTGATCTTATTTTCGGATAATAGATCATACATAGTGGTACATGGTACATTAAAAAACATGTATTACATTGACAAATAATGATATTACAAGGATATTAATGTACCATCCCTCAAAAAGAGATTGTAATGTGGAGATTACAATTGGGAAACGGTCATAGAACAATCAAAATAATGTATGTAGCAATGCTATAGCAATATGTAGAATTTGAGATGTTCCATGTACCTTGAAATAGTATTGTTACAAAGAGTACGCAGAGAAACTAAATCTTTACATTCGTACCCTGATGCAGTTCTGCATATCGCCTTCTTGCCTCATCGGGATCTTCATCTTTATCAACAAAGATAGTCGTCTTCCTATCTATCACTACAGCCTTTAATTTACTTTGATCGGGATACACAACACTATTCTTTTTTTTGTCAAACATATAAATTTATTTAAAGTATGGATTTAAAGCTTCGTATTGAATAGCTATAAATTTAAAATCTTGTAAGTTACGATTATTTTACCGTTATTTTCACTAAACTTCTTTTTTATTTAATTGTCTGAGCCTTCAGATGTGTAAAAAAAGATGGTCAGAGAGGCTGGCGTGCGTTTGTAATCACACTTTTTGGCATGGGATCTGCTCCAAAAAAGCTACACTAATTCAACAGCAATCGGTTCACCTGAATTCCGGAATTTCCAAACTTTATAGGAGTTATACAAAGACTCAATCCTCTCGGTGCATCTCTTTTTTATCTCCTTTTTTCTCAGTGTAAACATTATTTTTAAAAGAATTTTAATAAAAATAAATTTTATGATATATGCAATAAATTATTATGATTATCTTTCGGAATTCTAATCAACTTAATTCTAAAACAACTTAATTATAGACAATGAAATACTTATTTTCCATTCTCTTCTTTTCTGCCGCAATCACCTTAATCGCGCAGGAAATACCGTTAAATCCAAAGTTGGTGTACGGCAAACTGGAAAACGGTTTAACTTACTACATTCAGAAAAATACGCTTCCCAAAGAGCGGGCCATGTTTTACCTGGTGGTGAATGCCGGTGCTATTGATGAAGAAGAAAATCAAAACGGGCTGGCGCACTTTTGCGAGCACATGAGTTTCAACGGCACAAAGAATTTTCCCGGCAAAGCCCTGCTGAACTACATGGAGAAGAACGGGGTGTCGTTTGGCAACGGCGTTAATGCCTTCACCAGTACAAATCTCACCTGCTACACGCTCAACAATGTTCCAACGACCAGGGAATCACTGATTGATTCATCGCTGGTCATCCTTCATGAATGGGCCGCAAATGTCTCTTTTTCAACAGATGAAATCAACATGGAGCGGGGAGTGATTCACGAGGAGTGGCGCACATACGGAGGAGCCTATCGCAGGATGAGCGACATTACCAACAAGTTCCTTTACAATAACTCAAAATATTCCTATCACAATGTAATTGGCACCCTGGAGGTGATCGATCATTTTGAACCGGACCTGGTAAGAACGTTTTACAAGGATTTTTATCGTCCTGATCTGGAGGCTGTCGTTATCGTAGGCGACATTGACGAAGCAGCCGTAAAAGCCAAAATCGAAAAGCTGTTTGGCAGTGATCCCGAAAGACTGAATCCTAAAGTAACTCCCAAAATCATGGTTCCTGACAACAAGGAGCTGATGATTGGATCTGCCACTGACAAAGAAGCACAGAATATTGAAGTTACCCTTTACACCAAGTTTCCTGACCCTGAGAAGAAAGATGTAGAGTATCTGAAATCCAACATGCTCAATTCGCTTTACAATTCGATGTTTTCAGAAAGATTCAGCGAAATACTCCAAAAAGAAAATCCGCCGATGAGAAGTGCTTATTCGGGTTTTGGAGGTTTTACCAAATATCAGAGTTCTTACAGAACCTATATCGGTGCATTGAATAATGATCCGCTTCGATCAGTAAAGGCAGTGATGATTGAAAATGAACGGGTGAAACGATATGGTTTTACCAAGTCAGAACTTGACAGGGCCATTAAAAAATCGTTGGCCAACTATGAAAGAGCTTACACAGAACGTGATAAAACCTTGTCTGGAAATCTTGTATTCAATTACGTCAGCCATTTCACAGAAGAAATTCCCTCTCCGGGGCCTGCTTACATGTACGAGCTTGCAAAGAGCTACCTGCCGACTGTTACTATCGATCAGATCAATGCTTTACCCAAAAAATGGATGACGGATGAAAACAGGGTGGTGATTATCCAGGGACCCGAGAAGGAAGGAGTAAAATTGCCCTCTGAACAGGAGATCCGCAATATTCTTGCCGAAGTTCAGGGAATGACGGTCGAGCCTTACAAAGACAAAGAAATAGCGAGCCAACTGGTCTCAAAAAAACTTTCAGGTTCACCGGTTGTAAAGGAAGAAGCAGTCAAGGATTTCGGAGGGACACGGTTTAAACTAAAGAATGGTGCAACAGTTTATTTTAAACCAACCGATAACAAAGCTGATGAGGTTATGCTCCAGGCTTTCAGCAATGGAGGAGGATCACTTGTCGCCACTGAGGACATACCGTCAGGGACACTGGCCAGCGCTGTAACTTCCGTATGCGGCCTGGGTAATTTTTCAAGCCTGGATCTTAAAAAATTCCTTGCAGGTAAAGTGGCCGGGGTAAATACCAGTCTATCGGAATTTGAAGAAATCTTATCCGGGAATTCCAAAGTAGCGGATCTGGAAACGATGCTTCAGATGGTTTATCTTACTTTTACCGCCCAGCGACACGATGATGCAGCTTTAAATTCCCTTATCAGCCGATGGAAAATGTCTCTCCAGAACCGTAAATCAGACCCAAATTCAGCTTTCCAGGACACCTTATCCAGGATCATGAGCAATTACAGCCCACGGGTAAGGTTGATGACTCCTGAATTCTTTGATGATGTTGATATCAAAAAAACTTACGCTATTTCTGCTGACCGGTTCCAGGATGCAAGCGATTTCACCTTTGTTTTTGTGGGGAATGTCGATGCCCAGAAGATGAAGCCTTTAATTGAAAAATACATCGGATCAATTCCTTCTATCAACAGAAAAGAGAATTGGAAAGACCAGAAGATACAACCTAAAGAAGGCCGGACGACAAGGGAAATTACCGCTGAAATGAAGGACCCGAAAGCCGTTGTTTATGTCCATTACTTCGGGAAATATCCCTGTGAGCCTGAAAATAACGAATACCTCAATGCGATACAGTACATTCTCAGGATGCGCTTCGTCGAGACGATCCGTGAAAAAGAGGGCGGCACCTATGGGGTTAGCGTAAGCAGTTCACTGAACAGCAGGCCTGTGAACAACTATAAAATCACCATGAATTTCACCTGCGCCCCTGAAAAGGCTGATTATCTGAAAGGATTGCTTTACCAGGAGATCAAAAATCTGAAAGAGAACGGCATAACCGAAACGGAGCTCAACAAGACAAAGGAGAATTTCCTGAAAGAGTCTGTTGAGAAGCTGAAGAACAACAGCTATATCATGGACCGGATAAAAAACTGGATTATTACCGGATACTATACCCCGCTTCCTCAATATTCGACCGACATTTACAATCATCTGGACGCGAACAAAATCAAGAAAATAGCCAATGAGGTATTTAAGGAGGATGTGGTGGAACTGTTGATGAAACCCGCAGGGGCGAAGGTGCCGGAGAATAAATAAATTGAAGAAATCCTCCCGAACTGATAATGGGAAAACGGTAAATGTAAATATACCGTTTTCTTCAGTTCAGCTTTAAAAATATAAGGTATTTAAGAAGATGATAAACCCATAGGTTGATTTTAATGGAAATAGTTCATACCTTTGTACAAGGTTTATATGCAATTAAATATCCTGGAGAACCGTTAGATGAACTCGAAAGGTTATTAGATGAATGGAATGATATCGGAGCGCTTCGAAAGTTTTTTGAAGATAACAGCAATGATTTAAAATATCATCATCTTGAGGTAGATGACGCAATTATTAAAACAAGAAAAGAAGCTATCGGTTTACGTGAAAAATTAATTGATTTATCATCGCAAGAAATCCCGGATTTAGATTCCATTTTTGTTAATCTTGATGATTATGAATCACGAATTATTGAATTGGCAAAACAAAAATCAAAAAGAAAATGGCTGAGATTGTATGCTTTACGAGTTGATACAAATGCCTACGTAATAACGGGTGGTGCCATAAAACTTACCCATAAAATGAAAGTAAGGCCACATACAGCAAAAGAATTAGTTAAGTTGGAATTTTGCAGGAACTATTTGAAAGATCAGGGGGTATTTGATATCGATTCATTTAATGAGTTAGATATAAGGTTATGAAGACAGAAAAAATAATCAATTTTGAAAAGTTGGTGAGTCCCGAAAAATCAGGATGGCTCGAAAAAGCAAAATGGAGACAAGAGAATCAGGCATGGCTTGAAAAGTCAGCTTTGATTGCCATTAAAATCCTCAGAGCATTAAGTGATCAGAAATGCAGCCAAAAGGAATTGGCAGAAAAAATGGATGTATCAGCCCAATACATCAATAAAATAGTGAAAGGAAGTGAAAACCTTTCACTTGAAACTATTTCAAAACTTGAAAAGGCTCTTTCAATCACGTTAATTGATGTGCCTGGAGTCAGCTCTTTTGCGATTGAGGAATCAATTGGTAATCCAATGTCAGCTGTCGCAAATGAACCAACCACAAGTTATTCAAAGCCAACCCCCAAAAAAAAGCCACGAAATATAAAAAAGAAAAAACTTGAATAGTGATGCTGTGAAAATAATTACACAGGCCGCCACTGCATTCTTTTTCTATTTATTGTGGATATTCCTTTAATATTGAATCTTAATATCCATGGTCGCCTTTAAAACTGAATTTCCCAATATTAATAACATCCTGTTTATTTTCAAGCCGAATATTTACCTCCTTTTTCTTTTGTTTGAAACTTCCAAAGTTTGTATAGAAAACAAGGTGAAGATTTACCGGGGCAAGTAAAGATTGTGAACGGGTTCCGTAATAATTTGCTTGAACTAAATACTCTCCGTCCACAGCCTTTTTAATCATAAATTCTTCGGGTCCGTAACCTCCTGTAAAGTCATTTGAAATCTTACCTCCCAAGCGTGTGAGTTTATTATCATAGAAACATTTTTCTCCTTTGGGATCTGTCACCCAGAGATCGATATCACAATTATCAGTATCCCAGGTCAGTTCAACCCTGATATCTACGGGCTCAAACTTTATTAATCTCTTGTCAACAAATGTATATTTAAGCTCTGGATGGTCGGGGTGAGAGTGAATAATATTGTTGATTTCATTCATTACAATCAGTTCTATCCCTGGAAAACGATCATCCCATTCTTTTTTTACTATTTCGTAAAGGGTACGGATTGCTTGATTGAAATCACCCTTAGCTTCGAAAGCATGGCCTAAATCACGATAAGACTGAGGTTCTTCCCCCCTTAATTTTAAAACTTTTTGAAAAACCAGTATTGCTTCATCATAACGTTTTAATTCGATTAGTTTTTTCCCGAGAACGCGCAATAACTGTGGCGATTCAATTTCAAGTTCGGCAAGATTTGACAAAATCGTTACAACTGTATCGCGTCCCATTGATTTTGAAAAGAAATCAGTTGCATCGATGTAAAAGGATGGAGTTGAACCATATTCTTTTTTTAGTTTCAGGTACGTATTATATTTTTCACCGGCTGGGACATATTGTAAGACCTTCAAATAAGGTGTCTGGGGATCCCATGCAAAAAGCTGAATTTTGGAATCAGACCTATTAGAAGAACCTGCAACAATAACAGTTTCATTGACAAAATTGTTAGAAGCAGTTCTTTCTTCCCTTGCAATGGGAGCAGCAACATCATCTGTCCCGTTATCAAAGTTAACTACTCCGGTAGTAGCTTTTTCTTCAATAATCTCTCGCTGCATTTTTGGTTCATCTTCTTCAGCTACCATCTCATCTGGCTTAATGACAGGAGGTGTGAACTTAACTTTATTGTTTGCCGAAACAATTGGTAGTGGGAAGTTGGTATTCCACCATTTGCTTTGCTTATCAGACAACTTTAAAACATAGTTAATATGATCTTTCGTATTAGAAGAAATATCTTTGCCACTTGCATTCTTAATTTTAAAATATTTTTCCTGCGTATCCTCTGGTGGTACAATATTGTAACGAAGATAATCCTCAAGATTGTCGAGCACAATCAGCGAAGTATTTGCAGTAACTATCCCATATTTTTTGCCGGTAAGGGTAATTTCATCCTTATTTTTTTCTTCGTTTAGGCTTAGTTCAGCTATTTTCTTCTCCGCCCAAATACGGCTTAACATTGCCTCGTTATCAGATTGATCTGCGTCAATCTTAATTGTTTTCGAGTAAGTAACAGTCGTTCCAAATCCAAAATTCAGTTTTATGGAGGCCGATTTTCCGCTCATGATCCCCGAGAGACTAAAAGAATTAAAAAATTGGCAGGGCATGGATGGATAGACAGATGAAATCTTTACACTCTGGACTTGTGCTGAGATAAAATGGAAGTTGTTACTGGTAAGCATTGAAGCAATTTCAGTAGCGGTATGTTTATTTAAATCGATGTACAATCCTCCGCTTCGCTGTGCAATATAAGTGAGAAAGCCCGAATTTGATGAAAGACTCGAATTAATGGCAATTACCGGTATATTGGAAAAACGGGGTTCCGATCTGCCGAAAGTTGACATTCCATCCGAAAAAAGAAGTATTTCATCACTTCTGAACCGGGTAAAATCAATGCAACCCAGCGAAGTTGCCCCATCATAAATCATTGATTTTATGGCTGATTGAAGTCTACCCCAATTCCCGTCAGTGATATCGAACATTTCTGGATTACTCGTTTTAATATTAAACGTTACCAACTCAATCTTCAGGTTTCCGATTTTTCTAATATAGGCGTCCAGGGTCATTAACTCCTTTTCAATATTTCTATGCCCGACAGAGCTTGAATTATCCCACAGAAGAGTAATCTGCTTAGGTAATACTTTGACCTGCTTAGAGACTTCCGGCCTGATATTCAAATAAAACCATGACGAATCTGGATTTCCTCCTTTAGTTGCTGTGAAAACTTTTTCAGAATTGGTGATATGAGGAAAACTAAGCGCGATCTGCTTATCCGGAGTAAAATTCGCCTGCTCGAAATCCGCTACATACGAATCATTCCATTTATTAAAGGATAAATTGTTAAATTCATTTTTTTCTGCGTCTAACTCTACCCTGTTTTTAACAATTTCAATATGTACGGAGAACTTGCCTATGGATTCACTGATTTTCAACGGAAGACTATATAAATCATATTTCCCCTTTTCTGTCAGCTCCTGCTCAAATGCTATTACAACTCTTCTCGTTCCCTTTGCCGGCAGAGGATAAACACGCATTCGAAAATTATTTCCTTCTGTCTTTTCAAGTAATCCGGGATCCACACCTCGCCTTACAATCGCTTCAAAGGTTTTTCTCCCCTGCTCTTTTTCCACCACAACACCTTCGCGTAATTTACCATTTATATCCAGCGCAAAACGGGAAACAGTTTGTCCTTCTCCTAAGGGAAAATTGAATTCGCCCTCCAGTATGCGAGGATTGTTGTTGAAATAAGTCATATCCAAAGTAGTAATTGCAATACGCCCAATGACCTTAATATCTATTTTTAAGATATCCAATCGCATTGGATTTATCTCCCTTGAATAAGGGTTACTGATCTTCATAACTGGACTAATTGCAATCTGGTCCTTTTGCTGGGCTTTTAGAAAATGTCCAAATGTCTGAAACATCATGGATAGGAAAATGACTCCGGCGATCCTTATATTGTTCATGTTAGGTAAAATTATATTAGGCGGTTAATCGAAATTTTTTACTGCTTTTTTAAGTTATTTTTTCTTTTTACGAATGTACATATTGTTTTTATAATTATTAAAACCTGACAAAAGATATAGTCTGATTCTCAACAATAGATAAATCCCTGAACAACAATTTCATCATACCAACGCCGTACCTGCTCTATATCAAGTCCAATACCGCCTGCTGTTCCCCCCTCATACTATATGACACGATCAGTACTGCAGATTGCGATGAAGCTCACGGTATGGGACGAATAATATGCGGCCTTGACATATCTGTCCTATATCGTAGGATCCCCAATGACATGTGACATAAAAAAGTGACGAATCCGCTTATTTTATAATGTCACAGTCACATTATTGATATTCAGTTAATTTGAGGCAATTTTTGTCACAATAATGTCACAACCAAAGAGATTTATTTGTGACGATAATGTGACTTTATTTGTGACTTTATTTTCTGAAAAACTCAAATAATTACTTTTCATCCATTTAGTTAAACATATGAAAGTTGTGACTTTAATTGTGACACTGAAAATAAGCAAGGATGAACTCTAAATCAGGAGATTTGGTTTGACAAAATTATTGCAGACAGACGTGTCAGAGAAGCATTGACTAGTAGATAGCATTTTTAAAGCCATAAATTACTGAAAAAATCATATCATATTGTAACCGTCCTTTGGATATGTAATTTTGTCCAATACTAAAAGGATTTAGAATAATGGAAGACCGGCACTTTGAAGAAGAAATTTTTGATAGAAAAGATTTTTCGGTTCAGCCCATTGCAAGAGGGGAGTATGAGTATTGTACATTCAAAAACTGCAACTTTTCAAACTCAGACCTATCACAGATCAGGTTTTATGAAACTGAATTTCTCGACTGCAATTTCAGCAACGCTAATTTAACAAAGACCTCATTTCAGGAAGTTGTATTTAAAAATTGTAAAATGCTGGGACTGCAATTCGAGAGATGCAATGATTTTGGATTTGCTGCAAAATTTGATAATTGTCAGCTGAATTATTCGACATTCTATCAGATGAAACTGAATCGAACTTCCTTTATTTCCTCACAACTTCAAAGTGTTGATTTCACAGAAGCTGAACTGAAAAATTGTGTAATTCAAAATTGCGATTTACTAAATGCAACTTTTTTAAAAACGAATCTGGAAAAATCTGATTTAAGGAAATCGGTAAACTACTCAATTGATCCTGAAAATAATAAAATAAAAGGAGCCAAATTTTCTATGCCTGAAGTAATTGGGCTTTTAGATAAGTATCAAATAAAAATCGACAAAAACAGCTAATGAAACCCGGAATATTCGTCAATAAACTAAAGAAATAAAAAGTTAACTTTAGATTTAATATCTTTGTCGCTTCTAAAAACACAATGATGAAAAAAATAAAAATAATCGCTCTTCTGATTCCATTTTTCTTTACAGGATGCCACTCTCTTTCTTCTGTTCCCAGTCAGAGCCATTTTGTAAAAGAGAATAAAGTTGTCATAGGTATGCCTGAGAACGAGTTTATTTCTCTTTATGGAGAGCCCTATAAGAAAAGCTTTTTTTATGATTCGGACAGCATTTTTCATGAAAAGCTATATTATAAGGAACAGATTTTTAATCATATATATTATACCATAAATAGCGTTTTTGAATTTAAAGGATCTAAGTTGATTTCTCAGAATCAAGAATCTGAAAAGAAATTATATGATAATTGCAATTGTGATAAGTAGGGAAAAACAATAATTTTTCCTTAACTGAAAAGAATTTCAAGTTTGATCAAGTCACATGAGCGAAAAAATGCCTTCTTTCTAACCTTCCGGGATTTTATTTTTACCGGTATTCTGCCAGCATTTCTTTTAATTTCTTAACGCCTTCGCCGGCACCTTTGGCAATCACGTGGACACTTTTAGGCAGGGCTGTCGGAGGATTGGGATCGATGAGAAAAACGGGAGCGGTCGAAGGGGCATACTGCAACAGCCCTGCGGCCGGATAGACATTGAGGGAGGTTCCGATTACGCAGAAAATATCAGCCGATTCAACCATGGGAACTGCCTCAACCATGTTAGGGACTTCTTCTCCAAACCAGACAATATGGGGTCTGAGCTGACTGCCCAATTTGCAAGTGTCCCCCATTTTGATTTCCCAGTGATCCTGATCCAGGGTATAAACCAACGATGGATTTTTTGTGCTTCGGGCTTTCATTAACTCGCCATGAAGGTGCAGGACTGATGTCGAACCGGCTCTCTCGTGAAGGTTATCAATATTCTGGGTAATGATCTGAACCTTGAAATCCTTTTCCAGTTCAGCAAGGCCAATATGTCCGACATTCGGCTGAGCGGAGAGAAGTTCTTTGCGCCGCATGTTGTAAAAATTCAGCACCAGTGCAGGATTCTTGATCCAGCCTTGTATACTGGCTACTTCCATTACATCATAATTTTCCCAAAGCCCCCCCTGGTCACGGAAGGTTTTGATCCCGCTTTCAGCCGACATTCCGGCTCCGGTTAGTACGACAAGTTTCTTCATAATATACCAATTACACGAATTGTTGACAAATTTACACGAAAGCTATAGTCAGAATGAATTAAAAATTAAAATTAACGCATTTGGCCATAACTTATTACTCTTCTCTGCTCCATGGCCGTCCGGCTTTAGCTGACGGAATAACAAGATGTATTGCAACGGCTTTAGCCTCATTTTTTATGAGATAGTGTTTGAAAATGCGGCTAAAGCCTTCCAATATCAGACAATTCACCCCGTCGGTTAAAACCGACGGCAATGGATGTGCCCATCCCCTCATCAGCACATCATCATATTACCTCATCCCCTCATCAGCATATCAGCACATCACCCCATCACTCAATAGAAAGTCCTTCGTGTGAATTCGTCCTTAATTCGTGAAATCTCATACCTCATAACTCAAATCTAAGCCTCAGTAATTCAGATTGGAAGACAGAAACTTCTCCACATATTCTACCGGTGCACCTTTTCTCCGGGCATAATCAATGACCTGATCTTTTGCAATTTTTTCAATGGGGAAATAGACTGAATCCTTATGTGCGAAATACTGTCCGCAGACAGAGGCAGTCGGGGACATTGAAAAGTGTTCGGTCAGAGATATTCCTGTTTTACTGGTTGCCGACAACAGATCAAAGAGAATCTGCTTCTCCGTGTGATCGGGACAGGATGGATAACCCGGAGCAGGACGGATCCCCTGGTAGCGGCTCCTGATCAGCTCATTTACTGAAAGATTTTCGTCCGGTGCATAAGCCCAGAACTCCTTTCTTACCCTTTCGTGCAACCTTTCAGCAAAAGCTTCCGCCAAACGATCGGCCAATGATTCCAGCAATATAGCGTAATAATCATTACCCTCCTTTTTATATTTTGTTACCAGTTCAGCAACTCCAATTCCGGCAGTAACGGCAAATCCTCCGCAATAATCATGGATCCCTGAAGATTTAGGGGCTACAAAATCGCTGAGACAATAATTAGGTTGTCCGGGGATTCTTTTATGCTGCTGACGCAGATGGTGGAAAACGGTAAGCACCTTACCGCGTTCTTCGTTTTCATATAGCTCGATATCATCACCCACAGAATTGGCCGGCCAGATTCCAAAAACGCCATTTGCCCTGATCATCTTCTTTTCAATGATTTCATCGAGAAATGCATTGGCATCATCAAACAATTTACGGGCAGCCTCCCCTTTTTCAGGATTTGTCAGAATATCCGGATACTTTCCCTCAAATTCCCAGGCCAGGAAAAAGAAGGTCCAGTCGATATATTTCCGTAGCTCGGCTAAAGAATAATCTTCCAGAAGCTTTATTCCCGTAAAGGCAGGGGTATAAATCATATCCTCATTCCAGGAAGGTTTGAACGCATTTGCACGGGCCTCCGCAAGAGTGAGATATTCTTTTGGCTTTTTAGTACTGTGAGCCAAACGCACCTGCTCGTATTCTGAACGAAGATTATTAATGAAATCCTCATCTTTTGAAATCAAGGAAGATACCACCTGAACAGCACGAGAAGCATCCTTTACGTGGACAACTGGGTGGTTATAAGAGGGTGCAATTTTGACAGCCGTATGAATTTTGGAAGTTGTAGCACCTCCGATCAACAACGGGATGGATAAATGACGAAGTTCCATTTCTTTGGCTACATTGGTCATTTCCTGAAGGGAAGGAGTAATGAGTCCGCTTAAACCGATCACATCCACTTTCTCTTCTATTGCATTATTTATAATTACCTCCGGGGGAACCATTACCCCCAGATCGATAACTTCATAATTATTGCAGGCCAGAACGACTCCGACAATATTTTTACCGATATCGTGAACATCTCCTTTGACGGTGGCTAAAAGGATCTTATTTTTTACTGGCTGTTCCTGACCTGAATCCTGATTTTCTTTTTCAATATAGGGCTGCAGAAAAGCTACAGCCTTTTTCATTACACGCGCTGACTTTATAACCTGAGGAAGGAACATCTTCCCGCTGCCAAACAGATCGCCCACTTTATTCATCCCTTCCATCAGAGGACCTTCGATAATCGAAATTGTTCTCTCGCAAAGAGGAAGTACTTCGGATAAATCCGCATCAATAAAGTCGGTTATTCCATTAACCAGTGCATATTTTAGACGTTCTATCGCGGGGAATGAACGCCATTCCACTATTTTCTCTTCCTTAACAACATCATCTTTCAGATTCTCCGCGAAGGCAATCAGACGCTCTGTGGCGTCAGGCCTCCGGTTAAGAATGACATCCTCCACTTTTACGAGCAGGTCATTGGGTATTTCGTCATAAATCTGAAGCATGCCCGGGTTGACAATTCCCATATCAAGGCCTGCCTTTATGGCGTGATACAAAAAAACGGAATGAAATGCTTCCCGGATAGTATTGTTACCACGAAAAGAGAAAGAAACATTGGAGATTCCCCCGCTGACTTTTGCAAAAGGAAGATGCTCTTTGATCCATCTGGTGGCATTGATAAAATCCACAGCATAGTTGTTATGCTCTTCTACGCCGGTTCCAACAGTCAGCACATTGGGATCAAAAATGATATCCTGTGGAGGGAAACCGAGTTCATCCACTAAAATATGATACGCTCTGTTGCAGATATTGATGCGTCCCTCATAGGTTGTAGCCTGTCCTTTTTCATCGAAGGCCATTACCACTGCCGCTGCGCCGTAATTCTTTATTTTGGATGCATATTCCCTGAAGACAGCTTCTCCTTCCTTAAGACTTATTGAATTAACGATGGCTTTCCCTTGAAGGCATTGGAGGCCTGCTTCAATAACTGACCATTTCGAAGAATCGATCATTACCGGAAGGCGCGCAATATCTGGTTCTGACATCAGAAGATTCAGGAAACGGACCATTTCTTTTTCAGCATCCAGCATGGCATCATCCATGTTGACGTCAATTACCTGGGCGCCACCCTCCACCATGTCCCTTGCAATCGAGAGCGCTTCTTCATATTTTTCCTCCCGGATCAGGCGGGCAAATTTTTTCGAACCTGCCACATTACAACGTTCACCGATATTGATAAAATTGCTAATTTTCCCAACAGTCAGAGGTTCCAGTCCGCTAAGGTGCATTTCCTTACCGGTTTTATTTTTTTTATGAGGCGCACGGCGTGAAGCAAGTTTTACTATTTCCCTGATATGTTCAGGAGTGGTACCGCAGCATCCCCCAATAATGTTAACTAATTTTTTATCAATAAATTCTTTAACATAAACTCCCATCATAGAAGGAGTTTCTTCATATTCCCCAAATTGGTCCGGTAAACCTGCATTAGGATGAGCACTGATATAGAAAGGAGCTTTGTGACTGAGTTCTGAAAGATAAGGAAGCATCTCCCTGGCACCCAGCGAACAATTTAATCCAATAGTCAGGAGATCAACATGGGAGAGCGAATTCAGAAATGCTTCCACTGTTTGTCCTGAAAGTGTACGGCCGCTGGCATCGGTAATTGTTCCCGAAACCATCACCGGGACCGTAATGCCCCTGGAGACCGACACTTCATTGATAGCAAAAAGTGCAGCTTTTGCATTAAGCGTATCAAAAATGGTCTCCACCAGAAGAATATCCGCACCGCCATCCAGAAGACCTTCCACCTGTTCATGGTAAACCTCCTTCAGCTCTGAAAAGTAAACAGCCCTATAACCTGCATCATTCACATCAGGCGACATGGAGCAGGTTTTATTGGTAGGGCCCATTGATCCGGCAACATACCTTGGCTTTTCGGGTGTGGAAAATTCATCAGCAATCTGCCTTGCAATTTTGGCAGCTTCAAGGTTAATCTCGCGGACAAAGGCTTCAGTCCCATAATCAGACTGAGAGATACGATTGGCATTAAAAGTATTGGTAGCAATGATATCAGCTCCTGCTTCAAGAAATGCATGATGGATATCACGTACGACAGATGATTTAGTCAATGAGAGGATATCATTATTACCTCTGAGCGGAAGTGACCAGTCGCGGAATCTTTCCCCGCGGAAGTCTTCCTCGGTCAGTTTGTAACGCTGAATCATGGTTCCCATTGCGCCATCAAGAACAAGGATTCTCTTCCCCAGTTCTTCGCGTATTTCGTGATTTACATTTCTCATTCTTCGCTTTCTGTATCTTTATATAAAAAATATCCGATTCTCTTTTATTAAACCTGTTTACGCAACTCTCTCCTATTTGGTATGCGTTGCATTAACCAATAATTTTTAATTCAAAATTCCCTCTGATTCCCATCTTGCCGTCGCAGATGATCACAACAGAAAGAATCTCCTCAATTTTTTCAGTAAATTCAAGCACCTTGCCAATATCTTCCGCACTCTGAATTCTGTTTCCAAGAGCCGTAGCCCATGCATCCGCAAGAGCCGTATTTCTGCAGGCGACCATTGCCGCATCAGCTCTCCCGAAACTCAGGGAAGGCCCCACCTTGCCTGAAGAGGTACAAACGCCTATTCTTCCGGTATTTTTCGGAATCTGTATTCCTACTTTTCCGGATAAAGGATCGTTACCCGCAAATACAGACATAATTAAAGAATCTGTTAAAACTAAGAAAATATCTCCTCCATTCTCGATGGCAAGTTCATTAATCTTAAAACGATCCATCAAATCGTTCCCCAGTATTTCTGAAAAAGCTCCAGCTACGGCGGCCATCGGACCCACACCTGCCTTCCTGGCTGCCTCGGCCATAAAGAAGGCTATTTTAGGCGCTGACAGCAAAGGAAGATGTGGAATCAGGGTCTTGCCAAAATCAGGGTCAGAAACGAGGTAATTTTCCAAATCAACACGATAAGACCGGATGCGGTCGTAGCAAAACTCCTTCATCTCCTTTCGGAACGATGAAGGATCAATTCCAATCCAGAGATCGGTGTCTTTATAGCCGGTTACAAAAGAGGTGAACCGGCCTTCCCCCATCATATTGCGGTAGGATCTGGATTCTATCAATCTTTCAGATTTTCAATTACAAAAACTATATCCGACAAATCAGGCGACAACTTCCTCATCGTGGAAATTTATCTGGAAAAGATTCATGGGACAGGCGGGTACGCAAAGTTCACATACCACGCACTTCTCGGGTTCAAAATGCAGTTCCCAGTTTTTGCGATCCATGGTAAGTGCTCCGGCAAAGCATACGCCTATACAATTCCCGCAATTAATGCACTTTTTATCATTGAACCGTATCTTTCTCCCCAGTCTTTCACAAATTACATTATTAGCCTCAAGATATTCTATTCCTTTTTTGATATTGGCGGGCAAAGACTCCAATTCGAGCAAAAGACTTCCAGATTTCCCGGGCCTGACTTCTGCCTTAAGAATATTTATTTTTATATCATAATCTTTGATCAATCTATAGCTTAAAGCTTTATCTGCACTTTGCGGTGGAAACCTCAATATATAGCGACGGGTAACTTCTTTCATTTTTCACCTCCTTCTGTATCAATGAGCTTTTTAAGAGACGTATTTTTAGGGAAAAGAGCCACAGGACAGGTTAATTCAAATTTGCCTTCACGGATTTTCTTTTGAAGCAAAGCAGCAATTTGACGTGCTTTCTTAAGACTTGCCACCGGTGCGGTACGGACTTCTTTCCCGTTGATAATAATACTCCCCGATTGAAGTTCAGCATAAGTAGTCCTGCCAAGCACCGGCATGCCCGGAGAGCCATAATCCATGATCGTTGTTTCAATCTGATCATTACGGATCGATACCCTGTGAGCAAGATCCTCGTCAAGTATAGGGATTGGTATACCAAGCCCGACAAAAAGACTTACACCGTATTTCTCGTAATAAGCGGCCCTGAGAAATTCAGAACTCATCTCCTTAAGATTCCCTATTACAGCTAAAGTGGCCGAATTGCTAACAGGAACCCCAAACTCGTTTTTCTCCTTACTGGTATTAAACTGCGTTCCATGCCAGATCACGTATCCGGTGGCACCGCCAAGGAAAATTCTCGTTCCGATTCCAATGGTCCGCATTTCCGGATCATTGAGGAGAGGACTTAACTCTCCGGAAGTGGAATAATTGGCATTCTTCATTCCGGGTAAAAGAGTCCCCATGTAGGTATATTTTATCTTCCCCGTTGTATTTGTGGCAACGTTATAATTCTGATAACCATTTCGGGGATTGAGAAGAGTAGCTTCGTTGATCGAATTAAGGGTGATTCTCGTTTTAATGTGTTTTCTGGGATAACAATCGGTCCCTTTTCCCCAGGCCTCCAGCTCAATGGATTTCCCTTCAATTAATTCCTGAATAATATGTGCGCCGCCATACCTGCAATTATCAGGGTTTTCAGCAGTAGCGCCAAGATAAGTATCCACGGCGGCCAGGCCTCCATGAGCAGGTACCCCATTTAATAAAATCCTTTCCATTCTTATAGGAGGAGTAGGGTGCCCAAAATTTAAAATAACGCCAGAGGAACACATCGCCCCGAATGTTGCGGTGGTAACCACGTCTACTTTCTTTACTATTTCTGCGGGTGAAATTTCCCTGGCCATTGAAGAAATCTCTTCGGCAGTAAGAACTACTGCCGTCCCTTTCCGGATCTTCTCATTGATCTCTTCATAAGACTTTTTGATACTCATCGTTTTGCTTTATAATTATTAAGGATCGAGTCACCTATAATTTTAAATGATCCGCAAATTTAATTCAAAGGTTATTCATTTGTTCTATAAAAATAAAATGAAATTAATAACCTTAGTCCAAAATAAAATTCTCCTCTATTTTAAACCGTTTCAGTGAATCATTCACCTTGCCATCCCCTTACCACACCCATATCAGATCTGTACTTAAAAGCATATTTCAACATTCGTTCTACATACTTTCTGCGATAATTATCGCAGAAACATCGCAGAAAGTACGTTTCAGGCAACCTGAGTTCGAAATAAGTTTTTAATTAAAAGAGAGCGAGTTGGCCGAAGGTTGATTCGGATTCGTACCTGATGGAAGGTTTTTTGGAATGAAGGAGTAAGCCATCAATCCTGGAATCAGGTTTGTAAGGAAATTGCCAAAACTCCTGTGCCTGGAATGTTCGATCTGGCAGATATTTTTCAGCTCATCATTGATGGTTTCAATGATCGATCTTTTTCTTAGTAACCTGAGTTCGATGTAAGATTTGCGAAAAATATTTGAATTGAGAATAACAGGGTTTTGTTTACACTTTATGCCCGACACATTTTCCCTTATTCTTTGATTTTACCTTCAGAGCAAAGACGCCATTTCTTCGCTCCCATCCGGTAAGCATTTTATTGGACTTGGTACGAGGTTGGTACGGAGAAGGTACTACCCAAAGCTTACGCTTTGGGTGCGCTTATTCTGCTCTGAACTAAAAGTAAAAGAATTAATTTTGATAACCTGAACATTTATGCATTTGACACGTTATGACACGCTATGAGTCGTTATGATATTTTACCTCCGGCTTCTGTGACCGGACATAAGTTTGTAATCTTCGCTTATTTCGGACTCAGGTAGGTAGGTTGTTGGTACTGCTATGATAAGTTGATGGCTGCACTCAAACAGGACGCGGCTCTGCTTAAATTTCAATGCCACGTAAAATTTTTCCCAATCTTTTTTTGACCAGAGTTCAATATTAAAAGAGAGTGGTTTCCCTATAATCATGCAATTAAAAATATTTTATCCTATTCATAACCTCGGCAGAAGATTTAAATTTGCCCTCAAAAAAGAACTTTGGATATTCTCACCATTATTACGCTGGCAATAGGCCTGTCGATGGACAGCTTTGCAGTTTCTATCATTTGTGGCCTTGAGGAACAAAAGATATCCTTTAAACATGCCATGAAAATTAGTTTTTCACTGGCATTTTTTCAGGGGTTGCTTCCCATCATCGGTTGGTATCTGGGTACCGGTTTAAAGGTATATATTGAAAGCATTGATCATTGGATCGCCTTTATCTTACTGGCCTTTCTTGGGGGAAAGATGATTGTCGAAAGTCTAAGGAAGAATGGGGTTGAAAAACTCTCCAATATATATTCCTGGAAACATATCCTCACACTTTCCATTGCGACGAGCATTGATGCCTTAGTCGTGGGTTTTACCTATGCCCTGGTTTCCTCTGGCAGGATTTTTCTTGGGGCCGTTATCATAGGCAGTGTGACATTTTTCTTTGGGATGCTCGGTATTCGGATTGGCAAAGATGTGGCTGGTAATTTTAACCAGAAAGTCGAACTGATCGGGGGAATAATACTGTCTTTAATAGGCATAAAAATCTTAATCGAGCATCTGGCAGCCTCCTGAATCACAGAAGAAAAAATCACTGCAGATCACACGTATTATAACAGGTAATCTGCAGCGATTTTGCCTGATCAGGCAGGTTTAACAAGCGATTCCAGTTTTTTATAAAACTCATCAAGGCCGTGGATGAAATCAATCCTGAGCTCCCTGTAGAATTTCTTTGTAAGTTTCGGATTATCCTTGCCGTCTGGATGACAAACACGTTCTATGATGTTATTATGGTGGGCAACTATCTCTTTAAGCATGTCCAGAATTTTGGTGTTTTTCTCCTTATCATTGTCGTCAACCAGGTTGATGCAATCATTGATCCCCTCAGCCGTGAGGAACTGGATGTCCTTTTTTAATTTCCTGATGCTTGCCATAGATGTAAGTTTTAAAAAGTTTAAGATTTAATACTGAAGACAGACAATAACTCATTTCAGCATTTGAAGCCCAAGATAATCATTTTTCAACGGATCAGGAAACAACCTTACCTTTTTCATAAACTTCTGCTTTTCTGCTGCGATTTGAGCTTTTTCTTATTCTTGAGTTTTTCTTCCTCCAGTTCTTTGTCAATGATTTTTTTACTGTATTCTTTGCGTGAGGGCATAGCCCATGGAAAAGGATTTTCCCAATATGCCCTTACTTTTATAACACTCAAGAAATAAACGACCTCCTCAGGCTGTATTCTCTTCTTAAGATCACCCGGATCCCATTTGCCATTCCCATTCCTGTCAAAAATGGCTTTCAGAAGGTATTTCTGAGGTTCAAGATATTGGAAAACAATCTGACCGTCTTTATCTATTTTAGATGACCTTAAAACAGTTTCTTCTTTTGAATCGTTGAGTAACTGTATAATGGTGGGTCCGGTTACATTCTGAATATTGAGAATGATGCTGCCATAATGCTCTTCTTCCTGGATTTTAAAATCACCTCTGTACTTATTGGATGGCAAATTATAGATAGTTCTGACCGCCGCGGAATCGATCGTTAATTTGTAGGTTTCTCCAAAATTCCATTTATGCGACAGGATATAACTTCTTTCATTCCGCGGATCAGGATTTATTTTAAAAGGAGAAGGAACGAAAAGAGTATCCTTTTTTATAAACAGCTTCACTTTTGAAGTATCAAATGAAGCAATTGGCTCACTTGCGCTCAAAAGAACACTGGAATAAATGTCAAATCCCTGCTTCAGGTTAGAGTTCAAAGTAAAAGAAAGCGGAACCTTTTCAATTTTATGACGTTGCTGTCGCTTATTTTTGACTTTTTGCTGGGTATCGCTAAAATAAAATTTCAGGGTATCATTTTTAACGTAGTTTCTGTTCAAACTATCCTGTTGCAGGTAATTCAGCTTAAAAATCAAGGTATCCTTTTTGTAGACATTGGAATCAGTTAACCACACCCGGATAGAATCCTTCTGCGGGGACATTTCGAGGTATTTCCAGCCTTTTGATGGAGGAGTGAAATTTAATGGCACGATATTAAAAGTATCTTTCACTGATTCAGTAAAATACAAATCCAGATATTTACGATTCGTATGTTCATATTTGTCAAGCCTCAGATTAAATCCTTTCTCAAAGAAACGAAGAAAGTATATTGGATCGGGATAAAATCTGGTCTTCCCCAAAACTACAAGAGTATCTGAGCCTGTCACGGTAGTGTCTCTTTTGGGAAAATATTTAGCAGAGGGGACAATAAGACTGTCCAGAAACGCGATGGAATCACTTCCCGGAGTATATTTAAGATTGTTATCAACATCACCCAATGCATAAACCTGATAGGTACGTGCCGGAAGATTGGAAGCAGCAAAAAATCCCTGTTTGTCTGTCTTTGCAACAAAATCAGGCCTTTTTTTATAAACGAGAGAATCGGATTTCCCGGAGTAGAAAAGAATAATGGAATTCACTGACGGTTCAAGATTGAAGGCATCTTTAACAAACCCTACGACCCTGAGAGAATCGATTATTGGTCCGGTAGAAAAAGCAAGACGGAACTTTGGCAGGCGATTCCCTTCATTATTGTCGGCAATGGCGTCCTTAAAATCCAGAGAATAAGTAGTATTCTTGTGTAAGGTATCGTTCAAATCAACGATTAGCGTTCTTCCCTTCATCCGAAAAACAGGGCGTTTTGAAACAGGAGGAGAAACCACAAATTTCTCACTGATACCGTCCATCTTGATTAATTCATTAAAAGTAATTCTTACCTCCTTACTTTTATAATTAACCTGATTGTTGGCAGGAATACTTTTAAGTACAACCGGAGGGATGGTATCCTTTAATCCGCCCGAAGGCATCCCGATATTGGCACAGGATGAAAAGAAAGTGAGGTAGCCGATTATTCCCATCGCCACCAGTAAAAGAGTTTTCTTCAATCTAAATTTAATCAGTGAAATGTGATACACAAATTTAAATTTATCAATTCATGAAACGATCAGACAAATTTCATGAATTAAAACGAATTTTACGTAAGAAACCAGACGATTTTTAATCAGCCTTCCAAGCGATAGAATGTGATAGATTTAAAATCTCTTTATTTTTTATAACGGGTATAAACCACATTTAATACAACTGGCCGGGAACTGAATTCGCTTTTTAACACCACCCTCTTAGGTGTGTTATTCCGTGAGGCAGTAACAAGATACATCACACTATTATTGAGGCCACCGATAACCTTCTGAAAATGTTGAGTAATATTAAAATCATACGTTCCCGTGGTGGAATTATAAATTCCGCCGTAATAGGAAGTCGATGAACTGTAATCCGCAGGGAAGAGCTCCTTCCATTTTCCGTCAGTATCAAATCCATAATACTTCAGATATAACAGGGGTGGAATTTCATATCGTTTAAAATCGCTCAAAACAGTATCTACGCGGAAGGACAATGTGGCTTTGTTTATGATATAATTAGTTGAATCCCTCCATTTTGAAAGAATAGGAATATTGACCTTGACTTTTGTCCCTGCCGTAGGCTGGATATAAACAAGAGAATCCCTGCCTGTTTCCTGGTTTAAATGGGAATAGAAAGAAGTTCCGCTATAGTCATGAACATAACCGGAAACATTAGCCGAATTTTCAGAAGCTCTGTAATGGAAAGAAAGAGTATCGCGATTAGCGGTATGATAATGAGCTACAAGTACGCTGGCGGTTGCATCAATCTTCATCAACGAACCTTTCCGGTTGAGAGGAGCTGTTTCGATTAATAATCCTTTAAATCGCTGAAGGAATTTAGCATTGGTTACCATATCCAGAGAATCCATTTTAAGAAGCCTGTTGCCAAGTTCAGGATTCAATCTCACTCTTATCGTCTGAGTGGTTGTATCAATAGATGTTGTGGTAGTAATACTGGAAGAAGAAGGAGCACTAATTCTGAACTTTGGAACAAAAGTGGCACTTCCAATAACTTCCGGATGAGCATGAGCCCTTATATTATAAGTCGAAAGATAACCATGACTGTAGCTAAGGCTATCAGCCAGTTCGTGAACCAAAACCGTCTGACTTGTAATGGTATCGCCGTATACATATTTATAGGACATTTGAAGGATCAGAGAATCAAGTACGGCACCGGATCCATAACCGGGATAATAGGGCATCCTGAACTGTGCGGAAAAAGCGGCATTGGTATAACCAAAAACCGGATCATTGAAACTTCCAAGAATATTATACCGGGGCAGTTCCACCCTGACCGTATCAGAATAGGTATAAGCAGTAATTGAAGTTGAGTCCTTAAAACTCTTTGTTTCAATTATTTTTATTCCTGGCAGTAAATTAAGTCCAAGAGATTGATCCTCTTTTTGGCAGGCATAAAAAAATACCATGAAGGCCAACGAAACTCCTATGAGATACTTCATCCCTATAAATCGGTCTTTCAATGTGCTGAATTTAAGAAATAAATGGCGCAATTTTCAAAAAATATTATAAAAATCGAAATAAGCGTCGATGTAGGTTTCTTTTGGCTGATAATCCAAAAAGGGTTTACCCGAAGCCTTCATATAACTCTCCAACTCACTATTGATGGTTTCACTACCTTTAATGGTTGCGTCCGAATAATCAATTGCGAGTTTGCTCAGATTGACAAAACTGGGTTCTTTAATGACAGAAATATCTTTCATGTTTATGCCATCCTGGGCAATTTTGTTAATCATGTTTTCGTTTAAAGGATTTTTAAATTGATCCTCATAAACGGAGTAGATGATTTTAGAATTGGCAAACAGCGGATTATCCTTGTATGTATTTTTAACAAACAGGGGAATCATTCCGGTAAACCAACCGTGACAATGAATGACGTCAGGAGCCCATCGCAACTTTATCACTGTTTCAAGTACACCACGTGCAAAAAAGATAGCTCTTTCATCATTATCTTCAAATTCTTCGCCCTCATCATTAGCAAGAGTGAACTTCCGTTGGAAATAATCTTCATTATCAATGAAATAAACTTGCATTCGGGCTGCCTGAATGGAAGCAACTTTTATTATCAAAGGGTGATCATTGTCATTAATGACCATGTTCATTCCAGAGAGCCGGATAACTTCATGTAGTTGATTCCTTCTTTCATTCACACATCCGAAACGCGGCATAAAAGTACGGATTTCCTTTCCACGTTCCTGGATTCCCTGGGGAAGATATCTTCCAATTTCAGCAATTTCAGATTCAGGTAGATATGGCGTGATCTCTTGTGAGACAAATAAGACCTTCTTTTTTTCCATCGCCTTTTAGTAAATAATTTGCAAAAATATAAAAATTATCCTGAATAATCAATGATTTAGAACATTGTAAAAATTCGGAGAATCGCAGGAAGTTTTTTTACCTACCAGATTTTTTGTTTCTTTGCGAAACGTTTCAACTAAAAAATGAAATTAGTAAAATCAGTTTCTGCTTTGCAGGCAGCCCTTGATCCGTTACGCCACAAAGGGTTAAAAACAGGATTTGTCCCTACAATGGGAGCTCTTCACGCCGGGCATCTCTCGCTCGTACAGAAAGCAGGTGAAGAAAACGATCTTGTAGTAGTTTCCATTTTTGTCAATCCTACTCAATTCAACGACAAGGGAGATCTTCAAAGATATCCCCGAACTCTTGAAGCAGATACCGAAAAACTTTCTGCATTAAAATGCGATTATATTTTTGCACCCGGCGTAGAGGAAATTTATCCTGAACCTGATACCCGGAAATTTAATTTCGGTAATCTTGAAAAAGTAATGGAAGGGGAATTCAGACTAGGTCATTTCAACGGGGTAGCTCAGGTAGTAAGCCGACTGTTTGATATCGTTAAACCTGACAGGGCCTATTTTGGAATGAAGGATTTTCAGCAGCTTGCCATCATAAAAGAAATGGTAAAACAGCTGGGTTCTCCTGTAGAAATAAGACCTGTTGCAATCAAACGGGAAGAAGACGGACTGGCAATGAGTTCCCGGAATACCCTTCTGGAACCAAAATACAGGAAAGAAGCTCCCCGAATCTACCAGGCATTATTAAAAATCAAAGAACTCAAAAATAACCTTTCCGTAGAAAAGGTAAAGGATACAGTAAAAGCTGAAATCGAGCAAAACCATTTGCTGGAAGTGGAGTATCTCGAGATTGTTAACCAGGAAAGTTTACAACCTGTGAAATCATGGGAAGAGCCAATAGCAAAAATAGCGTGCATAGCTGTTTTTGCCGGCAAAATTCGTCTTATAGATAATATCGGATTATAACATCACATTAAGGAAAGAAATGTTAATAGAAGTATGTAAATCCAAAATACACCGGGTGAAAGTAACCGGAGGAGACCTTCAATACGTGGGCAGCATCACCATTGATGAAGATTTAATGGACGCAGCTAACATGATTGAAAATGAGAAAGTGCAGATATTGGATCTCGATAACGGCGAACGACTTGATACTTATATCATACGCGGCCAAAGGGGATCTGGTGAAATTATTCTTAATGGTCCCGCTTCCAGAAAAATAGCGGTAGGGGATATCATTATAGTTGTTTCTTATGCTTCCATGGATTTTGAAGAAGCCAAAAAATTCAAACCCACTGTAATCTTCCCTGATTCAGACACCAATCGGCTGATATAGAATAGATAAATATTCCCCGTAGAGATGCGGCGTGCCGCATCTCTACCCGAAGCAGTCACTGATCCACAGCCGGCGAGTAAAAACCCAATCTCCTGCATCCCTTAATCCTTAAGGTTTCCCGTGATTTTTCCCTACACTTTCTACTATCCTACTCTCCCTACTTCAACAATCCACACGTGGACCTTCATCACCACATCAATTTGTAATTCGTAATTCGTAATTCGTAATTCGTAATTCGCAATTCTTAATTATATTTGGTCTGTTAAACAATTTGCTGTGGCTAAAACTAAATCTGTCTATATCTGTCAGAATTGCGGTGTTCAATCCCCCAAGTGGATCGGACGTTGTTCCTCGTGCGGGGAATGGAATTCATTTGTGGAGGAAATTATTACCACTGAAAAATCTTCCGGCAAAATTGTGCCGGGCAATATTGCAAAACCGGTAATGATTTCAGACATAAACCTCCAGGACCATGAAAGAATCGATACAGGTAATGCAGAATTCAACCGCGTCACGGGAGGAGGAGTTGTACCCGGGAGTCTTATCCTGCTCGGAGGCGAGCCGGGAATAGGAAAATCGACCCTGGTTCTGCAAATCGCCATGAACCTCAGGGAAAAGAAAATCCTTTATATTTCAGGAGAAGAGAGCCTTCAACAATTAAAGATGAGAGCAAGCCGGCTTCCGGTGAATAACTCCGGATGTCTTTTCCTTTGCGAGACCTCCCTCGAAAATATTCTTTTACAAATAGAAAATGAAAAGCCGGATCTTGTCATCATTGATTCAATCCAAACGATGATGACAGAAGTGGCTGAATCTTCCCCCGGAAGTGTAACCCAGATAAGAGAATGCACTACTGGATTAATGAGACTGGCAAAATCAGAGCATATTGCCATGATTCTTATTGGCCATATCAATAAGGAAGGAAGCCTTGCCGGGCCAAAAGTACTGGAACATATTGTTGATACGGTATTGCAGTTTGAAGGTGACCGGAATCATTTCTACCGGATACTCCGGTCTGCAAAGAACAGATTTGGATCTACATTCGAGATTGGCATCTATGAGATGAGGCAGGATGGATTGCATGAAGTACTGAATCCATCAGAAATGTTACTTTCACAGCATAATGATGGATTAAGCGGAACGGCCGTTGCTGCTTCTCTGGAAGGGATGCGTTCATTCCTGATCGAAGTACAGGCTCTGGTAAGCTCTGCAGCCTATGGGAATCCTCAACGTTCAGCAACCGGTTTCGACCTGAGAAGAATGAATATGCTTTTAGCGGTCCTTGAAAAAAGAGCAGGTTTTAAACTGATGACCAAAGATGTATTTCTCAACATTGCAGGAGGATTAAGAGTGGACGATCCCGCAATGGATTTATCCATCATTGCCGCTATACTTTCCTCCAATATCGATATATCGATCAATAAACAAATTGTTTTTGCAGGAGAAGTTGGACTGACCGGTGAAATCAGACCCGTGAACAGAATAGAACAACGTATTGCAGAAGCCGAGAAACTGGGATTTAAAGAAATTTATCTTTCCCAATACAATCACGGGATAGATTTTTCACGATTTAACATCAAAATCCACCAAGTCCCCAGGGTCGAAAAAATGATACGATTGTTGTTCTCGTAAAATAATGAAATGGGCGCCCACGTAGGGGTGCCCCTACGTGGGCGCCCATTTCTATTATTTAACCTCCATCGCTGTAGTCCCGATATTGGAGCCATCGGCAAATACATCGATGGTATATTTTCCGGCCATAAGTTGTTGGGAAAGGTCGTAATAGATACTGGCAGGTAAATCATTCCCTTCATATTCGACCTGCCGCATCGCAGAGAAAGGAATTTTCGCGTTTTCATAACTGAAAACGTTCTTGTCAGATTTCATCAATAATATTTGATCAGGCCGCAGAATCCGGACATAGACATTTTTAGCGCCTCTTTTAGCGGTAAGATTTTTACTAAGTACAAAATCAATTTTGATTTTCTCAATCTTACTTGCTTTTACCTGCTCCTTACCTTTTGCGTTAATCCCTACAGCCCGCAGTCCATGTGCTTCCAGTTGCTGGGCAATAGATACTGTTTGCTGAAGTTTTTTCTTTTCCTGTTCAAGCTGCTGATTCTGTGTCCTGGCTTCAGTAACCTGCTGCTTAACTTGTACATTTTCGTCCATCAGCTGTTGATTCCTCCGGTTAAGGCTGTCAATCTGAACTACAAAATTCCGCATGATTCCACGAAGAGTAGCAGCTTCATTCTTGTACTTCATAATTTCCTTATAGCTGACATTCTTAACCTCTTCAACTTCCTTTAAAAGATCGTCCACATGCTGTTTTGATACAACGATGGACCGGTTCAGAGAATCATTCTCCGTCTTCATCGAATTATATCCCTTAACCATTCTTGTTAATTCAGAAGTAATAGAATCTTTTTCAACCTGCAACTGCATGTTCATTGCATGATCCTTGCTCTTCTGCTGAAAATAAAGAATAGTCAGAATGATCACTAAAACAGTCAGAATAATGACTATAAGATTATTCCTTTTATCTTTTGGCGCATTTGCCGGTGCATTAAATTCCTGATAATCCATAATATTTGCTCTCAACTGGAGGTTATACGAACACAAAAATAAATATAATTTGAAAAGAATTTAAAAAAGTTCAAATCTCAGTTAATAGTTATCCTTAAACCGTCACATTCCTTTTTATTGAAGAACAAAACCTTTTATTCTTTTGTTTTTCTTCTAAAATATTTAAAATGAAATTATTGCATAGCCATAAAAAATTTCACCCATCAATTCTGGACGAAAAAACTACAGAATCTGATCCGATGAAATTATTCAAAAAATGGTTCAGGGAGGCAGTTAAAGAAAGGGTAAACAAACCGGAGGCCATTGCGCTGGCTACAGTTGCGAAAGACGGGAAACCTTCCGTCCGCATTGTCCTTCTGAAAAATTTATCTGAAGAAGGCTTTCGTTTTTTTACAAATTACGAAAGCAGGAAAAGCAAGGAAATAAATGACAATCAGAACGTTTCTTTATTATTTCACTGGCCGGAACTGGAACGTGAAATCAGGGTAGAAGGATATGCTTTGAAAACAACCGAAGAAATATCTGATGAATATTTTAACAGCCGGCCCGTTGATAGCCGCATCAGTGCAATTATTTCTCCTCAGAGCAGGCCCATCTCCGGAAGAGATTATCTTGATTGCCTCTGGAATGAAAAATATTCGGAGCTGGAAGGGAAAAATATTCCTCGTCCAGATCATTGGGGTGGCTACAACGTAGTGCCCGAAAAAATAGAGTTCTGGCAATCAGCTCCCAAAAGACTTAATGACAGAATTTTATACTCCAGGGAGGATAATCGATGGAAAATAACAAGGCTCGCTCCCTGATTATTCTTATTTTCTCTTCTTAGGGTTCTTTTTCCTGTTAAAGGATTTGAAGGTGCGGGGCTTCTTTTCATGAAAAGCTCCTTTAAACTCAGGATCAGCAAGTCTCTTTTGTCTATCGAGTTCCCTTGCCACAGCCTGGTTCTCCTCCTTGGTCGATTCCACGACTTCGATCTCCCCGGGAAGTGTCTTTTCTTCAATTTCAAGCCGGATAAGTTTCTCAATATTGGAAAGATGAAAATCATCAGCAGGTCCTATCAGAGATATTGCTACTCCGTGAAAACTGGCCCGGGCCGTTCGCCCAATCCGGTGAACGTAGTCTTCGTAAGCCGGGGGAAGGTCAAAGTTTATGACATGGGTAATCCCAACGAAATCAATCCCGCGGGCTGCCACATCGGTTGAAATCAGAACCCTTATCTCGCCGTTTTTTGAACTTTCAAGAGTATTAATCCTGGTGCTTTGAGCTTTGTCCGAATGAATAATTTTTATCTTGCCTATAATTGTGCGCTTCAGATTTTTATAAACTTCTTCTGCATTGACCTTTGTCCTGCAAAAAATGATTACCCGCTGATACAATGCTTCATCCTTCAACAAATAATTGATCAGATTAAGTTTAGTCTTCAGATTGGGAACACGATAAAAATACTGTTCTACATTTTCAACAGTTGTAGCCTGGGGAGTGATTTCAACTCTGACAGGGAAAGTCAGAAATTCATGGCTCATCTCCTCGATTTTACCCGAGAAAGTGGCCGAGAACAAGAGGTTCTGGCGCTTTGGAGGGATCAGCTCAAACAATTTCCTCAACTGGGGCATAAAACCCATATCCAGCATCCGGTCAGCCTCATCAATAACAAGGGTCTTGACTTTCTTGAAAACAAACACCCCTTGTTTGTACAAATCCCACAAGCGTCCCGGGGTTCCCACAATAATATCGATCCCGTTTTCGAATAAAACGGCATGTTTAGTCCACCCGATCCCCCCGTAAACAGCGGCATGGCGGATATTGGAAAACTGGGTGAGTTTCCGGATTTCCTCGCCAACCTGGATGGAAAGTTCCCGTGTGGGGACCAGTATAATCACCCTCGGATCATTCCCTTCGGCTTTTATCAATTTATGGAGGACGGGGATAACATACGCCGCCGTCTTACCCGTTCCGGTCTGAGCGATGCCCAATACATCCTGCCCCGATTTAATCACCGGAATTGCCTGCTGTTGTATCGGCGTAGGCTCCTTAAACCCTATCTCATTCAGAGCCTTTACTATTGACTTTCCAATTCCCAGTTCTTCAAATGTCGCCATACTACCATATCTTTTATGAGGATGTAAAATTAGGCTTCTTTTCCCGATTTCACTAATCGGATGTCAATCCTGATAAATCATGACAAAATCGGTAAAATACAATAATTTCATGCTGCCAATTCCGTGGTTTCTGCGATCTGTTTGCGATATTTGTCCGAATTACGTCTTACGTAGTTTGGGGATAGCTGGAACAATCTACGAACCTGAGTTCGGAACAAGGCTTTTTTAATTGAATATATTTAATTCGATATAAAACTCTTGCCGTTCCAGCTTCTTTATGAGCCTCCCGGACAGGATCATCATCTTATCCTGCTCGTACCATTGCCCTGCCAAAAACATAATTTAAACACTGCTTTTACACTGTTTCTGCACTAATTAGTACAGAAACAGTACAGGAATAGTGCAGAAGCAGTACAGGAGGTATGGCTTTGGTACAACCCTGACAATACTTTGAAAGGGATCCCGAAGCTGCCGAACCTGGCTTAGGATTTTAGAAAAATTTGCAAACGCCCGAAAACGGAAAGTGAGACAATCCAATCAGTATTGTCTTTGACGTTCTTCATTACGTATTTAATGCCGAACCCAGGCTTTGAATAAACAAGTACCGGAATAGCAGGATTTTACTATGCAGATTATGCCGGGGAGGATCAGAACCAATCAGATCAGTTTATATATCTTGCCGGGCATCCCCTTTACAAGGCCGGCAAATTCAAGATTCAGCAAAGTAGGCGAGACTTTGTTGACAGCAAGCCCTGTTTTCAGGCATATCTGATCGATGGCGGTCTCCCCGTCGTTTTGAAGAAGGTCAACGATTATTTTTTCATCGGGGGTAAGATCCGTGAAAAGACGGGGCTGAACGGCATCAGGCTTGCTGCCGCTGCTCCAGTTCATCACATATTCCAGGTCAGCCACCGATTCGATAAGAGCGGCCTTGTTTGATTTGATCAGAAAGTTGCATCCTTCGGAATAGATATCCCCTTTTCTCCCGGGAAAAGCAAAAATGTCACGATTGTATGAACTTGCAATTTCAGCAGTTACAAGGGCTCCTCCTTTCCTGGCCGATTCGACGACGATAGTGGCATCGGATAAACCAGCAATGATGCGGTTCCTTCTAATGAAGTTTTTAGGGTCGATCGGGGAATAACTCAGGAATTCAGAGACCAACCCGCCCTGATGCTCCACCATTTCTTTGGCAGTGGAAGCGTGAACCGAGGGATAGATCGTCTCCAGTCCGTGACCCATCACTGCAACGGTCGGCAGGCCCGAGCTCAATGCTGCTTTATGGGCACGGATATCAATACCGTAAGCAAGACCGCTCACAACCAATATTTTATACCCTTTTTCAGACAGATTTGAAATAAAAGAATCAACCGACTCTTTCCCATACTCTGTAGCGTGCCTTGTTCCGACAACGCTGATTATCTTATGCGCATTCAGATCAGGATTGCCCTTCACAAATAAAATGACAGGGGCATCTTCGCAGGAATGCAATCTTTGCGGATATTCTTCGTCAAGATAGAAAAGGGCGCGGATATTGTTTCTGGAAATAAATTCAAACTCTTTCTCTGCACGCGAAAGGACGTCCGCGGCAGCGATATTTTTCGAAAGAACGGTTCCAATTCCGGGAATAGCGCGAAGTGCTTTTTCTTTTTCCATGAAAACCTGTTCCGCGCTTCCTGTGTATGCCACCAACGTTTTAGCCGTTATGCACCCGATGCCGGGAATCAGAGAAAGCGCTATCTGATAGACCAGGTCTTTTTTCATGAAGCGGATAGAATATTTACCACAAGATATTCAAAAATATCCTAAACCTCAATTTTTTAAAGCGCCGCGGGAACAATTATTTTAAAGAAAGATCTTCCCATGGCCCCGAAATACCCCAGTGCACCCCCCGAGATATTGGAAGCCGGATTTCCGGGCGATTGTAACCCAGCGCCCTGCTGGAGAATATCATTGACTGCTTTATAATATTTCCAGGTACTTTGATCTAAATTGCATAATTCAACCACAACGGTGTCCCCCGGAGTAAAATTGGTGTATATGGGCGCCAATAATGTTTGCCCATTTGCATGGGCATCACTGACAAGATTATAATCACTCGAGTTAAAATATCCGTTCCGGAATACTCTTATCCTGTAATAATTCTCGCTTGCGGAAGGATCAGGGATCTGGACAAATGCATTCAAACTATCCTTATCCAAAAAACCTTTTTGAAAATAAACAGTATCAATCGGGACACGGGGAGGCAGTGTAACAGAAGCCGTATATTTATTTTCTCCAACGGTTACCCTCAGATTATATGTTTTATTGGGATAGCCCCAGATTTTTGAAGTAGAATATACTCCACCCCCCCTATCTGTAAGCTTTTCTTTCACCTGCCCCTGGTCCATTTCAACGTCAGCATCATTAATTCCTTTGAAATTGCTTTGATCAAAATACGACTGACTCTGAGATATTTTTACCAGGAAAGGTCCCGCCCCATTAGTAATATAACCTTCAATAACAATTTCAGGTGAACTCTGAGGAAGGCTCACTTCAATAATTTGTTCACAGGAATTCAGGGATAAGCATAAAACAATCAGGAAGGTTAGATTTGTAAAATTTGCAAAGGAACAATTCATGATAATATTTCCCTTCCCCAAACGGTAAAGTGCTAAAAATGTGCCTATTTATTCTGGTTCAAAGAAGCGAAATATTTTTAAGATTAGCAAATAACAAAAAAAGCGGGGAAACCCGCTTTTATCAGTATCTGCTTTCATAGGATCGCCGGGAAGTGTTTCCCTGCCTGTCACTGTCACGGGCATAATTTCTCCTTATATCATTCCCCCTGCTGGAAAATTGTGAACCTTGACTATTATCTGAACGATTAAACCTCCTTTGATTGGGGTAGTTTGGTGTGCTTCCGTTCCTCGGCTGGGATTCTTTAACAACAATAATGTTTTCCTGGAACTCAGTTTCGTTTAATTCACGTAAAGCTTCTTTGGCTTCAACGTCATTGGGCATCTCCACAAATCCATACCGTTTGGAATTCCCTGTTTCCTTATCATGGATGACTCTGACGGAAGTAACATTCCCATAATGAGAAAAAAGTTTTTGAAGGTCTTCACTTGTACTCTCGGAATTAAGTTTCGCTACAAAAAGGTTCATAATAACTGTTGAATTAAATTACACGAATAAGAAAAAATGCTCCGGAAAACTTTTAGATTTTCCATTTTTCTGTTCAAGTTAAGCAAAAAAAAACTATAAATCAATGACATAATTTGATGAATTATATTAAATATTTTCTTCCCCTTCAAGGCTGGATTAGAATCTGTATTTCAGTGGTTTGGGCAGATTTGTGCAATTTATAGTTTATTGGACAGTATTTTATTCAGCAGATTATCCTTGTGCTTTTGTGATACTTTAAGTTTTTCACCTGTTTTAAGTTCGACCATTCCGCCATCTGATTTAATGTAACGAACTACGTTGAAAATATTTACCAGATGGCTCCGGTGAATCCTGATAAACCCGAGAGGAGTTAATAAGTGTTCAAATTCGAGCAAAGTACGGCTGACCACCTTTTCTTTCCCCTCTTTGAATATAATCCTTGTATAATTTCTTTTTCCCTCGCACCGGATAATATCCTCAACTTTTATGATCGCAAATCCGCTCGGTTCGGGGAGAGCTACTGTTTCCGAATGTTTTTCAATGGGGACGGATAGATTCTCATTTAAAGTCATGGTTTTATGATTACTCTCTGGTTTTTGAAATTGAGGAATCCGCATCAGAGCTTTGGTAAGATCTTCCAGCCCCACGGGTTTAACCAGGTAATCAAAGGTTGAATATTTAAAGGCTTTTAAAGCATAATCGCTGTATGCAGTGATAAAGATTATTTTCAAATCGCTTTCCGGCAGCTTGTCCAACAAATCGAACCCTGTTCCATCCGGCAAACTGATATCCAACAGGATGAGTTCAGGACTGGCATCGTTTATCAGTTTTATCCCATCAGTGACTGATCCGGCTTCACCCAAAATTTCACATCCCGGAAAGTTTTTAAGCATATTTCTTAAAACCATCCTTGAAACATAATCATCATCAATTATTACAATCTTTAACATGTCCGGATGAAAAAAAGAAAGGATAAATAACTATCACAATTTCAGCAAAGCTGGTCACTGTTTTATTGCTCCTTTTTTATTCATTCATGTAACAAGTTTGTTAAATTAATTGTTCAATAACCCACCTGACAGATCAAAACAGACAGGTTGAAATTTAACAAAAATTATTTTTAGATTTCAGCTTTTAACAGCTCCAATAATTTTTTCCGATAGTTTTTGATATTGATTTTTTCCGATATTTGCAGAGATTATGGCATTGATTTTAAATATTGAATCCTCCACTGAAGTTTGCTCAGTTTCTCTTGCCCGTGATGGAGAAGTAGTTGATACTGTTGAAAATTTAACAGGGCAGAATCATTCCAGGCTTTTAACTGTTTTCATTGAAGAAATTTTCAATAGGTTGAATATTTCGATGAGCGATCTGGATGCAGTGGCTGTATCAGGAGGACCGGGTTCCTATACCGGATTGAGAATAGGTGTTGCTTCAGCAAAGGGAATTTGCTATGCATTAAAAAAACCTCTTATTTCAATTACATCGCTGGCCTCAATGGCTCACCATGTCATTAAAAATTACCGTCAATACAATCTGCCGGAAGATAATCTTCTTTACTGTCCAATGATTGATGCACGAAGGATGGAGGTTTATACCGCTATTTTTGACAGGGAGGGAAAAATGGTGCGTGAAATACAAGCCAAAATCATTGGTCCGGATTCTTTTGAATCTTTTTTCCGCGAGAATAAAATAGCTTTCTTTGGGAACGGATCAGACAAATGCAAAAGCATTATTACGAATCCCAACGCTATTTTCCTCGACGATGTAAAGAGTTCTGCCGCTTACATGGCTGAACTTTCACTGGAGGCTTTCAATGAAAAAAAATTTGAGGACGTAGCTTATTATGAGCCTTTTTATTTAAAGGATTTTGTAGCGACCATCCCCACCAAGAACGTTTTCAGGAAGTAATAAAGAGACTTTTGACTTTAGGCTTTAGACTATCGGTTGTAGAAGACTGATTGTCATTAAGTCATTAATTGTCAACGCTATTTAATATTCACTTTTTCTTGGAAGATAATCCTTTCCCCTTCAGCCTAAAGTCTAAAGCCCGTTTTATCCGCTTACCTGGACATCAAATCCCAATTCATTTTTAACGGAGGCGGCTATTTTTTTCAGCTCCTTAACAGGAATTTTCTGAAGGTCGCCTGCCGGGGTGTCACGGGCAATCGTATATATCATAACTTCTTTGGGCCGTATCTCCTTTAAAAGTTCTTTCCAGGCTTTAAGTTCAGTCTCCACGGTATTATCAAAGAATCTTCCCCGAAAAGTTCCCCTTATAAACATGGTTTGAATGATCAGGTTCCCTTCGAATAGCTTCAGGTTATCCACAGTTTTTCTCAGATCAAATTTGCCGACAGGTTGATCCAGAAACAAAATGGTATCGGTGATCCCGGAATCAAGTTTGAGAATATTGTCGTCCACTTTTTTCAACGCCTCTATTACTCCAGGTTTATGAAGCATGGTGGAATTGGAAAGCACCGCAATTTTTGCCCCGGGAGAAAATTCATTCCGCACCATGATGGTATCGTCAATGATGCCTGCAAAATCCGGGTGCATGGTAGGCTCGCCATTCCCTGCAAAAGTGATCACATCCGGTTTGAGCGACTCGGCTTTCATGCTGATCAATTTTTCACGGAGAAGGGTTCTGACCTCTTCCCGGGTGGGCAGAATAATTTTCTTATCCCTCTTCTCGGGATTCCAGCCACATTCGCAATAAATACAATTAAAGGAACAAATTTTGGAATCATTAGGCAAAAGATTAATTCCAAGGGATACCCCCAACCGTCTGCTGATAACCGGACCAAATACGGTCTTATCGAATAAAAATGTTGACATTATAAATTTCTGATACTCTACTTCTAAAACTTCTGCAAATATACAAAGTAAAGAGACGCAGTGAGCTTTTCTCTGGCGAAAGGGATTTTTTTACACCATTTGCAAATTATGAGGTATTTTGATTATCTTTGTGCCCACCAATGGTCGGTTGGCCGAGTGGCTAGGCAGCGGTCTGCAAAACCGCGTACGGCGGTTCAAATCCGCCATCGACCTCAACAGATATTTTTATGAGAACGCCTGAAATCAAAGATGATTCCAGGCGTCTCTTTAAATACTCAACATCACTTTAAATACTCAACATCACTCTATTTGTCGCCGCAATTCGATTATCGAAAGCTGCAATGCCGAAGAATAGGGCCTCGCTGCTTTTTATTTCTTGAGTTCTATTTTTATAACAGCATCATACTTAACGGGTTTATCATTTGTGCTGCTTCCGGTTATGAAATAATTTCCCGTTTCTGAATTCCCCCACCATGTTTTCTTATGTGGTAATTCAGCTCCCGACTTAAGCAGCGTTACATTTTTTACATTCTCACCATTAATTCCTTTTGCATTCAACTGTCCAAGATTTGGATACAACCAATGTGCATAAATCATATTACCTTTTTGTGTGTATCGCCCCCAGTCAGGTTTAACCAGGTCAGACGAACCACAGCCATAAATACTTTCTCCATTTCTCTCAAGCCAATTGCCAACTTCGGTAAGGATTTCGACACATTCAACCGGTATATTTCCACGGGCATCAGGGCCTACATTTAACAGCAGATTTCCGTTTTTGCTTACGCAGTTGACCAAACAATGAACGATCAGTTCAGGTGATTTCCAGTTGTGATCAAATTCGTTGTAACCCCATACGCCATTAAGGGTAAGGCAGGTCTCCCACGGAATTGGATTGCCGTATTTGTCTACAAGGGGTGCATCGGGAATGCCTTGCTCCGGAGTTTCAAAATCGCCCAAAGTGTTTATCATCCGAAGTTTGGAAGAAGACCCTTCGTTTGTAGCAAGCCTGTTATCGATAATGATTTCAGGTTGGTATTTGCGAACCATTTTGACAAGTTCTTTGGCTTTCCACTTCTCGCCACTGTATTCACCAAACGAATAATCAAACCACATGATGTCAAGTTTCCCGTAATTCTTTACGAGTTCTTCAACCTGTCCGTGCATATATTTGAGGTAGTTATCCCAATTGAAGGTCCGTTTCGCATACTCCTTATCATCACGCTGCGGATGATTTCCCACGTTTGGATAATCGGGATGATGCCAGTCGATAATCGAATAATAAAGGCCGACTTTAATCCCTTCAGCACGAAAAGCGTCAAGAAATTCACGGACCAAATCACGACCTCCAAATTGGTTACTCAGCTTATAGTCAGTTAATTTACTGTCAAACATGCAAAAACCATCGTGGTGTTTAGCGGTAAGCACGGCATATTTCATGCCGGCTTTTTTTGCCGTTTTAGCCCACACTTTAGCATCAAAGTCAACAGGGTTAAAGGCGTCAATGTATTTCTGATATTGTTCCGTTGTTAACCGTTCATTCGATTTTACCCATTCTCCCCGCGCCGGAACTGCATACGCCCCGAAATGGATAAACATGCCAAACCGCGCCTGGCGCCACCACTTGGTACGCGCCATCACCTGTTCATAGTTGGACTTATATTCCTTCGAAGGAGCTTCCTGTCCATTTAGAAAATTAAGCGCACACAAAAAAACGATGGAGAACGTTACAAACAGTTTTTTCATCTCTGACATCTTTGAATCTTTTAATTATCCACCAAATTACTTAATGATATAATCTTTGAATGCAGGGCAAAAATTATCGATTACGTAATTGATGTTTTTGATCTTAATAGTAATATTCTGTGAATCACAGAGGTTTCCTCCTCCGTAATGTCCGTTCAATGCATAGCTTAGTTTGGAATTTTCAGGATTTTCATAACATTCAATCACAAGGGTATTCCCGTTTATTATATAGGGTTCCCGACTGATAATATTCTCTCCTAAAGCATTTTTAAGAATAAATCCATAATTTAATTGTTTCCCGTTAAGATTATGAAATTTATCTCCGGATGTATCAAATCTCATTGGGGGAACAGGAATTTCATATTTAACGTATAGCTTCCATTGGGAATTCTCTTTCTTTATCTTATAATTTACCGGGGAGAAAAGTTTCAGGGGAGAGTGATCATGTATTCTCTTGGCATTTATACCTAACTGAATTCCAACCACGGCTCTATCTTTAGGATGCCAGATATCGTTATAATCATATTGGTACATAGCACCTCCCATAAAAACATTTTTCTTTTCTTTTACCAATTTTAATTGAGCAAAACTTGGTCCGCACCCTTCTACAGGAGCCATTTGATAGGTAATAAAATTAACATCTTTTTTCTGTTTGGTTATCGATTTGATGTCAGTATTTAAATCGATGAATATTCTTTTTAATTTCTCAAAATACTGTTCTTCTGCATCTTTTTCGTTTGCCTCTCCCTGAACCCAAAAAAGACAAGGAACTCCAAAGGTTTTATTTGACTTTTTTGAAAATTCCTGCGCTTTTTTTACACCCAGCAGAAGACGCTTGTAGTATTCTGTATCTTTTGATAACATTTCAATTGAAACACCTGAACAACCGGGGGTTGATAGTAAAAAATGATTATCAAATTTACACAAATCTATTCCATTTTCTTTCTCAAGAAGGTCCATCCAGGCAATAGCAATTGACGCCACCGGAGGCCAGTCCTTATTGGCAATTGAGCTTAAAAGCACAAAACTATCACCATAATAGTCAGCTATACTTGCAGGATCATCAATATTGACATTTGAAGCCCATTCATTACAACCACCTTTGAATGAAATAATGTTACGGAAGTTGCTGTTTTTATCTGTTGTTCCCCAACCGACAGAAAGACTTTGCCCATAACATATTAACATATTAACGTTGTAATCAAGTAATTTACAAAAGGGTTTTGCTTCTTGTCCCGCAAGAAATTGATTACAAAAGAGTAATGCAAATAAAACAGACTTGATTTTCAATTGCGAAAGCATATTTAATTTTTTAGGTCGATCATTATCTACTTTTAAAGGTTTGCCAACATCTAATCATGGGCTCATAGCTTTTCGTTTGGACGAAGTGTTGCAGTTGACGGATCCAACTCCAGGTATCCATTCCGATGTACAATTCCAAGTTCTTTGTCCATGCGCTCTTCGACCGGATCAGACCCTGTTATTCCAAGGCGTTGTCGCACTTCACGCCTCAGCCACCAATATCCCGAATTCCACGAATAAAGGTGGTGTCCATGCGGTTTCCCGGTAATTGTACTTATTGATTCATGGAAAGCTGGCATATAAGCAAGTTCTTTCCCCAATCGCCATATAAGTTGATCATCAATCCACTTTGGATCCATACCATGAATCAGACCGTCCAGGTAATTGGCGGCATCATTTAAAAACCAGGAACCGCCATTGGTATAAACTCCGCTGTGTCCATCCAGTAAATCGCCGTTTGCTTTCGAAATAATACGCATACCATAAGGAGACTGGATGCGCATCGTTGTTTCAAGGTGCTTCTTTACCATCTCATCCGGCAATAATTTTTTTCCAAAAACCGCATAAGTCAGGACTTCGCCATACAATGCATCCTGTCCGACATGTTCCTGCTGCTTCAGGCTGGTGGCCATATACCCTCCAACTTTGTTAAACATCCGGCAGTAACCCTCAATCGCTTTGTTGATATCTTCGGCAGTAACCGGTAAGCCGAGTTCTTTGGCTGCCATCAGCGCTCCACAATGAAACCCCTGATTAGAAGAAGGAGAATCGTCATCTTCATAGGGTAATTGATCATGATATGTTTTGTTAATTTTCCATCCCGGGAGTACGCATGGGGGAATATACAATCCATCTTTTTCATGTTCGCGGATAAAATTGTAGGCACGCCCCACCATTTTCATATTTGGATTTCCTCCGGCACGTTTACTAAGTGCAGACCAGATCAGATAATACTGGGCATTATCTTCATAACTCACCCTGTCAAAAAAGATTGATGCAAGAGCTTCCCTGTCAAATGTTAAATCATCCAGACCGCGGCTCATATAAAATGCATCTGAAACCCATTGTTTCCATCCATAACCAACGCCTGAAATAAAAATATAATCACTCTCGGAACGTAATAAATTCCGGCGCAATAACAAGTAAGAAGTATTTCTTAAAATTGCCTCGGTCCCTGATTGATTAAACCCTTTGGCATTGCCCAATGCCAGGTGTGCCGCCAATTGAATATCATACAAAGATTTAACATTTGAAGTAAATATCCATGTTTTCCAGGTTTGGGTTTCACCCAACTCGATGTGCTGCCATCCATCAAGGTGCGCCCTGTATGTATTTGGGGCCTCCAGATCAACAGGAAACGTAATCGTCCGCCGGACAGAACCATCACCATTGCATAATGACAGGTTCTTGTTCTCCTTGTCAAAATACAGAAAGCTCAGGTTTTCCCACATTCCTGGCGTGTCGCCAATCAATCCGTATAATTTATCATTGTTGCGGAGGCCTAAAAACGTAAATGTCTCCAAGCTTTTATTCTCGCCAAATTCGGGACCAGAAGGACCGGGTGCATATTTTACTGACGTTTTTTCCTCTCCCGTAAATGAGTAGAATTCACCAGGCTGCATTGTTTTCCAACCGAAATCGATGTAATATCGTTGATCTGATTTAGCTGTGACCATTACCGTCCGTTCGATGAGGCCAGAAGTGATTTTCTTATAGGATTCCGAAATTTCCAGTCCCGTTGAACGACCACCTCTAAGATTTAAAATCCCATTATTTGTAACTTGTTCTTTATACCTGACCTCAGTAGTCCCTATCGGTTGTACAACCATCAGGCAGGCATCGTTTTTTAACGATGAAAAAACAACGCGGTTGCTGTCCTGAATTTGAACCCATAACCCTTTGGCAGAAGACTGGACAACCGGATAAATACCAGCTTCTGCAAAAGATGTCATTAAAGACAAAAGGATGGAAACAAACAGCTTATGATTGAATAATTTCATTTACTCAGATTATATAGATTTCATTTTTATTTTGATCAAGCATCCTTTTTCTAAAGATCGACAGGCAATTGTTTTCCATAAGATATTGCCTGCATTTACGAATTAGTTCTTTTAGTTGTGTGTTCCTCCCATGAAGATTTAGATATTGAGAATAGTTTTACCGGAATAGGCATCTATTCAGATAGTGAGGACTCTGCTATTTCTATTATTTAAATTTTGGATTTAAATAGAATAATAGAGGCTGTATCAAAGGTTGTCATACACCATGATTTTGTTACGCATAACTCACCCTTTGTATTACATACAGTGCATTAGTCCCCTGCAAACAAGAGCAGGATGTCTTTGTCAACTGCTTTTGATACAGCCTCTTAGTTAGAAATTAGTACCCTGGATTCTGTTCCAGTTTAGCCTTTGTATTCGCTTCGATGTCGTAATTTGGAATAGGCAATTTATTCACATGATTATCAAGTTTCCAACCATCACGAATAGCAACATTGTTATATTTCATTACGTATTCAGCCAGTTTTCCCAACCTCATAAGCGTACTCAGACGAAATTCTTCCATGTAAAGTTCCCTGGCCCGTTCATCCAGAATTAAATCAATGTTGACATCACCTGGAATGACGGGTGTTGCCTGAGCGCGATTTCTGACAGCATTGATGTCGGCAGCAGCATGGAGCATATCATTTTTCCCCAAATATGCTTCTGCCCGAAGAAGATATACTTCCGGCAACCGCATAATGTACCAGTCTTTATAAATTCCACCACCATCATAGTTTTGCCCATCAAACTTAAACATTCCATGATGAACAGCCGAGGCCGCTTTTTTAAACGCTGGTGAAATAGACCTGTAATAAACTGACGGATCGCCCATGCTTTCCTTTGTAATCACTTGTCCATAATACTTACTTGCATGGTTTACCCAATAATATACACGTTGAATATTATATTGGGAATTACGGATATCTTTGTTCCAGTCATCTTTATATTGCCATATTTGATTTCCGGCATATTCTGTTGGAATTAGCACATTAGTTCCTGCTCCACAACATGTATCTTTTAATTGATTTGGCACCCCGTCTTTATCTACCAGATGCCATGGCCAGGGATTCCACCATCTTTCCAGAACAAAGTATCCTCCATCTTTATTATTGCCTCCACCCAGGATGTTAAAATCCATTTCCATATTCCAGATGGCTTCATGGTTCCCCTCGAGCCAGTTCATATTACCTTCCTGAAACAGATCCCAGTAAACGTCACCCCATGGTTCTGCAGGTCCCTGATAGTCATATCCCTGAAATTTAAAATTCTTATTGGTCCCAAAACGTTGTGTCATCAGGTAAAAATTTGGATCATTGATCACCTGAGATGCAGCCTGAACTGCTCCGTCATAATCTTTAAGGCAAATGTCAACCTCGGTTAACAACTGATAAGCTGCTGCCCGGGGGGGCCTTCCACCCTTCTGTTTATCCACGGTAATCATCCATTTAGTTGCAAAATCCAGATCTTCTTTGCATTGCTTGTAAACTTCTTCCTGTGTGGCCCTTGTGTAGTCAAATTTAGCAGAAGTCGTTTCATTTAATACCAGGGGTACACCGCCCCACATATTTCCAAGGAAATGGTAACACCAGGCCCTGAGAAACTTGGCTTCGCCTATTATAGCATTTTTCTCTTCATCAGAACTCCAGGTAACACCACTTGCACCCGCACGGTCAATGATGACATTGGCCCTGTAAATTAACGCATACAAACGCGACCACCATTTATCTGCAAAATCGCTGTCTGCATTTATGGTATTCCAGTTAAAATATGGGACAAATTCAGGGGACCATGATTCAGCAGCGAAATCCACATCAATTCCCTGCATATCAAAATTTTCGTAGCTGTCGGTGTTGGCATAAAAATATTGACGGATTTTCCGGTAAATATCAGCCAGGCCCGATTCAAAACCAGATTTATCAACAAATGAATTCTCCGGACTTAAAAAATCTTTTGCTTTCTCTTCCAAAATAGCATCCTGGTCACAGGACATTGTTCCGATAATGATGAAGAGATAGATGATTATATAGGTGAAATTTTTCATTTTCATTTCTTTTAAAAATTGAATGTTGCTGACAATAAATAAGTACGAATTGAAGGTATAGCGTTATCGGTAAGTCCGTTATTGGTTTCAGGATCCAATCCGACCCAGTGAGGAGCATAGGTAAATAGATTGTCGGCACTTACGGAGAAACTCAACCCGTTAATTCCCCATGGTTTAACCAGGCTGGTTGCATCATAGGTTAACGACACTTTCTGTAATTTGATAAAACTCCGGTCAATGTATTTTCTCCCTTTATACCTTGCATTCTGGCTATAATCGGTACGGGGGAACATCGCATTGGTATTTGTTGGCGTCCAGTAATCATAGACAGGGACATTACAGCTTCCAGAGTTCGCATATCCATCATAGTACGGAGTGTTTGTAGTTGACAAATACCAGTCATTCCCTCCCCATATCGAATATAAATAAGCCATCAGGGAAAATTTCTTGTATTGCAGGGTATTGGTAAAGCTCCATCTGAAATTAGGATTTGTATTTCCCAAAAATTGTCTGTCTTTAGTGGAGGTGATGGCACCATCATTATTGACATCTTCCAGCTTATAATCGCCGGGGCGCATACCTTGCATTATTGTTCCATTATCCTTGTCAGCCTGTTGCCACATTCCGGTTACTTTGTAGTTATAAATAGTTCCAAGTGGTTTCCCAATGAAAATATTAGAATTGATCAGATCATCTTCTTTACCATCCCCATTATTGTCTTGTCCAAGGATAGTCACTACTTTATTACGGTTAATTGAAAAGGCGATATCAGAATACCATTTAAAATTACCCATGTCAAGGTTTAATGAATGCAGGTTGATTTCAATACCTTTGTTTTTTATTTCCCCGATATTTGACATGATAGATCCGGTTCCGGAAGCACTGGGCACTGCCAGGCTAAACATCAAATCATTCGTTTTTGTTAAATAACCATCGATTGATCCACTTAACCGCTTATTATCAAAAAGTGAAAAATCAATCCCCAGGTTTAATCCGGTTGTTGATTCCCAACCCAGATCATTATTTGCGAGAGAAGAAATATACTGGGTTATCGTATATGAGTTGTCCGGATAATAGACATACATGCTGGTGGCTATCCGTGCCAGCGTACTGTATGGCGAAATTGACTGGTTCCCGTTCACTCCATACGAAGCGCGCAGAGCCAGGTTTTTGACAGGGGCAACATCCTTCATAAAACTTTCTTTAGAAATGTTCCAGTTTATACCGGCTGAAGGGAACACACCCCATTTTTTGTTTTTACTGAAAGCAGAATAACCGTCCCGACGAATGGTTCCTGTTATTGAATATTTTTGGTTATAGGTATAGGAGCCACGGGCCATCATACCGATTGCATTAGTTTCTCCGCCACCTGTTGTTACCGTTTGTACAGACCCGTTTTGCAGGGAATAAGTGCCGAGAATCGCATTGTCAAATTTCTCCGCGTAAGCATTCACGTTTTTCCAGGAAGTACTTTCCCTTGAATACAATAAGGTAACATCAACATTATGCTTTTCGGCAAAAGTGTGGTAATATTTGATCATATTATCCAGCAACATGTTGTTGGTTTGCGCGTTAGCACGATTACCATACCCGTTTTTACCTTCTCCGTTGTAGGTACGCTTATTCCAAAATTGATCCTGATTGGTCCAATTAAGGGAATTTGAATAATTAACCTGATAAGAAAGTCCTTTTACCCATGGGGCCTTTATGGTAGCGGAAACGATTCCGTTAAGGGCATTCCGGATATCTGCATCCTCGGTCGCTATTAACCAGTAAGGGCTTACACATGATGTAGTCGATTGCGGGAGCTCTCTATACTGACCATTTTCATCGTATAAAGAACCGTACGGGCTTAAGGTATTGACCAACCACATCATTGAAGTCGGAGTATAACCTGAGTAATCTTTTAAACTATAGGAACTCTTGATTCCCAAATTAAACCATTTGGTCAGGTCACTGCTAATGTTAACTCTTCCGGAAATATGTTTGAAATCATCGTTTATCAAAACCCCTTTTTGTTTGGTCAGGGTGGTAGATATATAATAATCAGTCTTTTCGGTGCTGTTGGAAACACTGACATTTAAATCTAACATATTACCTGTATGACTAAAGATTTTGGCAGGATCAACAATAGTAGGTCTGTGATCCGGCGTCGCATTATAGTTTGCTGCTTCGATAGGCTGCAAATAGAGGGCTATATCACTCGGGTTGGCTGTGGCGCCATTGGTTGCACGGATATCCAGTACGCGTTGCAGGTAGCCGGGTCCATCATAAGTCTTCAATGGTTCCAACTGATTGCTCAGGCCAGTATTTAACTTAACGTTGAATTTCGGCTTACCGGAAATACCTTCACCTTTTTTTGTTTCGATGAGAATGACTCCATTTGCAGAACGGGAGCCATAAACAGCGGCTGCACTGGCGTCCTTCAACACGGTAAATGATGCAACATCCTCTGTGGGAATGTCGGCAAGAGAACCGCTATAAATTGCGCCATCTACCACGATTAAAGGGGTAGTACCTGCAGATATGGTGTTTTGTCCTCTGATTGTTAAATCGGCCACACCACCAGCCATGTTAATCCCTCCAATGTTTAACCCGGCTACACTTCCTTTTACAGTTTCCAGGATGTTGTTTACAGGGACATTTTTATAGAGATCGAGGTTGGCTTTTGTTACAGCTCCGGTAACAGCCTCCTTCTTCATCATTCCATACCCAACAGCAACCACTTCTTCAAGCCCTATGGTTTCCTGAATTAAGGAGACATCTATAGTTGTTTGACTTCCAACTAAGATCTGCTGTGTCTTCATTCCTATAAACGAAAACTGCAACGTTGCGTTCTCCGGGATATTGGAAAGTGAATAATGCCCTTCATTGTCAGTTATCATCCCCATTGTGGTTCCTTTCACCACTACCGATACGCCAGGTAATGCGGCACCGGACTGATCGGTCACTTTGCCGGAAACGGATTTTTTTTGCTGGCTGGGTGAATTCCCCGTTTCTTTTGCCGAAAGGATAATTTGCCGGTTGTTTATGGTGTATTCTATGCCGGTATCTTTAAATATCACATTTAATATTTCATCGATCGTTTTATCCTTTAGATCAACTGAAACCTTTTTATCAAGTTTGACAACTTTGTTGTTGTAGAAGAAAAAGAACTCGGATTGAGCTTCAATCTGCTCCAGGGCCGAGACAATACTTGAATGCTCGATTTTTACATCCATCTTTTTGGTTTGGGCATAATTGTCGAATGCATAGGTTTGCATAGTGGCAAAAACCATAATGAAAATAGAAATTTTCATAATTTTTAAGAATTTACCGACACAGGCAAATAAATACCTGTGGTTGTTGAAGAACCATAATTTTTCCATACTTTTGTTTTTTCTTGGGTTAATTATTAATAAATTAATGATTGATTCCTTAAGGGTGGTGCCGCAAACACTACCCTTATTCTTTCGACTAATTTTTATTGTTGATATACACCTCCCTCTTCTCGATTTTAGTTTTTATCCTTGTTGATATTTCTATCATTTTCATTACCTCTCCTAACGTTTCATCCTGAATCGTTGCCGTATAGCTCAAACCGGATTTTAACAATTCAGGATCCACGTGTATTTTACAGTTAAACCATCTTTCCAGTTGTTTCGCTACATCAGGCAATGATGTATTTCTGAAAATAAGTTTTCCGTCTTTCCATGAAGTGGTCAATAATGTGTCCACGTCTCTAACCTCCAATATATGGGTTGTTTTATCAAGTATGGCTTTTTGTCCGGGCTGTATTCTTATTATTTCGTTGCCATTCAAATCAATAAGGGCGATAGAGCCTTCTTCCAACGTGGAACTTATCTGGTTGTCATTATCATAACATGACACATCAAAGGAAGTTCCCAATGCCTTAACAATGATCCCGTCGGTTTCAACAAGAAAAGGATGCTTCTTGTCTTTGGCCACTTTAAAATATCCCTGCCCCGACAATTTAACTTTCCGGAAATCCTGTCGGTTCATGGAAAGAGGAAATTCAAGGGTACTTCCCGAGTTCAGCCATACTTCCGAATGATCCGGCAGTGTGAAATGCACTCTCGAACCGGGATTTGCTGCTACACGTTCTCCGGAAGTAATCATTTGATCAATTTGCAGGTCCATCCGGTGAAAAACAAATAAAGATCCCAGCAAAAGAGGGATAAACAGTATGGCGGCAACACGTATCACATAATTTTTCCACCCGGAGGGGAAAAGCCGGTGCTCGCTATTCGTTGAATTTTTTATCTGTTTTATTCTGGAAATTATCCTGTTTCTCAGAATTTGCAATTGCAATTCATCTTCCACGACTTGCTTCCCTTCCAAACCCGACCAATGTTTACGCATCAGCAAATCCAGTTCTTCATCCTGGAATGAATGCTGAATATAATTCTGAAGATCTTCTTTTTCAGCATTGGTCAATTCGCCGGAAAGCATCCGGTCAAGAAGGTAGTTGTGGTTTATATGATAATCTGAACCCATAATGATTTTTGGTTATTCAGTTAGGTATACACGCAAAGCAAACAAAACCCCTATTGGGAATTTATTTTTTTCTTATTTAAACAATTCAAGGAAGATAATCGCTGAAAATCCAAGGGAACGAAGGTTTCTTCTTATTTCAGACAAGGCGGATGTCATCTGATTTTCAACTGTTTTTACCGAAATATTCATCTTGATTGCAATCTCTGTATTCGAAAAAGAGTGCTCCCTGCTCAGTAGATAAATTTCTTTCCGCCGGGGGCTCAAATGCTCTACAGCTTCATGATATGCCTTTTCAAGCTCATTAAAATTTAATTCCTCTTCGAGCAGAACGTTTTTTCCCGGATTATTTTTTACATAATCCAAATAGGCCAGCTCCGATTTTGATTTGCGGATGGTGTTTAAAATGCCATTCCTGGTAATGGTGAATAAGTAGGATTCAATTGATTTACAAGCTGACAATTCTATTCTGTTATCCCAGATTTTCAGAAAAACTTCCTGAACAATTTCCTCTGCACTCTCCGGCGATTTCAAATACCCTTTTGAAAAATAGTATAACCTCTTCCCATACCGGTCGAATAATTCATTAAAAGCCTGCAGATTGCCTTCTTTTAAAGCAAGAATCCATTCCGTTTCCGATACGAAATTGGTTTTCATCAGTTATTGTCAGGTTAATATTTTAAGTAGTGCAATGTAAGAAAAATTTCAGTAGGATGATAACATTTTACTAAATAAAAATTCAAATAATCTGCATCTAACTAAGGATATGCTGTGAAAGTCATAACCCTGTCAAAACTATCGACTCTTCAGGTTCATCATTATCAACCCTCAATTGACATAAGATATCATGACGGGGGATGCTTTATTAACGTGAGTTCGATCCAAGCGAAGATTACAAACTATATTTCACTTCGGGTCTGCTTTTGACCCTTATCTTCTTCGGTGTTTATTCGTAGTTTATTCGTAGATCATTCGTATATGAACGAATGATCTACGAATAAACTACGAATAATATACGAACAAACTATGGTGTTGCTACGAGACAACAAGATGGTCACTACACGATAATTTACCGGCTGAGTGTCCGGCGAACCTGGCCTTGTTGGGGGATAAAATCAAGGGGAGAAGGGAAACGTGATGAGCAGAAAGGGTAAAACAAGGTCTTGTTGTCCTCAATTCAACTGTTTTTCGCAAATCTTACGTCGAACTCACGTTATTATAACTTTTTAATATCAGGAAAGCTACCCAATACCACGGACCTATAAAATAGTTTTTCCTGAAATTTTTGGAACGTGTGAAAACTTATTACGCTTGAAGCGTTGTTCCCAAAAGTAAGAGAAAACCAATAAAGATAGCTGCGAGGCAGAAGTTGTTAGCCAGCCGGGCGTATACCCCTGAACTCATAAGTTCAAGTATTGTCCCCGCTACTGATTCAAATTAATGAAAACCAAAAATTAAATCTCCGTTATTCATCTTTTACATCATTGACGACCTGGTGCACTTTTTCTGCAATTCTCTCTTCGACATCGTTTCTCCATCTCCAGGCGGGATGACCGTATTCGTCGAGATGAGGGCCACCTTCGTAACCGCCCTCTTCCCATACGCGGCGTGAAGGAATATAAGCCACCATATAGCCAGCATAACCGCAGACCCATGTACCCTGGCCATACTCCCGCTTAAAACGAAGTGAATAATCAACCACGGACTCACCGCCAATGCCAATCATCAACAGCTCTTTGCCTAATTTACAGGCCTGAACCGGATAGGTGGTGGATGTTGGGAAAATCGTATCCCTATCGATCAGATTCAGCATTCGTTTTGCCCAGCGTTCCTGAACTGAGGCATTTCCCCCGGCTATGGGAACAAGTTTCTCCCGGGTAACAATCTCTTCATAGGCAAGGCCGGCAGACTTAAATGAGGTACGAATCACCGGCGAAACGGGCTTCATCGGGTCGGCCAATACTTTCTCGACAGCATCCGACAACATCCTGCCATATTTCTCGCAAAGTTCAATTGTTCTGCGGGGAAGGGGATTCTGATCAGCTCCACAGGCATTGAAAAACATGGCCGTTACGCCCGGATGGCTGCTTTCCAGGTTTATCTGGGCAAATCCGGGATAATCCCCACACCATGAATTGATTGAAAGAGTGGTTGGATGGCAGGCATATCCAAAAAGAACTCCAAGGAGCTTGCCTTTAAGACTTTTAACGGCAAGCACGGGAACATAATGATCAACGACGCCTTTGAAAGGTATTCCGGCCCCGATCATCCCGGGGACTTCTGCTTCCGGATTTTCCCTGCGATTAACAGCAAAAGTACAATCGCCCTCCCCCATCAGGAGTTGCGCAGGTTGCCATTTTGCCAGAGCATCACCTATTGCATCAAGAACCTGATTTTCCATCCAATCGGTATATTTTTCGACAGCCTTGTGTTGGTCATCATCACTGGGGTAATAATCAATAAGATCATCCCGGAGACATGGTCCACAGTGGTTGTGCGAAAATGTAAGCATAAAATCAGCCCGGTCTATTTTGAACCGCTGATTTACTCTTGAATATATGCTCTCATAAACTGTCTTTGACATTCCCATATGGTCTGTGGTCACCAATACAATACGCTTACCATCAGGACTTTTCAGGACCATTACTTTTACCCAGAGATCGTGGATCACATTTTCGGCCACTCTTTTCCTTCCGTAACCTCCAAGCCATACATCATTATTTTGTGGAGTAATGATACGTCTGCCCAAACCCACATGCCAGTTGCTTCTTCCCCTTGCTGTGGCTGAAGCATCGATGAATAATGAAAAGGCGGCAATTATGAGCAGTAAAAATCTGCTACCAGAATGTTTATTTATCATTCTGTACCAAATTTTAAGTGAATACTAATTCTCCAAAGTTACAAAAAACGATTTTGCGAAATCTAATTTTACAAAATATTCCCTCTTAAGGAGCTAATTTGTAAAAATCACAAATGATACCGGATCAGAGATATTCTCTTTTAGCGATCTTTGTTTTTGATCCCCAATACTTTCCTGCACTTCCATGACTTATGAAATTGTTTTTTCTGAAATATTTGGAATGCGTGAAAAACTTATTACCTTTGCACCGTCGTTCTAAACAAGCTAATAAAGCAATAAAGATATATTGCGGGGTAGAGCAGTTGGTAGCTCGTCGGGCTCATAACCCGGAGGTCATAGGTTCAAGTCCTGTCCCCGCTACTTTGAAAGCCGGAAAGTACATTCTTTTCCGGCTTTTTTATTTATTTTCCTTTAGCTCATTCTTATTTGACTTCTGGAATCTCTTCATTCAACATACCCCAGTTCTTCAAGGTAACACTTTTCAATTCTTCCTGACCAATATTATAAATAACAGCTTCACCCTTAGAGCCGGTAAGCATCCCATTCATAAAATGACAATTATGTACAGGCGATTCAACAACAATCAAAGATTTTCCGTCCGCCATAACATTCATCCCGTAAATATTATTGATTTTTCCCTTTTGAGAATTTTTCCCGTAGCCTTTTCCTCCCAGCAAAATGGCTTCATGTTTTTGTCCAATGCCTTTAAATACTAAACCTTCGATATAAACATTGTGAATTCCTGCATTATCGCTCCCACGGATGGCAATTCCACGGTAGATACTTTCGCAATTGATGTTTTTAATAACAATATCTTCAGTATCATCGGCTATTCCGCTCCAACGTCCGGCGGTAACTGTTGAGGAATTCAGGTCCCCGTTTGTTTTGGGCAAATCGGGAAAAACTTCAAGACTGGAAAGTGCAATAAAATCATCAGCAGTCATCCCGGAAATATTGTTGAGCTGAAAATGCTTGCATCCAAACAAGATGTCGATCCCGTCCCTGTTTGCCGTAAATACTTTTTTGCCGTCAACTTCCATGTATTCAGGGTTATTAAAATGGATACCGGACAACTCAGCATACCAGGTACGTTCAAAAGTAATGGCCCATGAGTGAGAATTTACAATCTTCACATTTTCCAGTCTGAAATTTTTTACATAGGCAATTACAATCATGTTGTTCCTCCAGTCTCCCTTCTGCTTCATTCCTTCTTTTCCGGCATCACTTCCATAGCTCACCCTCCAGTTTCCTTTTGACAGCTCTTTTTGGGTATCCAGTGTTAGCGTACGCAGATAGTCCCCTGTGGCTCTTGGGTTGTCAGCTCCTTTCAAGGTAACATCACCGACTCCGATGATACTAATATTTTGATTCCAGACAGGATTGGTAATTCCCTCTCCAACATTATCGCTCCGGAACATGTTATCCCTGCATTTGTCGGACAATTGCAAAGTGCAGTTATCCAGCAAAATAGTCATATTCCCAGGCAGGAGGATCGCACTGTTCAGCAACCAAATCGAGGTTCCATTTGCATTTTGTCTGGGAATCCTGACGAGATTTGTTGTTCCTTTTGCTGCATTAATTGCCTGATGAATTCGTTCCGTATCTGTTCCCTTAAAGAGATTGGGCGTTATCTCTTCGTTATGCGTTTTCTGCTTAATCTTTGGAGATTCATTTCCAATTACAGAGGTTAAAGGAGCAACAATGCACCAAAGACCCATAACAATCTTCAAAATATGTTTTGCCATTTCCATGTTGATTTTAATTTTAATAACTCCCGGGATTAATGTTATAATTACCGGGCAAGGCTTTAAAGAAAATAGTATTTTGACCAGCTGAAACTTTAGCGCTGAATTCAATTTTTCTATCGGAACTGCTCACTTTCCATACTCCTGGATTCATATCTGTCAATAAAACCCGCGATTCAATAGTACCCGGGATGGAAAGTGAGAAGGAGTTCTTATTCAAATTTGAATCAGAACTCATGCATACAACATAGTCAGCCAGGGAAATTACATATCTCCTGTCCTCTTCATAAAATTTGACTGGCAGAGGCTTCGTATCGTCCTTCTTCATTTGAAAAATTGTCAGGAACCGATCATGTTTATTTTCTTTGGCTGGAGAGATCATAATATGGTAGCCATTTGCTTCCGGAATCATTGAAGGGATTTTATATTGAGGCCCATATAAATTACTATAGTCAGTACTGCTAAGGATTTGCATCTGGCGTTGTATTGGATGAGGCAATAGCATCTGGACATATGTTTTCCCTGTACATCCGTTTAGTTTATTTTGCAGGATGATGCAACTATCCTTACACGTGGGTTTAATCAGCGTATTTATCTGCCATTCCTTTTTCAAGTCAGGTCTTGCAGTTAACATATCATCTGCCAATATAATCACAGCAGGTACGTCGTCTCTATGCAGATTAAGAAAGCAAAAGCTTCGGGTATAATGTTTTATTTTCGCGCTGTAAGCTCCTGTCAAATCAACTTTGAAAAAACTGTAAAACGGTTTTTGCTTCGAGGGACCAAAATCGCTTGATAAAACCTTGCCATTGCAAAACCAGGTGTCATCTGTTACTTCCTGAGGCATTTCAGGAAAACGTTGATTGAACCTTGTTCCCCCGTCATTGAATGTGGCTTTAAATAAAATTTTCTCTGCCGGATCTTTTACCAACATCATACTGTGAGCAACGGATCTTTTATTGAAGTTTAAATCATATGGACTCCCGTAATTGATATAAAGTCCAAGATCACACACTTGTAGTCCTTTATAATATAGCTGGATTGCTCCGGCATCCGCATGCTGGTGATTTCCGAAATTATAGCCTCCGCCCTTAATTTCCGCAATAACGTCATTTGAATTCATCCCCATTTCCCAACCTGTCCTTGCTATCATTGAGCCCAGTATAGGGCCAAAATCAATTGTCAAGGGAAGAGAACTCAAATCCGGATTGGACTTGAGATTTGGATCATTAAGCAATAAGAATAAAACAGGATTTTCTGGTAATCCCCCTTGCCGAACAAATTCAGCTTTGATTAATGGATCATTGGCATACGAATAAAGCAAAAGCATTGTTTGGGGTAGATTCCAATAATAAGGTTTTCCCTCTTTTGAGACTGAAAACATATCTCCGTCACGCAGCATTTCCCCATCCGGAAGACGCATATACAACCAAAACTTTGACAGGTTGGTTATATTGTCATCAAAAACCCGAATTCCAGACATGCGGTAAAAAAGCCAGGCTGCATGCATTTCCCATCCCAGGCGAAAAGCCCCGTAATCTACCCCTTGGTTATGCCGGGGAGATTGATATTCAAACTTTCTCATAGGAACCAATTGTTCCAAAATCCGATAAGAAGTATAACGGTATGGTTCTTGGTTTTCATTATAAACAGCAATGCTCATAGCCAACAGATCACGATTAACCTCCGCCTCATTTCCATGCCCGTTGATAATGCTCCAGCGAAAAGGAGGCCATCCTATTTCCATCTCATCGGCCAGTTTCATCATGTCTGCATACATGGTTTTCCGGTCATCTTCAGTCAGAAGAGGGTAACACCAATCATACACAAGGGCGGCAGTATAAATAGTGCCCCCTATTTTCCTCGTTATATCACCATACGTAATATTACCAAATTCCAATACAGACAAATAATCCATCATCAGACAAACAGCTTCATGACCAATTAGACTATCGCCAGTCATCAAATAATAAAAAGCTTTTGTCTCTGCCGCCTTTTCAAGTTCAGCACAATGAAAAATCTCCTGCGAAAGCGAAAAACTGAATGGAAATTTCCTGACAGCAGCTTCCTTCACTTTAATCCAGGCAGATAGGTTCTCTTTTTCATTAAGCCTTGCTTTTACATGTGGCAGTGATTGTGCATTAACCCAAAGACGCGGATGCCCAATAGGAGGAACGACGGTAGGCTGATATATTTTAGCTTCCAGGGGAACTTCCGGGGGGACATAATCTTTTATTTCGATATATCCCAGACGGATACCAACAGGCAACCAGATTTTTAATTGTTTGGTTAATTTGGTTAATTGAAATACTCCTGCAACATGATCAGAATAATCTCTCGCATCAGAAACAATCCTTTTGGTAGGACGCTGATCATCCAATTGCATTTTAATGTACAGGGTTTTAACTTCACCGGTGGGTTTTTCAGTTCTGTTCACATGAGTACTTATGACATACTTTCCTGCGGCTGGTACTTTAACAGGAAAGACGACATCGGGATCATTCACCAGGGTATCCTCAATTCGCCCGGCAATATTTTCCTTCAATTGAACCCATTCACCACCCTGAATTTTTAAAGCTGTTTTTGGATTAACATACACTTCACCCAATTTCAGCCGGCATACAAAATCATTTTTCTTTTGTGTGGAACAAACATAAAAGGCATTAAAAAAAAACAAAACAGCAACTAACGTTTTTTTAATGAACATTATTAATTGTTTATCGATCAAAAATTGATAAGCTTATATCCCAGTAACTATTTTAAGGGTACCATCCAATTAATGGTACCCTTAAAATAATCGTACCAGCAAAGTATTTTCCTGTTATAGTTCTCTTTCCTGTAACTACTTCCAGCCGGGATTTTGGGTGAGTTTTGGGTTGAGGTCGATCTCCGCAGACGGTATTGCCCACAGATATTCCCTATCTGCAAATCCACGTGTTCTAAGACTATTCCCTAAAAACCCTTTTACTACGTGATTACAAAGGCTTACACCGATTTTCCAGCGCCTGATGTCGGAATACCAAAGGCCTTCTCCCGGGAATTCTACTTTACGCTCATGACGTATTCTTTCGCGGACTTCATCCTGGGTTCCCGAGGGAATCTTAGGCATAGATACTCTGGCTCTCACTCTGTTTACAGCGTCATATACCGACTGGTCCGGTCCGCTTAATTCATTTTTGGCTTCAGCGTACATTAATAACACATCGGCAAAACGAATCAAAGGTATATTGGTTGGCGAATCATATCGTTGGGAGTTTTCTGTTCCCTGATGGACAAACTTTTTCCAGGCATACACACCCAGAAAATTGGGTTTAAAAGCATCAACATCGGTAGCAACAGTAGGCAACTTATAGGTCAATGTCTTGTTGTTGGCTCCGACAAAATCAGACCAGGGTACAAGAACCGTTTGCTGCAAACGGGGATCTCTGTTATTGAATATTTGCTTGACCAAATCGGACTTTGCCCAATCGGATGCAAGGTCATGGTTGAAAGGCTGTCCATTTACTGTTTTGAAATTATTCCAGTCAAATGGAGTACCATCCGCCATTTCATAACTATCAACGAGAACAGCCGAAGGTACACTCTGCTGAAATCCTGATGTTTGGGTATTCCGGTTTCCGTAATAAATATCACAACGATTACCATACCCGCTAACCATGATATACTGCACATCGAAAATTACTTCCTTGTTATTTTCCCAATTGAAGTTAAAAAGTTGACCGTAAACCGGATGCAGGTCTCTGTCACTATTTTTTATGACATAGTCAAAATCGGCTGCCGCCTTGTCCCATTTTTTAGTATAAAGATAAACTTTTCCACGCAATGACTGGGCCGCCCATTTTGTTGCGCGCCCGCGGTCGGCAGCTGAATAACTTTGGGGCAGGCTCGCTATTGCATCGGTCAGGTCCGCCAATATGAACTCTGCGACTTCGTCAACCGTATTTCTTGGCTTGTATGCCTCATTATAGGACATCGGTTTATCATAGATTGGCACTCCGCCGAAATAATCCATCAATTTGAAATAGAAAAACGCTCTAAGGAACTTTGCTTCTCCTATCAAACGCAATTTTGTATTTTCATCCATATTGATTTCAGGGATACGGGTGATTGCCGTATTTGCTCTGTAGATGCCTTTATAAAATATTCCCCAGGGGGTTCCGAATAATGCACCATATGCTACATACTGACCGGTAGTCATTCCCATAGCAAAGGTCTGATACGATACGTCAGAAAAGTCATCTAACATACCATAAGGAGTTACATAGTTAGTAAATTCCCTTACTGCGTAATAAATTGAATTCACCCCGGTTGTTGCGTCTTTTTCATTAGCCCAAAACGTTCCTTCGGATAACTGATTTAACGAATCTCTCTGAAGGAAACTATCCTGGCACGAGAAAAGGAACAAAATTGCAATTATTAAAGATAATATCTTAGTTTTCATTGTTGTTATAATTAAAATGTGATATTAAGACCTACGATGAATTGTTTCATATTGGGATAAGTTACTCCGGCGTTCTCCGGATCAAAACCATCGTAACTTGTGAATGTGAAATAATTTTCAAGACTTGTGTATAATCTGAGACGATCTACCAGGAATTTTGAGGTTATCCTTTTAGGGAGAGCATATCCCAGTTGTAACGACTTTATACGAAAATAGGATACATTCTTCAACCAATAATCGCTGTTTACATCGTTGTTGGCGAGCCCGAATGTAAGTCGGGGATAAACAGTTGATTTGTTTTCCGGAGTCCATCTGTTGAGTACATTTTCTCTCTGAATGTAATCCCAGTGAAGATTGAACGTATTGTACGCACCGCCGTCATAATAATCCAGACCGCTTACGCCTTGCCCTAATATATTCAGATCAATCCCTTTATATGAGGCACTGATATTGATTCCATAAGTGGCCTTTGGAATTGTAGAACCTTTGATTACGCGATCGTCATCATTTATTTTCTTGTCAGGGATTATGTCTTTATAAAGGAAATCGCCTGGTTTTGGTATAGCCGGAGAAAAAGTATAACCATCAGCGATCATCTTGTCTATCTCTGCCTGATCCTGGACGATATGGTCCACTTCTCTGACATAAAAAGGCCAAATTGATTCTCCTTCAGTCAGGACCTTGGTTCCGGAAATGGTTTTCACAGCTCCCAAATATTTCAAAACTTTATTGTCAATGAAACTTATGTTTCCGCCGATGCTGTACCGGAAATCTTTTCCAATATTTCCAAGGTAACTTACCTGGCCTTCCAATCCGCGGTTTCTGACCCGTGCCACATTCTGATTAGGTGCACTAAGGTTACCCATAACAAGGGGAATTGGTAGCTTCACCAGGATATTTTCTGTCGTCTTGTCAAAGACATCAACAGAAACCGAAAGTTTGCTATTTAGCAAGTTCAGGTCAAGACCTATATTGGAAGTAGTTGTTGCTTCCCAGGTGATAGCCCTGTTTGAGAGCGAAGTTGGAGCGATCCCCTGAGCTATACTTCCTCCAAAAGAATAGTTCTGACCACCATATAAAGACTGATATTCATAATCTCCAATATTATTATTACCGAGTTTACCCCAGGATGCCCTTAATTTTGCATTATCAATCCATTTTTTCAGAGGTTCAAAAACAGGTTCTTCCGAAAATCTCCACCCTGCAGAAAAGGAGGGGAAGAAGCCCCACCGATTATCTTCTGAAAATCGTGAAGACCCGTCATAACGCCCGTTTGCTTCGAATAAATATTTCCCTTTGTAATCATAATTTACTCTTCCAAAATAGGAACGGAGAGCTCGATCGTCAGCCGTCCCATTCGCTATGGGATCAGCCGCGGCAGCGTCTATAACATAAATAGCATCATTTAGCAAATCATATTTACTTGCCGAAAACTGGTCCTGGCGCGAATACTCCTGATCAAATCCAAGCAAAGCGCCAATATGATGTGCATTATTCACAGAATATTTAAAACGCAAAAGTTCATTTAACGTAGTCGAATAATACCTGGAATTACTGTTTGAGATGTTATTTCGTGTAGCTGTATCATAGAGTTTAGCATTTGCACGTAAATCCCATATAGTGACAGGCCCGGTGTACTGCCAACTTCTTCTGTTATCGTAATTACCTGCAAAACTGGTCTCAAACTCAAAATATTTCAGGAAGTTCATTTTTGCAAAAAACTGTGCTCCCACACGCTGTCTTTCATAATTTCCCCTGGCGCTTTCCATGGAAGCCCTGGGATTATAGGCTTTCGTGTTCTCTCCTTTCATCATACTTCCACCATATCGTCCATCTGATGATTTGGGCAGAATTCCAGGATTTGTCATCAGCATGGTGTTAAAGAGATAACTTACGTCTACCGGACCTCTGTCAGACCAGAAACCGAAAACATTTCCTCCCACGCTAAGCCAATCAGATACCTTAGAATCAACGTTTAATCGGAATGAATATTTTTCGAATTCTGCATTTTTTACAACACCTTTATTATCAAGGTAACCTAAGGATAATAAGAAATTCGACTTTTCACTTCCTCCCCGGACAGAAAGATTATGCTCGGAATTAACAGAAGGCTGCAATATATCACGAAACCAATCGGTGTTAGGATAGTTTATGGGGTCGGTCTTTGAATTTGTCCGCCATGCGTCAATAAGTGTTTGGTCATAAATAAGCGGCTGACCGCTATTACGGCTTGCTTCATTCAATAACTCCATATGTGTTGGGTAGTCGCTAATGAAATCAATCATTTTTGCGGCGCTCTCAATCCCCACATATCCATTATAGTTTATCGACATCTTTTCTACTTTTCCTCTGGTTGTTGTAACAAGGATCACTCCGTTTGCTGCTCTTGACCCATAGATAGCACAAGAAGAGGCATCTTTCAACACAGAAATAGTTGCAACATCATTAGGATTGACATCATCAATATTCCCGGCAATACCGTCTATTAAGACCAATGGGGCTGAATTGTTCAGTGTCCCCACCCCTCTGATGAGAAGTGAAACAGACTCATTCCCAGGTGCTGAACTATTTTGTTTCACTACCAAACCAGCGCTCATTCCGGTCAATGCTGAAGACAAGTTATTCAGTGGCCTGCTCTCCATTGATTCGGTGAAATCGATCGAGGAGACTGAACCTGTAAGATTAGCTTTTTTCATGGTTCCATAACCAATAGCTACAACTTCATCCAATAAAGTGATCTCGTCTTCTAATGACACGTTGACAGTGGTTTGGTTACCAATGGCTATTTCCTGTGACCTCATTCCCACGAATGAAAAAATAATCGTTTTTGAATCTGCGGGCAACGTCAATGAAAAATTTCCATTGTTGTCTGTGATTACTCCTGTTGTTGTACCTTTGACTACTATTGTTGCACCAGGGATTGGTGCTCCCGACTGATTAGTCACTTTGCCTGAAATGCTTTTAAGGGGCTGCTGAGCGACTTGCTGCAAAAATCCACCTTGTACAGCTTTATTGGTCAGTACAATCTGACGGTCGACCACTGTGTGAACCACTCCGGTTTCGAGAAAGAGTTTATTGAGGATATCTTCAATCTTTTGATTCTTTACGTCAATGCTCACCTTTCGATTAACATCCACCAATTTGCTATTGTAGAGAAAGAAAAATTCACTGTTCTCTTCAATCTGATCTAATACCTGTTTGACCGCCACGTCTTTGAGCTGAAGGGTCATCTTTGTAGTTTGAGAGTAAGCTTCGGAGGCCATCATCTGGCCAATGGACAGGAAAAACAGAAACATCGTTAGCTTCATAATCATCCAGATTTTTCGGAGGTGGACATTTTTTTCACATCCCCGCAATAAACGACACTTTTTTTTCATACTTTTGAATTGATTTTTAGTTTATTATTATCCAGGCAATCTTTCGTCGAAAAAAGGTTGCCAGTTCGTGTCGGGGCAGGTGCAGCCAACATCTTCCCCGATATTTTTTAGCTTTTCTTCTTCATCAGGTAAACTTTTTGCTTGGTAAAATCCCCATTTGACAGAGCTTTCCGATCTGTAATCCGATAATCAATCGGGGCGGATAGTTTTAATAAATTCAATACCTGTATCAGGTTTTCGTTTCTGAATGTTGCTTTATAGATGTATTTTTTTATCTCTGAATCATCAATAATAATCTCCACATTGAACCAACGACTCAGCCTCTTGACCACATCTTCCATAGAATCGTCCCGGAAAATCAGGTTTCCCTCACGCCATGCTATATATTTTTCAACATCAACTTCTTCAGTAAATACTTTTTGTGTCATTTTTTCATAGACCGCCCTCTGTCCGGAATGCAGAATGCCAAAGTCTTTTTTTATCTGTCCGTTTTCGGAAGAAAGTGCCACCTTTCCTCTGACCAATACAACCTCCGATTGTCTGTCATCATCAAAACTGACAACATTAAAAGAGGTTCCCAAAACCTCAACATTTAACTCATTTGCATTTACCCGAAAAGGTTGTTTCTCGTTCTTTGTAACCTCGAAAAAGGCTTCTCCTTTAAGTAATACTTCCCTCTTGTTACTGTCAAATTCGGCAGGAAATTGCAGAACAGAGCCTGAGTTCAGCCAGACTTTTGTCCCGTCGACCAGAGTAAATTGTGTGACCATACCTTGCCGGGAGGAGATCGTTTGCATCACAACCTGTTTATGTCTGTTGCCATTTAAATGATTCTGAATGGTCAGGTAACCGGAATAGACGAGCAGGGGTAGCATCAATATGGCAGCGACACGTTGAATGGTGATCCACCATTTAACAAACTGCGGCTGAGCTATTTTTTTATTAACCTTTTTTAGTGCTTCAAAAGAGTTGAACTGCTCCATCTCATTTAGTACGGAGATGGCTTCCCATGCTTTCAAACTTTCCTGGTAAAATGCTTCGTTTTCGGGTGAGTCATTTCTCCAATCATCAATCATTAACCGGTCTTTATCAGACAATTCGCCTGATAAATATCCCGGCAACATCTCTTCTATTTCACTAAAACTAATCTTCATTTATAAACTTTCAATTGGAAAAACACAGTACTCATTAGGTATGTTTCAGTACTAAGACGACTAAGGTCAACCGAACACATATAGCCGAAGTTGCTTTTTTCATGTCATGAGACACAAGATGCTTATTCATCCCAAATATCACACTTCCTCACGCTCTCTTACTTCTGCTCTTACACTCCCTGTCCATTACCCTATCAACCAGGCGACAAGCCACATCGGAAGAAATTCAACGAGCTCTTTCCTGAGCATCTTCAGGGAATTGCTGATTTGTAATTCGACAGTCCTTTTCGAAATTCCCAGTTTGTTTGAAATTTCCTGATTTGACAAACCATTGAGACGGCTCAATTCAAATATTTCGCGGCAACGGGGTTGTAGTTTAGCCATGCTTTTGTCAATGGCTTGCCGCAATTCGGATTCGGCAAAGTAATGGTCGAACGAACTATCTTCATTTTCAACGGCAAAGAGTATAAAAGCTTTGTATTTTTCGGTGACATTATGATGTTTTTGAAAATCGAGGCACCGGTTTTTGACTCCGGCAAAGAGATATGATTTCAAAGATGTACTAATTTGCATCCTATGAGCATCCAGCCAGACAGCAACAAAAAAATCCTGCACCAGATCTTCAACGGCATCCCGGTCATGAAGATATTGCAGTGCGAAGGCGCATAGGGATGAATAGTAATAGTTGAAAATATAATCGAATATTACTTTGTCCCTCCGTACGAGTCCTTCTATCAACAAAATATCTTTCAATGCAGTTCTGTTAGATCTTGCGTAAAACTACTATTAATTGAAATACAAATGAAATTGAAAGATATTTAAAAAGTCCGATGGGAAAATTTATACTGCGGGGTAGAGCAGTTGGTAGCTCGTCGGGCTCATAACCCGGAGGTCATAGGTTCAAGTCCTGTCCCCGCTACTAAGGTTAACCCTAAAAACCTGTATGTTAGTTGTTTACATGTTTTTTTATTCCATATTAGAAACAATTGGATCAGGCAATATTTCCGGGCATTGAATTTATCTGGATGAATAGGGAAAAATGACCGAAGGACAACGCAAAGGTTTACCGGACCCGATTGAAGAAATCGATGCTGGAAAAGGGATCCCACATGCCGGGGTGATGGAGAAAATCCGCGGAAAATTCAGGAATGTCTAAACCGGTTATCGGGTCTCCTCTTTCTGAAAAGGATCTGGAATCAGGTCACTAAAGTCACACGGTCACCAGAAAAAAGATTAGAACAAAATGGTACACTTTTTTTCATGTATATTGCTGTCATTCATTTATTTATGCCATTTTGAGTGTACCATTTGCTTCTAATCTATTCTCCCACTCACAGCTTCCCTCGCTGGCGCAAATTTTCAATTTGTGTCATGTCCATTATCCAACAAAGCACGAATCTTTCGGCTCATTAAGTTTTACACTGATAAAGCAAAGATAAGAAGAGAACATGAAAATTAGAATATCCTAAAAGACTTAGTTTCAAGAATTCTTACGGATACAACCAACCACGGGTCACAGACCCGAGCTTGCGAGGGTTATTTATTTTTGGATAAAAAATTCTCTACATCAGACTTAAGAATCATTTCTCTGTCTTTAAAATCTTTAGCAGGAATCTCATTTATTCTCCAATTTTCGTCCATCCAGAATTGTAATTTATCTGAATCAAATAAATATCTGGCAAAATAATGATCTGAATACCATAATTGTCCATTAATAAAGTAATATTGAATAAAATCTCCTTTAAAACCTCCCGAATCGTCAGTTACAGCACATTCAATTTTTACTGGCAGATCAGTATCAGAATACCAAATTGTAATCGGTGTATTAGGCACACCTTCAAACATCACTTTCTTTTCCACTTTTTTTAGTTCCGGAAGTGCTCTGTTAATCATACTTATAACTGACTCGCATGCTTGCCTGATCTCATTGGGATCTGTTGTATAGGTAAAATGAGGAGCAGTATTAATCAGATCTGGTGTTTCCGGCTTTTCTTGTTCTTTTACTTCCGGTTTTTTTGAATTACTAATATGGGTTTGACATCCAATTAAAAGGAAACCCAAAAACACACCATAAACAATCATGTTTTTCATAAGAACATTTGTTAGTATTTAATGCAAACTGGCACAGCCTTATTTCAATAGAAATTCCATCCCCCGCTGCCGCACGATTGCATCATTTGGCTTTATTTTATAACAATAACATTGTCCAAAACACCTTTCTCTCCTGATTCAACAACGGCAAAACTTATAAAATAAACACCCTCAGGATTATGAAACTTGTATTTTCGGCTCATTAAGTTTTACACTGATAAAGCAAAGATAACGAGACAACATGAAAGTTAAAATACTCTCAAAGACTTAGTTTCAAGAATTCTTACGAGTACAACCAAGCACTGGTCACACCCAGCGCCAGCGAGGGAGAGCTCGTGACACCCTCTTGGATTATTGCCTGAATTCCGAAATTAAGAATGAATTAGTTAATTTTCCATTAACCTGATGTTCATTTAAAAAAAGACAATATAAGTAGACTTCATCATCTTTCTTTACCTCTTTTTTAAAGTCCTTATCCAATGCGGACTGCATTGAAAACCAATAATCAACATTGTCAATAGTAAATTTATACTCAAAGCGGACTTCATCTAATAGTGATAATTGATCTCGTTGCGCTGCATAAAGCTTGTATGCGTTTTTCATAGATTTTTTTGTCTCTTCAGATATTTCCCGTTTTTCACCGGTATAATAAGCTGAGAATCTAAATTTATCTATACGGGCATAATATTTCCCTTCAATTAATCCTCGGTCTACTGAATCAGCATAAGCTTTTTCAAAGTTCAACAATTCGGATATATCAACTTCCTTATAATTTTTATCCCATTGATCCCATGGGTTTTGAGAAAATGCACCTAAAGACAAGATTATTAAGCAGAAAAATAGAAGAATGTTTTTCATATGGTCAGTTATAAAAGCAATAGTCCAAAATTAAACCAATTATTTGAATAGTTCACGGAAATGTTTTAGGAAAGTTTAATCGAAATTACTTCATCTGATTCTCCCCCTCGCTGGCGCAAATTTACAATTTGTGTCATGTTCATTATCCAACAAAGCATGAATCACAGGTTCGCGACAACAGGGGAAAAGATTAAAACAAAATGGTACACTTTTTTTCATGCATGTTACTGTCATTCATTTGTTTACACCATTTTCGGCGTACCATTTGCTTCTAATCTATTTTTGACCAAAGCCGTGCTTTTTATGCAGAGGAAGAAAGATGAACTGCCAACTATCCATTGTCAATTATCCATTGTCAATTCAATTTATGTTTTTCTCGCACTCGCAGCTTCTCATGATTTGCGAACGGCTGGTTTGAAGGAGCCGCGAAATACCCGTATCGGTCAGGTCTGTGTTTTTATGAAGGTAGGCTGCAATGTCTCTTTTCTTGACTTTCGGCACGACGGTTACGAATATCTTCCGGTAAACCTTTAAGGCCGTAGCCCTGAAATACTCGGTCATTGAAAGGGCGGCCCGCATGTCATCGCCTGTAATTTCTCTGGAATAATCGCCGTTGCAGGCCATTTTCATTCCCCGCACGATCACTGTCAGCCGAAGACTGATAATATCCAGTTTCCCATACACCCCTTTCAGATATCCCGAAGGCTCTTCATTGGTAATCCGGGCATTGATGTCAAACCAGTGCGCGTATTTTTCTTCGGCCTCTTTGCTTAAGGCCAGCTCTGTTTTTCCTTTCATATTGACCAGTTTGCCGAGGTAATCTTCCCAGAAAAGCCGGTATTTGTCAGGGAGCAATTCACTGTTGTAACCCGCTTTCATCGCATTGTCAGGATAAACGCAGCAAAAGCGGGAGAGAAAACCATTCTCGGCGCGGCTGTCCGAAGCCAGGGCGGGCAACAACTCAGGCTGCATCCCACCCAGCACCAGGATAAAGGGGTCATCGATATTCATCACCCCCGAACCTTTTCGGTTATAACTCATAGTAACCCCGCTCCAGGATGAAATCATGTTGGATTGCTCGCCGCTCTTGTTGTATCGCCCAAAATCATCCATCCATCCCTTCAATTCATCGCGAAGCACCATCAGCCCCCTGTTGTTCACGCTATGCGTCTCCACCATGGCTTCGGGCGTGAAATCATTGAGGATATACTGCAGACAGGTTGGTTTCAGCGGGGCCTCCCCCGATCCCTCCATTAAGCGGTCTTTGGCGCTTAAGCTCATGAGCCGGTTGTACTCAGCCATTTCTTCCTCGTATTTTTTAATGGATTGGCTGTCAAGTTTTTTAAAGTAATTCAAACAGAAATCCATCGGCATGGTTTTACCGGTGGAGACATCTCCCACCAGCACCATCCAGAGGATGGGATAGTTACGGTAGTTCGTCACCAGTTCCAGCCGGGTGCCGATCCCCAGGGCCGTGGCCGCCAGAACGGAGCCTGCCCAATAATCACGGGGAATGCAATAGGTTTTCGTACAAGCCTCGATCATCTCCTGCAACCTCGCCGGAAAAAGATCAATCGGCAGGAGCGGCGTCGGAGCCGTTCCATTTTTGTAAGCCTTGGTCATTTCAATAATGTCATACATAGTATTTAATTTTAATTGGTTAGCAGAATCAAAAACAAGTCATTAAGTCATTAGAAGTCATTAATGACTTCTAATGACAACATCTGGCAAACGGATATTCATTATAATTTTATATTTATCGTAAAACTAAGTTCGATTTTATTAAAAAAGAAAAATTGGCATGAATTGGCAGCTTATGGCGGCCAAATGGCGATTTCATTTCTAAATTCATTTTAAAGTAAGGTTATATTTCTCTGTTCAGGTAAATTTAGCTACGAATTGCAGTCAGATGCAGCGAAATGCAGTTGTGTGCAGTGCGATGCAGAGCTGTGCAGTTTTAAGGGGTTTGGGGTACAGGGTTTAGGGTTTAGTATGCTTGCAAGTTCTTGAACTTTGAAACAATGAAACCTTAAATGTTGTGTGTTGTAGGTTCCAAGGTCTCAGGTTCAGAGTTCCAAAAGCCGCGAACGTTTGACACCCCAAACCCTGTACCCTTAACCCTAAACCCTGTACCCTGCTTACCATCCAAAATACTGATCCTCCGAATACATTTCCCGCTGCTCGTTGGCGAACGAGAGGTACACGCCCTGGCTGTTTTCCAATCCCTCGGGGAGCTGCAGAACTGCCGAGCCGCTTTTCCGCTGAACGCCCGTATTTACAGGGATGGAGAATTTCTCATCCTGAACCGCCTGCATCATCAGCAGATCGTCTCCCCTTCCTTCCCCGGGCTGGCGATCCGGATCCCACGAAACCTTAATTTCACCGGGATTGTTTTTCACGGCCGTGAAATAATGCGGCAGGGGAAGCTTCCCGGCCGAGAAATGGAGTTTTTCCACTTCCATCAATTCTCCTTCCGTTCCGAAGGCCGGCATGTTGGTTTGGATAAAGAGGTTAATCCCTCTCCCGCCCCGGTCGGCGATTTTCCAGATTTTCTGGACCTGGGTGTATTTAAAGAGATTCCATAAGTTGGTAAGAGCCAAGAAACGTTTCCAGGTCTGTTGCTGTTTGAAACTCCATTTTCTTCTTTCACGGGGGGCGCTTCTCAGTACGGCCCCGTTTTTTGTCCTGACCGCGACCACTGCCCCCAGCAGGCCCGAGAGCTGACCATTGATAATTTTTGCCATAATGTCTATGATTTATAGTGAGTTATTCTGCTATAAATATACATAATATATACAAATTATCCGCATAAAAAGCGGAAAAAATGCAGCTAAAATGCGGATAAACAGCGGTTAAAGCAGGGAGTTGGGGGAATTGATAATGGATAATTGACGATTCTCGTTTCTTCATCAGTTACATTCACGATCAATTTTAAACCTTATTTAACGTGAGTTTGATCTAAGGAATGGATCACCTAATCTGTCGAAAACACCTCAGTAGAGATGGTCGAGAGAGGAAAATCGACCTAATTACCTAATTAATCAGGTAATTAGGTCGGTGAAAGGTAGAATCAATCCCATCTACTGAGGTGTTTTTTTAAGATTAGGTGATCGAAAAGAACATCAGCACTCAAACAATCAAGCATTACCTTATCCATTGCTTCGATCGAGCTCATGTTATTTCCTATAACCCTGACCTTCGTAGCCGTTAGTTTAGCTTTGATCAAAAATAGATTAGAAGCAAATGGTACACCAAATAATGGTTTAAACAAATGATTTACATCATTTTAAGCACCATTAAAGTGTGCCAAAACGAATCAAACTGTTTTTGGGATTTGAAAGGCGGCTTTCAATTTATAAGCCCCCATCGCGGAGAGGGCTGAGTAATTGCAGAAGTTGAACACTAAGACTGATTCATTATCTTTGCGAAAAAAGAGAATGAGTGCCCCGGAGAATTGGACGGAATTATGTCAGAGATTAAGTGAGATGTTCAGCGTTAAGGCAGACCTCAACGGCGTGCTTTTCCTGATTGGAATCCGCGAAAGAGGGCTGACTTTCCGGAATTTCACCAAAGAAGAGAAATACAACCTGATCAATCTGGGCAGCTGCACGCTTTACAAAGAAATGGGGCTGACTGAAATTACCGGTTACGATGGAGAAGGATGGCCTGTCTTCCGGCAGAAATCTGTAATTCCGGGAATGTCGGAAGGACGCAAAGAAAAAATATTGAAGGATTGCGCGGTCATTTATTTCCGAAGAGTATTTGAATAGGGGAAGGGTTACAATGTTTCAAGTATATTATCAATCTCCCGAAGTTCACTTTCAGAAAAGCACAAATTATCCTTTGCCCTGAGATTATCTTCAAGCTGAGCAACAGAGCTTGCGCCAATTAACACGGAGGTTACCCGATGATCTTTGAGCAGCCAGGCGATTGCCATCTGAGCAAGCGATTGTCCCCGACGGGAAGCGATCTCATTCAACTGCCGGACTTTATTCATGGCGGGCTCCACCTGTTCTTCCCGTAAAAATCCCCATGATTTTGCAGCCCTTGAATCTTGAGGGATGCCATGAAGATAACGATCGGTCAAAAGCCCCTGGGCAAGAGGCGAAAAAGCGATTACGCCAATACCTTCTTTTTCGGTGGTTTGAAGCAATTCATCCTCAACCCACCTGACAAACATTGAATATTTTGGTTGATGGATCAAACAGGGAGTACCGAGTTCTCTTAGTATTGCAGAAGCTTTTTGAGTCAATTCTGCCGGATAATTTGAAATACCTGCATAAAGAGCTTTACCGGAACGGACAGCCTGCGCAAGAGCCATCATAGTTTCTTCCAGAGGGGTCTCAGGATCCGGCCGATGTGAATAGAATATATCTACATAATCCAGATTAAGTCTCTTAAGACTCTGATCAAGGCTCGAGAGAAGATATTTGCGGGAACCGAAATCGCCGTAGGGCCCCGGCCACATCGTGTAACCGGCTTTGGTAGAAATGATCATCTCATCCCGGTAAGACCGGAAATCTTTTTTCAGAATGGAACCGAAATTCTCTTCTGCCGATCCCGGAGGCGGGCCGTAATTGTTGGCAAGATCAAAATGAGTAATTCCATGATCAAAAGCATACCGGATCATGGCACGCCCATTTTCATAGACATCGACGCCCCCGAAATTGTGCCACAATCCCAGGGAGATTACCGGAAGTTTAATGCCACTCCGGCCACAGCGCCTGTAATCGATCTTTTGATCATAACGATCCCCGGAAGGTTGGTAATCCATGTTTTGTCCTCCAATTTTTTTTAATTTTTATGAATATCCGTTTGCTTTCTTTGTCAAACGTTGTCATTAATGACACAATCTACAAATATTAGGAAACTACCGGATACTTATTTTAGCTTTTATTTCTCAAAGAAAGGGAAAAAGACAGGGATGTTTTCCCCATCCAGCCGGGTGCCATATTCAGAGTCTTCGAAGGCTTCCGCATATTTAATTCTGGATCCGGCTTCCTTTCCATAAAGTTGTATCAGCTTATCTCGATATTTATCTGCAATTTCTGCAGCGTTTTTCCGGTATCTTCTGGCGACCATTTCTCTTCTTTCGGCCTTTCCCTCAGGTACCCGGTCCAGGGTGCCGGAATTCCAAGGCAGCCATTCAAAAAACTGCGACTCGTGGCAGCAATACATATCAATCTTCTTTTCGATGGTTTCATCAATTCCAACGACTACATCCGGGGTAAATGGTGTAGGTTTGGTAAAATCATCCGATGTGAAAAGAAATACAGGATTATTTTTCAGGATGGGAACCTCCGGACAAACATTCGGGACAGTTACCATGTAAGCAGCATCCAATACCAATTGACCGGTGTTCCGGTGATCAGGATGATAATCGTTGGTCCGGTGGGTAATAACTATATCTGCCTGAAACTCCCGGATCAATCGTATTATTTTCCTCCGGTTTTCCAATGTGGGCATCAATTCTCCGTCATGATTATCCAATATCCGGTATTCCACGCCAATAACTGCAGCTGAATTTTTTGCTTCCCGGGCCCTGATCCTGGCTAACTCTCCTCCCCCTAATGTCTGATGCCCTGCATCTCCGTTGGTTACAGATACCAATTCGACTTTATGACCCGCAGCAATCCATTTGGCAGCAGTGCCACACGATTCTTCGGCATCATCGGGATGAGCGCCGATTATTAAAACATGCAGTTGTTTGGCATTTTGTGCAAATAAGGCACCGCTAAATAGAAAATAAACTATTAGAATGAGGCTGCTTGTCTTCATGATTTAGTTTAGCATTTATGAATTATTCAGATTAAACCGGCCAAAAACACCGAAAGATACTAAAGATTTATGATCATATAATAAAAATTTACAGAATCTGATCTCAAGGCACAATACCAAACAATAATTTCTATATTTGTTCATTCCAAAATAAGGGACTAAACCATTCAATTAACAGGAAAAATTAATTACTAATGAAACAACAAACGGACAGTAATTTAAGATTAGGAATGACCTTTATGGCATCCATCTTTTTCATTTTCGGTTTCATTACCAATTTCAACATTGCAATGAAGGATCAGGTGCAATTGGCATTTGACCTCAAAAAGTTGTATCCCGATTGGGCGAATTTTCTTTCTCAACTGGTTAATTTTGTATTCTTTTTAGCTTATGCTTTATTTAGTTTCCTTTGCGGTAACATCATTAAAAAGATTGGCTATAAGAGTGGCGTAATTACAGGTCTTATCGTTGTGGCTGCGGGAAGTTTCATGTTTTTCCCTGCAGTCAAAGTTTTATCCTATCCATTGTTTTTACTTGCTGTTTTTGTTTTGGCAACAGGTGTTGTATTTCTTCAGACAGCGGCCAATCCCTATGTAGTCGCTCTGGGACCTGAAGAAACAGCCCCATCCCGGCTTAATCTTACCCAGGCGCTTAACGGAGTGGCAACTACAATTGCTCCTTTTCTTGCTGGTGTATTAGTTCTTGCTCCTGCGGTTCTGGCTCTTAAAGAAGGAAAATCAGCTGCTGAGGCTGCACAGGTTATGCAGATGCCATTTATTATTATTGGTTCAGTGGTTATTTTGATTGCACTCGGCATATCATTTATAAAATTACCTGTAATACAAGGTGATGAAACCATCGCATCCAAATCCGTATGGAAAAAACCACAGGTACTGCTTGGCGCATTAGGGATTTTCTGCTATGTTGGTGCAGAAGTAGGAACTGCATCCCAGACGAGTACTTATCTTGAAGAAATTGTAGGCATTGTCAAAAATGAAGCTGTTAAACTTACCGCCATTTACTGGGGAGGCCAGATGATCGGCCGTTTCTTTGGATCTATTCTGCTTGGCAACCTTCCTAAAGACAAAAAATACAAATATTGTGGATTTGTCCTTGTTTTTGCTTTCATTGTAGGGTGGTTTATTACCTCCCTGGAGAAAAAAGAAGGCTTATACGTGTTTGAATCGAATCTCATGGACGGAGCCATTTTCTTCTTCATTGCGATTATCAATTTTCTCCTTATGCTTTGGGGAAAAGGGAAGGCGAATGTCTCACTTGGAATTTTTGCATCTGTGAACGTGACCCTTGTTTTAGCTGCTATCGTGTTGCCTCCGTTTCTAGGGATGTGGTGCCTCCTTTCCGTTGGTTTCTTCAATTCAATTATGTTCCCGAACATATTCGCCTTAGCGGTCAAGGATCTCGATCCTTCTGAAATGCCATTGGCTTCCGGTATAATAAATACCCTCATTGTAGGCGGGGCTGTTGTTCCGCTGCTTATGGGCTGGATGACTGATACTTTCAGTGTTAAGGCTGCATTTATATTATCGCTGATTTGTTACTCATACATAGTATTCTTTGCCCTCAAGGGAAGTAAATATAGATTAAAAACTATTTAACTTGTAATTAAATAAAAATGAGACAGGTAGCTATAGGTATTGACATTGGCGGAACTAATACCGCCATCGGCGTGGTAGATCGTGAAGGAAACGTCCTTTATGAAAGGAAACCACAGATTCCAACTCCTCAGAAGAGAGAGAATCCCAATTGGGAACAGGCAAAATCAAATAAGTTAAGGGATGAGTTCATTGCCAGGCTGACTTCGGAGATAAAGACAGCTGTAGAAATGGTACGACAGATCAATCCCGAAATTGAAGTGATGGGTATTGGTATGGGTGCTCCAAATGGCAACTATTACAACGGTACGATTGAATTTGCACCTAACCTTCCATTTGTTGGTGTGGTGAACGTAGCAGAACTTATTCAGGCCAATTTTCCTCAACTGAAATATGTAAAACTCACCAATGACGCCAATGCAGCTGCACTTGGAGAGTTAATATACGGTGGTGGCAAGGGAATGAAAGACTTTGTCATGATCACTCTTGGCACAGGGCTTGGAAGCGGTATCATTGTAAATGGAGACCTGGTTTATGGGGCCGACGGATTTGCAGGAGAAGTTGGCCATACGACTCTTATTCCAAACGGTCGTGTTTGCGGATGCGGAGGACTTGGACATCTTGAAGCGTATTGTTCGGCAACCGGTATCAAAAGGACGGTGTATGAACTCCTGGCAAAATACAACAATACCCAGAGCGAACTTGCCAATGTTCCTTTCAACGAAATGGACTCCAAAAAAGTATTTGATGCCGCTGAAAAAGGTGATTCTATCGCCAAAGAAGTATTTCAGTTAACCGGGGAATGGTTAGGCATGTCCCTGGCTGATACGGTCAGCCATTTAAGCCCTGAGGCTATCTTCCTGTTTGGTGGTGCTGCCGCAGCCGGAGAATACATCTTCAAGCCGACTAAAGAAAGCCTCGAAAAACATCTCCTTCCAATCTTCAGGGACAAAGTGAAGATCCTCCCATCCAAACTTAAAGCGGGAACTGCTGCAATTGTAGGCTCCAGCGCATTAGTCTGGAAAGAAATGGAGAAAAACTCTTGAATTGGTGAATCTAAAATAGATTAGACTACGTAACAATAAATTGTCCCCAATCATGTAAATTTGATTGGGGACTTTTTATGGTTGATGTGGGATAAGAGCAGATGATAGCTATAGAAACTACTGATTATGAAAAGAGTAATAATTGTCCGGCATGCAAAAGCAGTACCTTATGGGTACGATGAAGATATAAAGCGTGAACTTACTGAAAGAGGGAAGAAAGATGCAGATCGTATCAGCGTGGAATTGGCAAAACAAAAGATTACTCCCGACCTGTTTATTTCAAGTCCAGCCAACCGTACCAGACAAACAGCAGAGATTTTTGCTAAAAATCTGAATTATCCGGTTGATTCTATTCGATACGAAAAAAAACTATTTACAGGCAAAACACCTGAAAACTTTCTAAAAATGCTTCAGGACTTGACAGAAGAAATCAATTCTGTGATTATTTTTGGCCATAACCCCACCGTCTATTATTACATGAATTACCTGCTCCGCCACTTTGTTGACGATGTACCAACCTGTTCAACGGTTGCCATTGATTACGATGTCAGTTCATGGAAGGATCTCGAAGCCAGAAATGGAGAGATGGGGTTGCGCCTAATTCCTGATATGTTGGAATGATGAATAAATCTTGCCGATTAGCCGTAATTGATTTCTGTTAATCTCTTTATTTTCAATGCCCCGAAAGATTTTTGCGACTTTTGCGACTTGCGACTTTTACTATTTTCATTCACAATTAATCTTGCGATACTCCGTCCTTTCATGTTTTAATAAACTCTTTTCAAATATCCCGATGTATTTATCCGCGTTTCGCTCCCTGATGCCCAGGTTTGCGGCAACGCTCAAATAGGTTTTACGGTTAAACTCTTCAGGCAGGGCATTGTAAAATGTCATTTTGGTTCCTCTCAGTTTGTTGGGGAGATTATTATACACGGCCAGAGCATGCTTTTCAAGAGTGAAGGTAATGGACAAAGCTGTCCGGAAATCGGTTTCATCACAGACAATTGATTCAGGAATTTTGCGTTCACCCATCAGGCGCAGCGCCGAAAATATCATTGCAATCCGGAAAGTTGCCAATCCGAGCCGTTTGATATTAGCCTCCAGGTCATTCCCCAGCAACAGTTTACTTTTTTGAAGCATTTTATCAAAGATTCCCGTGAAATGATCGGCCTGTTCAGACGAAAACGAGAAAACCACCGGCTTTTGCAGGAGGCTTAACTTGCGGTAAAGCTCGAATATCCGCTTTCCCTGTCCCTCAAAGAATTGGAGGTAATCGATGTCCTTGTGTGAAATGAAGGGATTTTTAAAAGGTCCATCATCTTCAAAGGCGTAATAAAGGAAACGGCTGAAGAGTCCGTTTTCGGCGTCAGGCATAATATGCTGCACCTGCCGGGGCGTACCCGATAAAACGATAGCAAGGTGCGGGTTCCTGACGTCAATGAACTCGTTGTCTTTTCGCCGGAAAAGCGTCGCACTTTCATGGTGAAATGCCTTTCGCAGGACATCGCTGAAATTGCCCCACTCCTGTTTGAAAGTATTGGCCAGGGTGTCTGCCTCAGTTTCAAACAGGACCCCGGTAAAATCATTTTCCGACAGCGCCTGGATAAAAGCGGATGAACTGCTGTTGGCTGGGATAAAGAACATCCGGTGTCTTGGTTCACAGGGTTTTTCCTTCCCAAGGCGCATGGCAAGAGGCATGCTGTAAAAATTCTCCATCTCCCTTTCATACTCTTTCCGGGCTGATTTTGTCAGATCTGTTAAATACTCGTGGATGGCCTGTCCGAAATAGCCCGCCCATTTCATCTTGCCTTTTCCGGCGCCGGCCGGGGCCGTGATGAACACATACAGGTGAGGAGAATACGGCTCCTTGAAATAGACGCCCTGGATATTCGGCAGACATCCGCTGATTACGGCCAGCGACCCGATCAGGAACACATCCTTTTCGATATTCTCCTCGAAAAGTTCAGCGCTCTCCCTCAAGATCCCCGGAAGATTCTGGTAGATCCCCTCCGGCAACTGTGTAGTATTAAAAATCCCTTCCATCATTCCTTTTTTTAATATCTGTTTACCGTTCATTGTCAATTGTCCATTAACAATAAATAATCCATCCCCTTCTCCCGGTGCCAAATGCACCTTTTTGCACCCTTTTGCACCTGTCATATCGACGATAGAAATAATGTCAGGTGCAAACAGCACCTTATGTTGCTCGTCCCCGCTGAGATTATGCCCTCCTGTACAGACGCGATTTATCGCGTCTCTCATATCATCATTATTATTTTCATTTTGTGGCTATCGGATTGGAAATGTGGTCATTTGGATTGGAGACGCGATAAATCGCATCTGTACAGGAGGGAGGGAGATTTATTATCAAAATCCCTCGCTTGCCAGGCGAAAAGCTATAAGGATATGATGATTAATGGTCAATAATAAAGAAATCAGAACATGAATATGAGTGGATGAAATTTGAAGATTCAAGTAAACCGGGAGCAGATTTTCACAGGTTAATTGTAAAATTTATCATTATCCCAATTGCGGGGATTTAATTCGATGTATTCCCGTATGCGCTCAAAGGATTCATCGGATCGGATAATATGATCATAAAACCTTTCATGCCATTCAAATTCATGATCGATCCGGTGTGATTCAAATGCGGTGCGCCCTTTATACCAGCGGATGATCCGCGATAAATTTTCATGCAGCATGGGATTATGCATTCCCGTGATGCCCCCGCCTGTACAGACGCGATTTATCGCGTCTCTCTTATAATCATTATTATTATCATTTGCAGCTATTGGATTGGGAAAGCGATCATTTCTGGGATGAGAGAGGCAATCATTTTTTGGATCAGAGACGCGATAAATCGCGTCTGTACAGGGAGGAAGATTGATGATCAAAATTCCATGCACATGATTTGGCATTATCACAAATGCATCCAGCTCTATAAAGGGAAAATGATCCTGGATTTCTTTCCAAAACCTGTATGCCAAATTTCCTATATCGGATAAGATCATCTTGCCTCCGGCTACAGTCCCAAAATACGGATGATTACCAGCGGTGCAGATGGTCACAAAATAGAGGCCATCCCATCCGTAATTCCAATTCTTCAGGCGTGCCGATGGAATACGGTATTTATCCCGGAATTTTTCCATTTCAATGGATTAGGCAAAAGTAAATTATAAATTTTTTAGGGATAAATAAATGCTTTTGCGATAATTATTCATTGGCTCCGCCGAATCTTTCCAATGTATCCAGCTCTCCTCGTACAGACGCGATTTATCGCGTCTCTCTAATCTCGATTTATCGTCTCTCTAATCTCATTTATCGCCTCTCTTTATCTTTAATCGCAATTTATCTCTTTAATCGGATTTATTATCCGCATTTCGGGCAAAGACGCGATAAATCGCGTCTCTACAAATATCTGCATCATCAATTATCGCCTCTCCACGAAACGGGATCATTAATTATTGGCAGAGATATAAATAAATATTACATTTGATCGGCAAAACCTAAAATTGTCCTGTTCTTGAGCGGCTTCAACAAAAAAGAGCTTTCGGAATCCGATATCTGTGATATCTATATTACCCCTGCCCTTGAAAAGGCGGGATGGGAAAAAGGTACGCAGATCAGGAGGGAGTATCCCATTACCCCCGGGCCGGTTATTGTCAGGGGCGACCTGTCGGTTCGGAACAAAAAGAAGCGGAAATATGCCGATTACTGCCTGTCGTGGGAACCCGGACTGCCCGTGGCGGTGGTTGAGGCGAAAGATAATAATCACACCGTCAGTCATGGGATGCAGCAGGCGCTGGGTTACGCAGAGCTGTTGGAGGTGCCTTCGGCTTTCAGCTCGAATGGGGATGCGTTCGCGTCGCACAATAAAACGGCCGCCGAGGGCGAGGATATTGAAACGCATTTCGACCTTGATTCCTTCCCTTCACCCCGGGAGCTTTGGAACCGTTACAAGCTGTTTCACAAGATCGCTGAAGAGCAGGAGGAATTGGTTTTACAGCCTTATCATACGGACGGCTCCAATAAAGAGCCGAGGTATTACCAGACTGACGCCATCAACCGGACCGTGGAGGCAGTGGCAAAAGGGCAGAAACGCGTTTTGCTGGTGATGGCTACCGGAACCGGTAAGACCTATACCACTTTCCAGATCATCTGGAGGTTGTGGAAAGCCAGAAAGGTAAAACGGGTGCTTTTCCTCGTTGACCGTAATATTTTGGCAGACCAGACGCTGGTCAATGACTTTAAGCCTTTTGGTTCGGTGATGACAAAGATCAAGGGCCGTACCATTGATCCCGCTTACGAGATCCAGCTTGGGCTTTACCAGGCCATCACGGGACCGGAAGAGGCGGATAAGATCTTTAAGAACGTTTCGCCCGATTTCTTTGATCTGATCATCATCGACGAGTGTCACAGGGGAAGCGCCGCCGAGGATGCCTCCTGGCGGGAGATACTGGATTATTTTTCTTCGGCCATCCAGATCGGGATGACCGCTACCCCGAAGGAGACCAAATATGTTTCCAATATCACCTATTTCGGAGAGCCGGTCTATACCTACAGCCTGAAACAGGGCATACAGGATGGATTCCTGGCACCCTACAAGGTGGTCCGCATCGACATCGACAAGGACCTTTACGGATGGACGCCCCCTCCCGGAATGACGGATGATCTCGGGCAGGATATCGAGGAGCGCACCTACAACCAGGCTGATATGGACCGTATCCTTGTGCTGAATCAGCGTACAAAACTGGTGGCCCAGCGGGTGATGAAACTGCTCAATGCCACCGATCCTTTTTCCAAGACCATTATTTTCTGTGAAGATATCGATCACGCGGAAAGAATGAGGGTCGCCATCACCAATGCCGCCGGGCAACTGGTTAAAGATAATCCTAAATACGTAGTTCGGATTACCGGCGACAGTCCGGAGGGGAAGGCTGAACTGGATAACTTTATTCTTCCCGAAAGCAAATTTCCTGTGATTGCCACTACTTCAGAACTGCTCTCTACCGGCGTGGACTGCAAAACCTGCAAACTGATCGTGCTGGACAAGAACATCAAATCGATGACCAGTTTCAAACAGATCATCGGACGGGGAACGCGGATCGAGGAGGATTTCGGCAAGTACTATTTCACCATCATGGATTTCAAGAAGGCTACAGAGCTTTTCAGCGATCCTGATTTTGACGGTGAGCCGGTGGTGATTTATAATCCCGGGGAGGGTGATGATCCTGTACCGCCGGATCCGGAGGAAGGAGAAAAGGAGACCGGAAACGGGGAGGACGGAGAAGAAGAGAACGAAGGCAGGAAAAAGATTTATGTCAGCGGGGTGCCTGTCAGAATTGTAGCCGAGAGGGTGGAATATTTCGGGCCGGATGGGAAGCTGATCACGGAATCGTATCGTGACTTTACCCGTAAACAGGTAAGGGCCGAATTTGCTTCACTGGATGACTTTCTTCAGAAGTGGAACGGTGCGGATAAGAAAAAGGCCATCGTGGAACTGCTGGAGGAGCAGGGAATCTATCCTGAAAACCTGGCTGCCGAGGTGGGAAAAGATTACGGGATATTCGACACGATCTGCCACATCGTTTACGGTCAGCCGCCGCTGACCCGGAAAGAGCGGGCTGACAAGGTAAGAAAGCGTAATTATTTTACCCGGTACGGCGAACAGGCCAGGGTGGTGCTGAATGCGATTCTGGACAAGTATGCCGATAAAGGCATTGCAGCCATCGAAAACACCAGGGTGCTTAACCTGAGGCCTTTCAGCGAGATGGGCACGCCGGTGGAGATCATTAAAAATGTGTTCGGCGGGAAGGCAAAATACGAGAAGGCCTTGCGTGAGCTGGAACACGAACTTTATAACACGGAACAAACAGCATGAGCAATATATCAGGTATTATCAAATCCATCCAGGATATAATGCGCAAGGACGTCGGCGTGGACGGCGACGCACAGCGCATCAGTCAACTGGTGTGGATGTTTTTTCTAAAGATCTTTGACGACCGGGAAGCGGAGCTTGAAATGATGGAGGACAATTACAAGTCCCCTCTGCCCGAACATCTGCGCTGGCGAAGTTGGGCGAGCAACCGGGAAGGGATCACGGGGGATGAATTGGCGGATTTTGTAAACCTTCAGTTGTTCCCATTGTTGAAAGAAGACCTGACAGGTTTTGGAAACCTGTCAGGTCTGCAGCGTCAAAGGGCGCAGGTCATCCGGACTGTTTTCGAGGATGCCTACAACTACATGAAATCGGGCACCCTGATGCGGCAGGTGATCAACAAGATCTGCGAGATCGATTTTAATACCAGCAGCGACCGCCACACCTTCGGGAGCATTTACGAGCAGATTCTGAAAGACCTTCAGAGCGCTGGCAACGCGGGCGAGTTTTATACCCCGAGAGCTGTTACCACCTTTATCGTGGACAGGATAATGCCCCGGCTGAAAGAGAAGGTAATGGACCCTGCCTGCGGAACGGGCGGATTCCTGACCAACGTGATCGAATACAAGCGGGAGCATTTCGTACGCTCCCCTGAAGATGAAGAGATCTTGCAGGCCACCATTCACGGGGTGGAGAAAAAGACGTTGCCCTACATGCTTTGCACCACCAACATGATCCTCCACGGTATCGACATCCCCATCAATATCAGGCATGACAACACCCTCAGCCGGCCATTGAGGGATTACACCAACAAAGACCGGGTGGATGTGATTGTTACCAATCCGCCTTTCGGGGGAATGGAGGAAGACGGCATCGAGAACAACTTTCCCGCCAGTTACCGCACGAGGGAGACCGCCGATCTTTTCCTGACCCTGATCATTCACCTGCTTAAGCCGGGAGGAAGGGCCGCGATCGTACTGCCCGACGGGTTCCTGTTCGGCGAGGGCATCAAGACGAGGCTCAAGGAAAAACTGCTGACCGATTGCAACCTGCATACCATCGTAAGGCTTCCCAACGGAGTGTTCAATCCTTATACCGGCATCAAGACCAACCTGCTGTTCTTCACCAAGGGAAAGCCGACGGAGACGGTCTGGTATTACGAGCATCCCTATCCTGACGGGGTAAAGAGCTACAACAAGACCAGGCCGATGCGCTTCGAAGAATTTGCTCCCGAGATTGCCTGGTGGGGTAGCGAGGCGGACGGATTTGCCGCGAGGGAAGAGAACGAAAGAGCCTGGAAAGTCACTATAGATAAGATTAAATCAGGGAATTACAACCTGGATATCAAGAATCCGCACACCGGAGAGCAGGTCAACCATGATCCGGATAAACTGCTGGAGCGATACATTGCCAAACAAAAAGAGATCGCCGGACTTCAGAGCCAGCTGAAAGCGATGCTGCAGGAGGCGCTGAGACGTTAATGAATTACGAAATTACGAAAACCGTAGGCTTGGGATGATAAACCGGATCATAAAGAATTTTGAATTGATTGTCGCTGCACAGACCATCAAAACGCAGGGGAGAGGGATTAAAGCGGATAATCGGAGGCTGTATGGGATTGATAAATTAAGAGGGCTGATTCTTGAATTGGCTGTAATGGGGAAGTTGGTACCACAAGATCCAGAAGATGAACCAGCAAGTAAACTTCTAAACAGGAAAACACTTATATTATCTGATGAAGAAATACTGTACCAGATACCAGAAAAGTGGGAATGGTGTAGATTAGAAGAGATTGGTACAACCAATATAGGATTAACCTATTCACCCAAAGACATCACTCAAGACGGCATTCCTGTTTTAAGATCAAACAATATTCAAAGGGGACAAATATCTTTATCAGAATTGGTAAGGGTAACAACAAAAGTTGATGATAAGGTATTAGTATCTATTGGTGATCTGTTAATCTGTGCCCGGAATGGCAGCGCTAATTTGGTCGGGAAATGTGCTTTAATTAATGATTTGACAGAAAAAATGGCATTTGGTGCTTTCATGGCAATTTTCCGAAGTCAATATAATAAGTACATAAAATGTTTTATCGAATCCCCAATTTACAGGAAAAATCTTGAGGGGGTTAATACAACAACTATCAATCAGATTACACAGAGTAATTTAAAGAACACATTAATACCCCTACCACCATTAAATGAACAAAATCGTATAGTTGCGAAAGTCGATGAACTGATGGCACTTTGTGACCAGTTGGAAAAGGAGCAGACCGGAAGCAATACCGCCCATGAGATTTTGGTTGAAACCTTGCTGGATACCCTTACTTCTGCCTCCGGTCCTGCCGAACTGGAACCGGCCTGGCAAAGGATTTCTGATCATTTTGAACTGCTCTTTACCACCGAATACAGCATCGACCGGCTGAAACAGACCATTCTTCAACTGGCAGTCATGGGCAAACTGGTGGAACAGGACCCGGACGATGAACCAGCCAGTGAATTGCTGAAGCGGATAAAAAAAGAGAAGGAGCGGCTGGTAAAAGAGGGAAAGATAAAAAATCAGAATCATTTGCCGGAAATAGATAATAAGATAATTCCATACGAATTACCGATAGGATGGATATGGTCAAGAATCGGTGATATTTCTTTATCTACCGAATATGGCTTGTCAGATATGACATTTGAAGGGATAAATGGAGTGCCAGTTTTAAAGATGGGAGACATACAGGACGGGAAAGCACTTCTTGGAGGTCAAAAAATAGTACCTAAAAATGTGGAGGGTCTCCCGTCTCTTTATCTTAAAAAAGGCGATTTGCTTTATAATCGCACTAACAGCGCTGAATTGGTTGGGAAAACCGGAATCTTTGATGGTACTGATGATGAATACACTTTTGCATCATATTTAATTAGGATTCGCTGTTCTGTAAATTGTGTGAACCCGAAATATCTGAATTTTTCGATGAATGCCCCTTTGTTTCGAATTACACAAATTGAACCTCATTTGAAGCAACAATGTGGTCAAGCAAATGTGAACGGTACCATATTAAAGAATATGATTGTTCCTATTCCTCCATCAAATGAGCAACAACGAATTGTAGCCAAAGTGAATGAATTATTTGGTATTTGTGATGCGTTAAAAGAACGTATAAGGGAAGCACAGGGGATAGAGAGGGATTTGGCGGAGGAGATGATTGAGCATGGCAACGTACATTGAAGAATTATACAACTCATTGTAAAAATACCATGATTAGGGATCTATAAATTCGTATTTTTACATCAACAAACTACAACTTTAAGTGAAAGGAGCTGATGAGTAAAGAATTACAGAATCTTTTGAATGAATTGGACTTACTCAGCAATGAAGCAGTTTTCTTTTTTGACGAGAAAGAAAAATGGAGTACAATTGTATCATCCGAAACAAAGAAAAAGCTTGAAAAAATCTCTCCTTCAGCATTCTATATTTTCAATAACGTACCCTTTATACTCTTTTTTGATCTTTCAAGTGATACAAACTTAAAGAGGGAATATACAATACACAAGCAAGTATGGTCTTTTGATCAGTCTCCTTTAGCTTTCGTTATTAAAAATACCGAGGTTAAGATTTATAATGCATTCGCATACGAGAAAAAGACGAACAGTTTACAAGAAATAAAATTAGAAAAGGGAAAATCCAGGGCAGAAATTTTTTCTTTTTGGAAGCTTCAAAGTGGTTCTACCTGGAAATGGTTGCAGAGCCATTACAAAGAGGGAAAGCAGAATGATCGAATAACCCGGGTTTATCAAAAACTATTTGATAATATTAAACGTGTTCGTGAAAGTTTAAAAGAATCCGGTAAGCTATCAGAGGACGACTCAAACACTTTAATTCTGCGGTTGATTTTTATTCGTTATTTGATTGACAGTGGAGTTGAAATGAATCCCGAATTCATTCCCGGAAAATCAATTATTGAAAAGAGAATTAATTTTAGTTCACTCATTGAAAATCCAGAAAGATTAAATATTTATTGTGATGAATTAAATCTGATCTTTAACGGAGTCTTATTCAAAGATAAAATTACTTTATCATGGGATCAGGCCAAATATCTTGCTGATGTATTTAGTGAGAGATCTTCGTCTGATCCATCATTATGGGATGGCACCGATTATTATTTCAGCATTTTCGATTTCAATATTATCCCAGTCGAATTAATAAGTGGTATTTATGAAAGCTTAATTGATCCGGAGACCAGGAATGCAGACTCGGCTTTTTATACCCCTTTATTTATTGTTGAACAGATTTTATCAAATACAATTGACAAATTCTTTGAGAAGGAAGAAAATCGGAACAGGTCTGAATGTAAAGTTTTTGATGCCTCGGCGGGCTCGGGTATTTTCTTAGTACAAGCTTTTCGAAGAATGGTTGACAGGGAAATTCTACTTACAGGCAACAAAAGTATTTCAAAAAAACGGTTGTCGGATATAGCAGTTCAAAATCTTTGGGGAATTGATATCAATCCTGAAGCATTAAAAGTGGCATGTTTCTCTGTTTATATTGCTATCCTTGATTATGAAGATCCAGGTACAATAATGGATAAATTCAATTTCCCGAAATTGAATTTATACCCGGCAGATTTCTTTGAAATTGATCCAAATCACAATTTAAACAGGGAAATCATTAATGTTTCTTTCGATTTTATTTTGGGAAATCCGCCCTGGAAAAAGGATAAAAGTGAGAAACATTTGGAATGGGTAAATTCAAGAAATATTTATAGCAGAAGAGTAACTGGAGAAATTGAGATTGCTCAGGATTTTCTCTTACGGGTGCGGGAATTCATGACAGATAATACCATATGCTCACTGATCGTTTCAAGTCCTATATTTTACAATATTTCCCCAACGTCAAGGATATTTAAAAGTACATTTTTAACTTCTACCAACATTTCCAATATCATTGACCTTTCTCCGGTAAGACGATATATCTTTGAAGGGAAGAAAATTGAAGTCGATGAGGAAACAGGTATAAGAAGAGTTAAATCAATCAGTAATCCGGCTTTAATTATCACATTTAAAAAGACGAATGGTAATTTCAGAGAAAGTTTAATCGAATATACTTCTGTAAAATCCAATCTCTTTACCAAATTGTATAAAATATTGGTGATTGAAAAATTTGACCGAAAACAGATATTGCAAAGTTATTTCGTTGACAATGAATGGATGTTTAAGGTTGCACTTTATGGGAATACTTTGGATTATCACTTTTTAATTCGGCTAAATAATCTTCCTGATTCAAATACGTTAAATGAATTAAATGCAATCCAAATTAAAAGAGACGGGCTGAAGAGAGATTTATTAAAAAACAAGGGAATTGAAAATATAGACAATTATATTACTGAAAAAGGGTCAATCCATCAGTATTATACACCTACTCTAAATCATTCCACCGAGAATAAAAATTTGCAAACCTTGTTTAATTTATTTGGATACTCAAAAGTTCTACTTAAAGGTCAAACATTAAATGAATCAGACATTATTGCTTCTTTCTCCGAAGGTTTTTCCATTTATAGAAATGATACATTCATAATTTCTACACCTAATGATTCTGAGTTAAAAGTTATTTATGCTTATTTAATATCAAATTTATATAAATACTACATTTTTAATATTTCTTGTGCCTGGGGTGTTGGAACAAGGCCAGCTATTCGTCTAAAGGATGAATACTTGCAATTTCCATTTGTAGATTCCATTCAAAAAAATGAGTTGGTAAATCTAGTTGATAATTTTATTGAACCATTTAGAAATTATTATGCGAAGAAACTACCGACGGGGGAAGTTCCAGAAAATGAAAAAATTAAAGGAAAAATCAATAAAGTAATAAACCGGACATATCAAGTTAACGGTTACGAAGAAGATTTAATTGATTATGTATTGGATGTGTCCAGGTACCAATTCCAGGAAAGCAAATTAAATAGGATTCTGAGAAAAGTAAAAAATGAAGAAGATACTCTCCCAACCTATGCAGATGTCTTCTTTTCAGAATTAGAACCAATTTATTCCGATGAATACATGCGTGTTGAAGTTTATAATTTAGATAATTTTATTGCGCTTAATTTTTTGTTTTCAAGGGAAAAACCTGCAAAGAAGGTTTATTTCGAAACAAAGGAAAAAAATGAATGGACTGTGTTGAAGAAAATAGCTCAAACAGTTTCCATTTCACAAATTTCCAAGGATATCTTTATTCAAAAAGATATCAAAGGTTTTGAGACTGATTCATTTTATATAATAAAACCTAATGAATACAAATGTTGGCACAGGGCTATGGCTTGGTACGATGTGGCAGAAATAAAGCAAATGATTGAGACTGATGAATTGGAGTATCTTAAAGTAAATCCTGATGCCATCTAATCCCCACCTATTTAACCAACATAGGAAACTGAAAAATAAATCCTGGAGTATTGTTAAACACAATATTGAGGAAATTATTCAGTATATAATCGATAGCTATCTGTATATGTTAAGCCAAAAGCCTAAAATTTCCCTATCAGAAATTAAGGAAACTACAACTTATAAATTCGAAGATTATTTATCCGGTAAATTGGTTGACGAGTACCTTATAACGAGAAAAGGAGAGCATTTTTCAGAACTGTTATTGAGCCAACTTATTTTTACAAAACAATCATCGGAAAATTATATTGATCATTCCAGCAAATTAAGCCAGCCGGATTTAATCGACATTTACATTACAAATCTACAGTTGGATAAATACCTAAGTTCCAGTCCACAGCCTTACTTTGCAATAGAGTGCAAGAGAATTAGAAATTCGGGGTCATTTGATGATTATCTTTCAGATATTAAAAAGTTTACAAACCGGGAATATTCACGAGCACGTTTGCTATACGAGGGTCAAATTGCATTTATTGAAAATCCTAATTATCCTCCTAATTTTGTTGTGGAAAAGCTTAATGAAAAATTACAAACCAACCAATCCATTAGTACGATCCAGACATTGTCGTCCAAGGTAATACACGAAGGATTTGATGGCAGCTATTATTCCAAACATCTGAAAAATTTTGGAGAGAAGAATGTTTTTGGAATTTATCATCTAATGTTTGATTACACTAAAATCGTGGTCGATTAACAATTCAATATTAAGTTAGCTTTCGTCCCAATACCTTTGTTCCATATACACTGTAACTGCCAAAGTGTCCTTGCATTTTTTCGCCGGGGAGATAAAATCTTTGGGATCCATTACTTTGTACTTTTCCGGAGATTTTAAGAGCCTCGTCCACGTTTCCGACAGATTTGTACCTTTCAGTTTTCCCTGAACGGTATTTACCTCTCTCAGATCTTTATTTTCTTTTGGGATAATGTGCAAGTGCTGGTAATCTGTGGCACCGTATTCTTTTGCTTTGATCATTTCGTGAGCAAGCAAGGTTTGACGCATTAACTGGTAATAGGGTTCGGTAAAAAGTTCGGTAATATCTGCAGGTAAAATTGGGCAATCGGGTTTATCCAGGTGAGGTTTATAGATGTTTGTTCTGGTAAGCCCGTTTTCTCCCTCAGCTTTGGAAGGCTGATTTTTGTACTGCTCCACATACTTCCATTCTATAAAGAAAAGTTTCCGGGTTCCTTCCTGCATCTCAGCGAGCATAACGGCATCGACGGAAGTTGAATTGGCACCGCGGGAATGAGATTTTTCTTTGAGGTAATTCTCTTTACCGATCACTTCAAAATCCACGTAACCGCTGTCACCATCACCATTGTCCAGAAGGAGAGCGCATCTCACCTTATTATCCACATTTTGAAGGATGGCTGTTGCAACATCCTGCCTTTGCCTTAGAAAATAAAGATGATTGATGCAGGCAATCTGCGAGGAAAGAATATGTCCGGTCGGACCTCCGTTCACATTGTCCCAGAAGGGAATGTCATGTCGTTTGAAATACGCAATGGCATCTTCTCTTACCCCGGCCCAAATGTTTAAGGCCGGATTGCTGAGAACAAATTCACGTTCAAGGTTTCTAAAAATACCTCCGCCGGGATCTTTAAAAATCAGATCCCTGTGCTGGATTGCTTTCTGACGCTGATCTTCGAGATAGCTCATTGATTAATGATTAATTGTCAATGGTTAACGGTTAATGATCAACAAAGCTATTAAACAAAATTATTAATCACAAAAGAAAAGAGGATTTTTTGATGTGCTGATGTGGTGATGTGCGCTCGAAGTTGGGAAACTGGAGGAATTGATTAAGGGGGAATATTTTTGGGGTATAATAAAACGTTGATTCGGGTTCCACGTTAAGACCTTTGCGGATTCAATACCCTTAGGAAAAGAATAATCCCTGATATTCAATGCGTTTTCTTTTCCTGAATATTAATTATTAATTTTGTAAAAAGATAAAGCCATGGGAGTACAAAAGTTAAGAGAAGAGCTTCACGATTATATAAATAATGCGGATGAAAGATTTCTGAAAATGGTCTATGCCATGAGCAAAGAATATAAAAAGCAACCTGCGAACCTGGGATACAATATTGACGGTTCTCCGATAACAAAAGAAAGCCTTATAAAAAGGGCAAAAGCCGCTTCCAAAAGAGTCAAATCCGGTGATTACATATCTCAGGAAGAAGTGGAAAAGGAGATTGAAAATTGGTAAGAAAAAAGGAACTTCCGATCCGGTGGGACAGGTTGGCCAAAGATAATCTGGACAATATTTATGCTTCTATAGCGAAAGATTCGATAACAGCAGCCAGAAAAGTTAAGAAGGAACTGATAAAACTTGCACATAGCCTGAATAATTTTCCCGAAAAATTTTCAGTTGAAGAATATTTGGCTCCGGAAGAAGAAAATTTCCGATCTGTGACAAAATGGAGTTACAAAATTATCTATGAAGTTACCAAAGAATACATAATTATTTTGGATGTATTCCACACAAGTCAACATCCACTTAAAATAAAGGAAAGGATCAAGAAATAAGCGATGGCATCTTCTTTTCTGGCCTTCTATCGGTAAAATTTTTCTGGAGTTTTTGTTAACGGTAATCACTTTAGGCATCTATGGTCCCCTGGCTTTTTTGAGACTCTATCAATACTTTATCACAAAAACCAAGGGGATTGCAGACGAAGGACAAACCGTTCGATTCGGATACGATCTGCAATATGGCAGGGACTGGCTTTTCATTTGGGGACAATTACTGCTGACGATTATTCCCTTCGGCATCTATTTTCCATGGGCATTTTGCGGCATTACGAGACTTATTTTAAGAAAGTCGTATGTGGAGATTCCGGATAAACCCAAGAGTTTTGATTATGTAATGAAGTGAGTGTATTCTTTAATCTTCTTTTTTTAATCTTATGGCAAGATGCTCATTGCCATACTTTATTATTCCAGATCAGCCTGGCTTCTTCCTGATATTTTTTCTCTATTGATTGCCCCAGACGGATGGCGGTATTTGGAGATTTGTTATTCTGTCTGCCAATTTAACGGCCCATGCTTCGAATGAGCGTTTCTTAATCCGGGTTAAACTATCGGAGATTTGTTGTTCTTTCGGTAAATTTTCGTTTTTTGTTAACGCCAGCTTATTTTTCATTTTTAGTTTATTCAAAATCGCAAATAAGACCTGACAGGTTTTGGAAACCTGTCAGGTCTTGAAGCTCTTTGATCCGTACTAAAAAATGAAAATGATTCTTCATCAGCACCCAGGCATAGGTGTCAGCGACCGGGGAGATGTGTTTGTCGTATAGATTGAGAAAGTATTGATAGTTGTCTGTTTCGGTAAAAACATTACAACTATTGATCCCCCTGTTGTAAATGTGATAAAATTTACCATAATCCAGCGGTTCGATCTGTTTCATAATAATACACGATAAGATCAGGGATGTTTTGGTTAAGTACTGAAATATTTGATCAATAATCAATAGGAAATCAACACATTTTTGTAAGACCTGACAGGTTTTGGAAACCTGTCAGGTCTGGTGTCAAAAATTAGTACTTTTGGGCAATTCTTATCCCGGGGAAAGCGCCCCGGTAAACAAAAATTAAAACAGTGGGAAAAAGAATATACATCAGAGAATGGCTGGAATTAAAGCCATATGAAAAGCAAATCGTCACAGACGTGTTTTATCTCAATCTCAGCAATGCCGTTAAAGAAGTTTTTACAGCCAATAAATCTTCTGTCGTTCCATCCCTGTTAAAAGATCATGAAATCGATTACCTCTCCTGTTTTTTGACCTCCTATTTCGAAGATATTATATCAGGGACCAATATCTGGAAAGTTTTTACCAATATCCATAATCAGTTGTATCAAAAGCGGCTTCCATTTTATCCGACAGAAGAATACGATGAGGAAGAGATCAATGTTCAGGACGTGAGTTTTCTGATCTGGTATTTTCTTAACACGGTACAGGAAATTAAGTTCATTGCTCCTTACAACGATTTTATTTTTAGCACAGCGCTGGAGATAATGGATATTTTCGACCAGGCCTGGGAATATGCCCCTGAAAACAAAGTGCTTAAATCTTATTATCAAATCAATGAAAAGAACCCTGATTTCTACATTTGCCGCAATCTGATTGATTCCATTCTGTTTAAATCATATCTTTTTCATCCGGATACTTTACAATCATTAAGTGATAAGGAAAATGAACTCATTGAGGCGCTTAAGGATGAAGATGCGGGGAGAATAATAGCTTTACTTAACGAAAACAGGGACAACGCGGCACATCATTATTCAACTCGTTTGCTTGGACTGAAGGGTAAGGAATGGGCAGCTGAAATCCTGGGCAAGGACCATCCGCTTTATTCCGTGTTCATCAATCAATCACAGAAAATAAGCGGCCATTTTCTTTACAAAGGACAGGATTCCGATTATGTTTTTATCGAGCACATTGCATCAGGGAAAAGATTTGAATTAACAAAGAAATCCTTTGATTCTTCCAAGTCTTTGGCGAAAATTGATACAATATTGACCATCGGCATCGTTCAATGGGAAAACGAATGGTGGTTCTCAGGCGTATATACCACGCAAGAATTTGATCCAGGGCTAATCGTCAGGGAGCAAAATTCAATGAAAAGCAGAATGGCTGTTAATTTTCTCGATCACCCGAAAAAAGAAATTCATAAACTCCTTAAATTACAGCATGAGGCCTTTCTGAAGTATAATAGCGGCTCGATAATAAAGTTTCTGCCAACTGAAAAAGTCGAAAGCTTTTTCAAAGGCTATTTGGATTTCTATAACAATTCATTAAAAATTCCAGAAAAAGAGAAGGAAGAAGCAACGAAAAGAATTAAAAAACAGGGCTTTCCGAAAAGGAATAATGATTTTGACTTTTCTGATAAAGGCGACAGCGCCTTATTATTCTTTAATCCCAAAAGTGGCCTGGAAATTGCATTTGGCGTTAATTCAGCTTTTCCGCTTCCTGACAATCCCTACTTCAGGGAAGAAAACAGTGAAGAACATATTTTACGGCTGTTTATGGATGAAAGTATTTCAACAGAACTGGCGATGTTTTGCGTCAACACCTGCAAAAATAAATTACACTTTTTCACTAAAGATCTTGGGAAATTGTACCTGGCGGATATCGATTTTTTACTTCGGTTCTGGAAAAAAGGCAATTACCATACGAAACCTTCAATCACTCTTACCTAAGCCCTGTTCCCCCGAATAACTTTTACCCTCGCCGACACAATTTTTTAAACTGTGCCAATTCTGTTCTCAATAAGCCAAATCCCAGATTTGTGCCAGCGAGAGGTTTTGATAATTATCCATTATCCATTGTCAATTGTCAATTAACCAAACAGCTTTTTCTCCAGATCAGGTCTCTTCATTTTTCTTAGTTCTGCGATCAGATCTTTACGATTTTCTTTCTGGTACCAGAAGAAAAATTTCCGTTGTGCAATTTTCTGTGCGGCAGTTCTTGCGGTATTAACCTTTTTCAGGGTATAAGGATGATAACCGGAATAATAAATTTCAGTGGCTAAAGTCATGGGAGTAGGAGTAAAATCCTGAACTTGTTCCAGTTTGAAATCCAGGCTCTTTGTTTCAGCAGCCAATTCAGCCATGTGCTCTAAATCGCTTCCCGGATGACTTGAGATAAAATAGGGAATCAACTGTTCCCTCAATCCATATTCGGCATTAACGGAATCAAAAAATTCCTTTAGTTTTCTGAATAATTCAAACTTCGGCTTCCTCATCAATTTCAAAACCTCATCCGAAGTGTGTTCGGGAGCAACTTTCAATCTGCCGGAGACATGATTGACAATTACCTCTTTCAGATATTCCAAATTGGCGCTATTAGTTTCTTCGTCCTTTGATTTGTGAAAAACAAGATCATAGCGTATTCCACTTCCGATAAAGACCTTTTTTACACCCGGAATGGCAGAAACATTTTTATAAAGTTCGCACATCGGACGATGATCTGTATTCAGGTTAATGCATACTTCAGGGAAGATGCAGGAGGGCCTTTTACATACTGAACATTTGGAAAGATCTGATCCGGCCATCCGGTACATGTTTGCGGAAGGACCGCCTACATCAGAAATATACCCCTTAAAATCCGGCATGGCTGTAATTTTCTCAGCTTCTGTAATGATGGATTGTTCCGAACGGGAAGCTATAAATTTACCCTGATGGGCAGAAATCGTACAAAAAGCACATCCTCCAAAGCAGCCCCGGTGAATACTGATCGAATGTCTGATCATTTCATAAGCCGGGATAGCTCCTTTCCCGTTATATCTTGGATGCGGCAACCGGGTGAAAGGAAGATCATACACTTTGTCGAGATCTTCTGTACTCAGCGGAGGCCAGGCAGGATTAACTACAATTTTCTGATCCCCGATTCGCTGTGTCAGCTTTCTACCCGCTATTTTATTGGATTCTTCCTCTATATGGCGAAAGTTCTTCGCATAACTGAGTTTATCCGTGAGGCAGGTCTCATGGGAGAACAGTTCAATCTCTTCCCAGTCAGGATCTGTGGGGTATTCCTGATTGGCGCCAACCAGAAATGCGGTTTGTGGAATAGCGGTGATGTCGTTGATCGTATTTCCTTGCTTCATTAACCTGATAAACTCCACTAAAGATTTTTCGCCCATTCCGTAAAAAAGAAGATCCGCTTTACTATCAACCAGGATACCGGGCATCAATTTATCAGACCAGTAATCGTAATGAGTCAGCCTTCGTAAAGAAGCTTCTATGCCCCCGATGATTAAAGGAACATCGGGATAAAGCTTCTTCAAAATGTTGGAGTAAACAATGGTAGTATAATCCGGTCGCGCCCCCGGTCGCCCCCCGGGAGTATAGGCATCGTTTGAACGTTTTCTTTTGTTGGCGGTGTAATGATTCACCATGGAATCCATACATCCCGCGGCAACGGCAAAAAACATCCCCGGCTTTCCGAATTTTCTGAAATCCCTGAGATCATCCTGCCAGTTTGGCTGAGGTACAACGACAACCCGCAAACCCTCCCGCTCCATGATCCTGCCAATTATCGCAGTGCCAAAAGATGGATGATCTACATAAGCATCCCCCGAAAACAGGACCACATCAGGCTGATCCCAGCCGAGTGATTTCATCTCTTTCACGGTGGTCGGAAGCCAATCTCCAATATTGTATCTTCTCAGATTTTCCATTCGGCTATAAAATTAAGCCATTCTTTTGGCTTTAGCGATTTTAAGACAATAATTAACAGTCCGGATTCAAGAACTAATCAGAACACTGATGACACTGATGTTACGGATGACCTCTGATTTAAAGTAGAGACGCACGGCCGTGCGTCTCTACAACGGCCGTGCGTCTGAATAAAGGAACTGATCATCTTTGATGGAACTGGATAATCGCAGACGTTGTTAACATTGGCAATGCGACATCGAATCCGGATTTAATTCAGGGAAGCTGTTTTCGGGAATTTTCGGTAATAATTTGAAATATACTTTTAGATACGACCTTGGTACGGACCTAATACAAGGAAGGTAAGACAAAAGATCCGCAGAAAAACAGATCAAAATCAGGGAGAATTTTATTCCGACGACGGGTGACTATAGTTTGTTGTCGGAGTTAAGAAGCAACTTTTTCTCTTCCGGCAGGTTCATCAGAGTTCTGGGAACAAAGGACAGAGGCATTGGCATTTCGTAAACAGATTTGCGGAGAAAGGCGCCAAATGATTTAACATCAGTATATTTTTCCTGCTCCCCGACAGATATTATCTCTCCGATCCCAATACGGGTTTTCTTATCCTTTTTATTGAAAAGTTCGTGCGGCAACCTGCACAGGCGGATCTTCCAGTGAATGAGCCCCAGAAAATAAAACAGAGGCGAGTTCCCATCAAAAAAACGAATCGGGACAATCGGAACTTTTACTGTTTTTATCAAAGAAAGTATGTTATGCTGCCATTCACGGTCTCTTACACGAAAATTCTTTACATGAAAATCCGAAACTGCCCCGGAGGGGAAAAAACCCATTGGATGGCCATGCTGTAAATGAAGCAATGTCTCACGAATGCCGTTGATGTTGGTGATTGTTAAAGCCAATTTTTTATCGGTTACCGGCATGACGGAGATAAAATTCTCTTTCATGGCTTTAACCAGGGAAAGGACTTTATTGACCATCAATTTATAATCGGGACGTACGGCTGCCATCAGATCGATCAAAATAATTCCATCCAGCCCGCCATAAGGGTGATTTGAAATCGTAATAAAAGCGCCCTCCGGCAGGTTTTTCAATCTTTCGGAATTACCAATCACATAATTTACACCCAAATCATTTAATATTCCGTCAGCGAACGCTGCACCGGCATAAGCTTCGGAATGTTCATACAACTGATTCACCTTATCAAACGCGAGGATCTTCATGATTAAATCGATTAACCCCTTTCCCTTTCCTTTCAAGCTTTTGAAAATAGGAGATATTGATTCAATATCTCCTTCATTGATAATTTTCATCAGTAATATGATTGTTCAAAATGTCTTATTTGTAAAGATATCCAAAATTCTGTAAAAGTCTATAATAAACTTGTAAGCAATCCTAAAAGTTTAGTAACGACAGGACTTTCCCTCTTTTATATACTGCAGATAAAATGACACCAATACACCTAACCAGGACAAGCCAGAACCGAACAGGTTTTAACGAGGCAGGAAAATCGAGACCTTCAGAGTATGCAAAAGCAGCGTAGCTGCTATATCTTTGTAGCCTCCGAAATTTCTCCAGAGGGCCAAAGCAGCTTTAGCTGCGATATCTTTGCAGACATCAGTCATACCATTCAAAAAGATATCGTTCATCATATTCAGAAACTGTTTTAGAGACTGTTTAAATTTTCTATTTCAACTTGTCCCAGTAAAATTCCATTAAAACCATTTTTCAAGAGATTCCTCACTTCGTGTCGGAACGAGGAATCTCTGCCAGAATAGAACTAAAAAAATAAAATTTAAACAGTTTCTTAATCAGATATCGCAGCTACGCTGCTCTGACTTATCACTTGGTCATATCTCTACAAAGGTTAAGCTGCTAAGCAGCCTCTTTTGTCTTCGTAAAGAATCTATTACAATCAACGAGGGCGGCATCCGCTTAAATCAGGTCATAAAACCCGTTTCAAGTGTGTTCATCTGGTAGCGCTTCCGTGGCTTTTCCATTCTCCTGTTTCCCCTCTCCGGCCTCCAGTCCATCTTTTATTTCAATTCCCCAATCAAGTGAAGTTTTTCCGATGCCGCCATTCCATTGGGATTGCAGCCGGGCTGATGTTCTGGAATTGAAACTCCCAGCTTTTGGTAGTATTTAATCCAATGAGAAGAGAATTTATTATCCGAAGGATTTTTAAAGGTCATCGGCATCAATTCAAATATTTTCGAAGGGACGAATATCCGATAGATAAATTCAGAACAATAATATCCGGGGGCCGAAAACCTGAAACTGGGATTGTACTTTTGGCCCAGGATTTTCCGGGCCAGATTAATTGCAGGAGCAATGGATTGCCAATATTCTTCTTTAAGGCGATACACCATAACAGTATTTCCCTGATCGTCAGGATGAATAAATTGTTCAAGGGATTCACAACAAACGCCGTATTGAGGAGAAGAATGGTAGACATTGATGGAATCGATATTGGTTTCAACAATACCGACATGGCTGTAATGAGTTCCATTCCCGGTCTGAGTTACAAGATCAATGGCTTGTGAAAAATTACAATAAGGATGACCCGAAAATAAAAAATCTCCATTTTTTAAATCCTTGCAAGTAATCACATTCGCAACCTTATTCATCTTCATCAACAATGTTCTGACATATAGAGTTTTCAAAACTAACTTTTCATTTGGTAAAAATCAATTAACTTCGCCCAATTAAATTATCATACTCAGAAATTACTAAATATTAATGACAAGGAAACTTTTGCTTGGAGTAGAAGCCATTGCACAGGGAGCGATTGATGGCGGATTATCAGGAGTTTATGCTTACCCGGGTACTCCCTCCACCGAGATCACTGAGTACATACAGGAAAACAAGACAGCCCAGGCCAGAAACCTTCACCGCGAGTGGTCGGCCAATGAAAAAACAGCCATGGAGGCTGCTTTGGGAATGTCGTATGCAGGAAAAAGGACACTGGTTTGCATGAAGCACGTGGGACTGAATGTCGCTGCGGATCCCTTCATCAATGCAGCTATTACCGGGGTAAATGGAGGTATGATTATAACGGTGGCAGACGATCCATCGATGCATTCTTCCCAAAATGAGCAGGACTCCAGGTTCTACGGAAAATTTGCCATGATCCCTATATTTGAGCCTTCCAGTCAACAGGAAGCTTACGAAATGGCCCGCACAGGTTTTGACCTCTCGGAAAAATTAGGTACACCTGTAATGCTTCGGATTACCACACGTCTCGCCCATTCACGGGCAGGGGTAGTCCCAATCACTGACCCAAGAGATGAGAACGAATTGTCGGTTTCCAAAGACAGGCTGCAGTTTATTCTTCTGCCGGCTATTGCGAGAAAGCGCTATAATATTCTTCTTGATAATCAGAAGAACATGGAAGCTGAATCGGAAAAATCTTCTTTTAACAGCTATTTTCATGGGAATGATGCTTCACTTGGAATTGTTTGCTGTGGCATTGGATGGAACTATTTAAGCGAGAACTTCCCCGAGCAATGTCCCTATTCCGTCGTTAAAGTTTCTCAATATCCATTACCGGGGAACCTGTTAAAAAAGCTGGAACAGGAAACCGATAAAATCCTTGTCATTGAAGAAGGGTACCCTTTTGTAGAAGAACAACTGAAAGGTTATTTTCCCAATGGTAAAAAGATTATGGGTAAACTTGACGGCACACTTCCCAGAACAGGAGAATTGAATCCTGATCAAGTGGCCTTTGCCTTGAAAATTAAATCCTCCACCGGAGCACCTGTTCCATCAACTGTTGCCAACCGCCCCCCTGCCTTGTGCAAAGGCTGCGGGCATCACGACACTTTCAAAGCGCTGAACACAATAATGCAAAAGTATGGTGACAAGGATGTATTCTCCGATATAGGATGCTATACTCTCGGAGCTCTTCCACCTTACAGCGCCATAAATTCATGCGTAGATATGGGAGCCTCCATTACCATGGCTAAAGGAGCTGCCGATGCCGGTTTATTTCCTGCTATCGCTGTTATCGGTGATTCTACTTTTACTCACTCAGGGATGACAGGGTTACTGGATGCCGTCAATGAGAAATCCAATATTGTTGTCATCATTTGCGACAATGAATCAACTTCCATGACCGGGGGCCAGGATTCTGCAGCATTCGGGAAAATTGAATCCATCTGCCAAGGCATTGGCGTCGATCCTGAACACATTCATGCAATTGATGCTTTGCCAAAAAATCATGAAAAACTGGTCAGCCTTATCGAGGAAGAAATTGCTTACAACGGAGTTTCCGTCATTATTCCCCGCAGAGAATGTGTTCAGAAAAATGCCCGTAGAGTCAGAAACAAAAATAATTGACAATGGACAATTTATCCATTATCGAATCAACTACCCCATTATCAATTATTCATTATCAATTATCAATTATCAATTATCAATTAACAAAATGAAGTGTGATATAGTATTAGCAGGAGTAGGAGGTCAGGGAATTTTATCAATAGCAACAGTGCTTGGGTTTGCCGCCATCGAAAACAACCTTTATCTTAAACAGGCTGAGACTCATGGAATGAGTCAACGGGGAGGCGCTGTTGAATCTCATTTGCGTCTGTCGGATAAAGCAATCCATTCTGATCTGATCCCAATGGGAAAGGCCGATCTGATTTTATCTGTTGAGCCGATGGAATCGTTGAGGTATTTGCCCTACCTGGCTCCTGAAGGATATATCGTAACCAGCGCCAATCCTTTTATCAACATCAACGATTATCCGGATGTTGAAACGATACTTGATGAAATCAACAAACAGCCCAAATCAGTGCTCATTGATGCTGAACAGTTAGCCCGGGAAGCCGGAAATATCAAAGCATCCAACATGGTGATGCTTGGCGCCGCAACCCCATTCATCGATATTCCTTTTGAAAGCATAGAAAATGGGATCCGAAGTTTATTTTCCAAAAAAGGAGAGGATGTGGTCAATCTTAATTTAAAGGCATTACGTGCCGGACGGGAATTTGCGAAATCTACCCTTTAACGCGGCATTTTAGAAATGGCATCGTTCACAGAAAATGGGAATATTCCCTGGAATATGCTCATTTAATCGTGTAAATTTATTCCCGGTTATAGTCAGGGACCGGTGTGGAATTTATTCGCCGATCAGGGTTACAAAAATCTTCCTTGAACTGGCGTGGTTTCTGAATTCGCAAAGATAAATACCCTGCCATATTCCAAGTTTAAGTTTCCCGTTTTCAACCGGGATCGTTAGGCTTGCCCCAAGAACGGAAGATTTCAGATGGGCTGGCATATCGTCAGAACCTTCCAATGTATGAACAAATATCTTGTCGCCATCAGGTACTAATTTATCCATAAAAGATTCAAAGTCGGTTCTCACGTCAGGATCGGCATTTTCATTGAGTGTAAGGGCAGCAGAAGTATGCTGAAGGAGAAGGTTTGCTATTCCGTTTTTTATCGTTCCATGGAGTTGCGACTCAATTTCAGGAGTGATCAGATGATATCCTCTTCTCTGGGCTGTAAGGGTTATCTCAAGTTGCTTTATCATAGATTTGTTTTTTAGGGATTACCAAAATCCTGAACCACGTAATTAACGCAATAACTTTTGGGATTATGTCCAAATCCGAATCCCACTGATTTGAACAGAGGGCTTAGTAATGTATGCCGATGCCCCAGATCTTTCACATCCCTGTCAATAAGGAGCATTTTGACAAATTCGACAGCAGCGTATCGGGGATTTTCGTAAACGTTCAATTGAGGATCAGTTCCACAGACAATATTTTCACCCATGGCTTTATAAGTGTATCCGGCTTTTTTAGCTCTTGTAAAGGGGGTTCCGTTAGCTGTGTGGCTGAATTCATCCTTTCTTGCCATAAATTGAGCATAGTTCATCGAAATTGAGTTTAAAAGCTCATTTAATTTCAGTTCCCCAGCTGGTTTTACTTTTTTCAGGTATTCATAGGCTCCGTTATCCATCCCTTTTTCTTTACTATCCCTTAATCTTTGTTCAGCATACTCTGCAGGATGAGTACGGACAAAATTGATTTCTTCAAGCATAATATTCCTGAATAGCTTTAGGTTTGGATGCTCCTGATCTTCTCTCCTAATGCTATTTCCCGCAAAAGAAACTCCTAAAATTAAAATAAGATATATGTTTAAAAGAATTTTCACTAAGAATAAATTATGAGTTTTGCCTCCAATGGTAAAACCGTGATAGATCAAATATAACGAATATTAAGAAACAAATGGATTTTATCGCCTTGATTTTTAATTCCTTCTCCAGGTTTATTTAAACAGGTGAATATTTAAATTGCCTAAATTTTCCAAAGATTTTTGTTCCGGGAAGAGGGATTAAATTGCAAATAAGACAATACCCTTAATAATTTCTAACCTATTGGATAAAAACTACTTCGCTTGAATAAAATCCTTATAGGCATTATACACGCCCCGGCTTTCAATTTTCTCCTGGTAGTCAGCTTGTTCCTTTATCCATTTTGCAGCCATCCTTTTCAGAACACCATCAGCATGCTCAAAAAACATCTGGTAACTATTACAAAACCTGGGCTGGTTATGATCTGCAGGATCTTTGATCCGATCTTTCGTACAGCCTCCGAAGCATTTTGAATTCCATTTACAAAATCTGCATTTCCTTGGAAGAATTGTTTTTGCTTTCCCAAACTCATCCTGTTTTTTTGAGTTCAGCAGGTTTATAATCTTTTCATGCTGGATATTTCCTAATTTATGGCGTGGCTCCACAAAAAAATCGCAGGAATAAACGTTCCCGTTATGCTCGATTACTACGTAAGCCCCGCATTCCTTCATAAACGAACATTCCGGAGCTTCAAGGCCAACATAACTATAAAAAACAGATTCAAAGTGACGCACGGAGGTGGTGGGCTTACCATCCTTAAAATCAGCCAGCCAAAGATCAAACAGTTTGATCAGGAACTCCCCGAATTTTTCATCCGTCAGCGAAAAAGAGGCTGCTTTTGAAGGATCATTGGGATCTCGCTCCACCACCGGGATAAATTGCATCCAGGTAAATCCCAGACCTTTGTAATAATTATAAAGCTCTTCTGCTTTATCTGAAGAATAATCAGTGATACAGCACATGGCGTTTACAGCAATCCCTTCGGACAACAACATTTCAGCATTCTCCCGGACAGTGTGCCATGTTTTATGCTGTCCCTTATCCAAACGATAGTGATCGTGTATATGTTCCGGACCGTCAAGAGATAAGCCGATTAACCAGTCGTACCGTTTAAAGAATTCAGCCCATGCCCGATTCAACAATAATCCATTCGTCTGAAAGCCATTACCAACCGATTGTCCATGACCATATTTCTGTTCAAGTTCGATGGCCCGTTTATAAAAATCCAGACCCATCAGAGAAGGTTCGCCTCCCTGCCAGCCAATAGAGATGGAATCGCCTGACTGCTGCATCAACTGACGGATCATCTCCTCCTGTATTTTCGGGCTCATCCGGTGAATCTTTGTCTCCGGGAAAAGTTTACTTTTATTCAGATAAAAACAATAAGTACAACCAAGATTACAATCCGGGCCTGAGGGTTTTACCAGTACGGAGGTAAGAGGCTTATATTTGATCATTGTTGTTATAGGGTCATAAAGTCATTAATAGTCATTAATAGTCATTAATAGTCATTAATAGTCATTAATGGTCATTAATCGATGCTTTTTGCTTTCTCAAAAGACAAATCTAAGATTTTTATAGAGATTAGTTTCAATTTCAAAATCATTGGTGTCCGGTTAAATAATTTTGGAACCATGAATTATCAATTTTAATAAAGCTTTTGGAAGATATCACCGCTACGCGGCTTATTTATCAAATGAGTGCTATTTCTACAAAGATTTAGCTGCTATGCAGCTTCTTTTTATGCAACGTAGTTGCTATATCTTTGTAGAATAATACATTACAATACACCAGGGAAGCGACGTAGTTGCGACATCTAATCTTCTTAATTTTTACCGGACAACAGTGTTTCAAAATAAGATACTGGCTACAACGGTGAATCAATGTCTAAACAGATAACGACATTCAATAAATGACAGAATGACTTACTAACTTGGATTATTATTCGATCAGTTGCCCCTTCCCTTCCCTGATCAAAAGTGGTTCGCCTTTAGTACAGTCAAGAACAGTAGAGGGCTTGTTTCCCCCGGCTCCGCCGTCAACCACTAAATCAACACGATCGCCATATTTCTCATGAATTAGTTCAGGATCAGTTGTATATTCAAGGATCTGATCTTCATCACGAACAGAAGTCGTAAGAATGGGATTCCCCAATTCCTTGATTATTTCACGGATGATGTTATTATCCGGCACCCTGATTCCGATGCTTTTCTTCGAGCTTCGGAACAATTTCGGAATATTGCTGTTGGCATTGAGGATGAAAGTGAAAGGCCCGGGAAGGTTCTTTTTCATCAACTTAAATATAGGATTGGGGATTGGTTTACAATAATCCGAAATATGACTTAAATCATAAAAGAGAAAGGAGAAATCCGCTTTTTCAGGTTTTATGTTTTTTATTCTTGCAACTCTTTCTATTGCCTTTGGTTTGGTAATATCACATCCGATCCCGTAAATTGTATCCGTGGGGAAAATTATAACTCCATCATTTCTGAGAATCTCGACAATACTCAGAATATAATTGAGTTTAGGATTTTCATTATACATTCGGATCAGCATAAACTACCTGATTTTCAATTAGGGCGAAAAGTAATTATTTTTTTTGAAATAATTAATATTTGATCAATTTCTTGAAATAATTAAGTTTTATTTATACAAATACCGGCATAAAAGTTCAATTCTGTCAATCTTAGGTATTGACTGTTATACTATACAGCGGAAAGGATTTTCATTAATTTTACTGCCCTTAAAAAATACTGAATTGAAACTGGAGATCATTAAAACAGCTGATGGCTCAGATACTTTGTATGTACAAAACATCGACGAGCATTATCACTCCACTTTTGGGGCCGTCCAGGAGTCTATGCACATTTTTATAAAGGCCGGTTTATTGGCCTGTAAAAAGGCTTCGCTCACGGTTTTTGAAGCCGGATTCGGGACAGGATTGAATGCCTGGCTGACTTTCCTGCAATCCCGCAAAATTGGCTTTAATATCCGGTATTTTAGCATTGAAAAATTCCCTCTTCCCGATGAAATAGTCGAATCTTTGAATTATTCTGAATATCTCGATGAAAAAGCTGACTCCTTTCTACAGATACACCAAACGCCCTGGAATGAGGAAATAAAACTCTCCGATAATTTTAGTCTGCACAAAATATCAGGAGATTTAACCACCTTTGATTTCAGACCGATTCCCGATATTGATCTGATCTATTTTGATGCATTTTCTCCTGAAAAACAACCTGAACTCTGGGATTTGTCCATTTTCAATTCACTCTACACTCATACTTCCCGGGGAGGGAAATTAGTAACTTACTGTGCAAAAGGATCCGTAAGACGATCATTAATCAAGGCCGGATATTCAACTGAACGGATTCCAGGTCCTCCCGGTAAAAGGGAAATGCTGAGAGGTACAAAATGTGATGATGGGTTGATGTGCTAATGTGATGATGAAAGGATGTATTGATGTGTTGGGGTAATGTAATACAAAGTGATTCTTGTGATGTTAATGGCAAACTTATTTATTAAGGCATCATCTTTTTCCTCAGGCTCCATTGAAAATTTGAGAATTGTACCATAGCCCCCATCGTTTCATCTTCTCATCAGCACATCTTCTCATCAGCACATCAGCACATCAGCACATCAACACATCATCTCATCAGCACATTACAACAACTTCTTAATAAAACCTAAAACGAATTATTTATTATTAAATGTTCCTCATTAATTAAAAATTAAATTTCTATCTTCGCATCTTTTAGAAAATAATATTAAACATTGATACAAAACAATTATGCAAATTAAATCTTTCGTTGTCGCTTTGGTTGCTGGTTCATTGGCATTTGCATCCTGCAACACTTTCAAAAGTTCAAATACAGAACTTAAAACTCTGGCTGATTCAGTAGCTTACGCTATCGGAAGTGATATGGCCAATACCGTTGTAAAACAACTACCCAATGCTCCAGGAGGTAAAGAGATCAATCAGAAACTCGTTTTAGCTGCCTTTACTGAAGTTGTTAGCGGAAAAGCATCTAAAATCCCTGCTGAAAAGATTCCTACTATAACACAAAGTTATTTTATGAAAATGCACGTGATGGAAGGCGCTAAGAACCTGGAAGAAGGAAAAAAATACCTTGCTGAAAACGGCAAAAAATCAGGTGTAAAAACTACCGCCAGCGGTCTTCAATATGAAGTAATCAAAGAAGGCAAAGGTCCAAAACCTGCAGCTACGGATACTGTAAAAGTCAATTACAAAGGTACCACCACCGAAGGTAAAGTCTTTGACACAAACGAAGGCAAAGCACCTGTTCAATTCCCTGTAAATCGCGTTATTCCCGGATGGACAGAAGCTCTCCAACTGATGTCAGTAGGTTCAAAATACAAACTTTATGTTCCTGCTTCCCTTGGTTATGGCGAACAAAGTCCAAGTGCTGATATTAAACCCAATTCAGTTCTGATTTTCGAAGTGGAACTTCTTGAGATCAAGAAATAAGCTTTCCAAAAATATTTTTTTCAAACAACAGGATCCGTGATTACATTTTTCCGGATCCTGTTTTATTTTTGTCTGAACTAAATAAAGTATAAAATGAGTTTTAGAGTAAAAGGTAAAATCATAAAGATTCTATCCGAACAAAAAGGGACAAGTCCCCGCGGCGATTGGAAAAAACAGGAATTCGTAATAGAATCAAACGAAGATCAGTTTCCAAAAAAAATATGTTTCACTTTATTTAATGATAAAGCTTCATCCCTTAGTGGATTAACACCGGGTTCAGATGTTGAAGTTTACTTCAATATCGAATCGCGTGAATACAATGAAAGATGGTACCACAACATCAATGCCTTTCGTGTGGAGCGAGTCAGTGAATCAACTTCTGCTGCAACACCTCCTCCTTACAATCCGGCCGATGTACCGCCGATCCCCGAGTCAGAGGGAGGGGATGATCTTCCATTCTGATTAAATCATTTCCGACGATTTAAGGCTCAAATATTACTCCTTTTTATTTAAATCGGTGATATTTGAGCCTTTTTTTATCCTCGTTTTCAGCCGCAAGAAATGAATTAGGATCAAATGGAAGACTTGCGGACTAAACGGATTATATTAACCCGGGTTCGATACAAAACACTTGCCATTCCCGCTTTTTCATGAGCCTCCCGGGCCAGATCATCGTCTTATCATGCTTATACCATCGCCCTATCAAAAACACTATTTTAACACTGCTTTTACACTGTTTCTATACAAATTAGTACAGAAATAGTACAGAAGTAGTGCAGAAACAGTACAGGAGGTTCGGCTTTGGTACGACCCTGGTAATACTTTGAAAGAGATAAGGAAGTTGCTGAACCTGATACAGGATTGCACAAAAAATTTGCTGACACCGTAAATCGGCAAGTGAGGCTACGCGATCAATATTGTCGTTGACTTTCTCCATGACGTATTTTATGCCGCACTCAGGTTATTGAATCTGATCCGCGAAAGAAGAGATTATCCGCAAGAATCCATGGATCAAATTGAAAACTCGTGGACTAAGAATAAATTTTGGGCCAAGAGTTTTCATTTTGATCCTCTTTCGATCATAACGGCTCCGTTCTTTATCCGCTCTTCGTCCGGTAAAAGAATACGGATAAAGAGAAGGTAAAACACTAACGTACTGCGAGGAGAGCAGCAGGCAAGTATAATTCGCCGATCTTGTGACTTATAGTAAAATGGGATTATTTTATGGGGGTTTGTCTTTTAAAATCTTCTTCCAGGGAGATGAAAGTTTCGGTCCTTGCAATACCTTCGATAGCCCGCATATCTGTATCGATGATTTTCATCAGGTGTTTGTTGGTTTTTGTTTGGATTTTAATAAAAATCGCATATTGTCCGGTGGTATGGTGACATTCTACAACTTCCGGTATTTCACGTAATTCCTTCAACACTTTTTTATCGTAACTGGCTTTTTCAAGATAAATACCCATGTAAGCAGTGGTATTATAACCCAGTTTCTGGGGACTGACAATAAATTCAGATCCGGTGACAACTCCAATAGCGGCTAATCTTTGTACCCTTTGATGGATAGCAGCACCCGACACACCACATTCCCTGGCCACCTCCAGAAATGGGATCCTGGCATTAGCGGTGATTAGTTTAAGTATTTTACGATCAAGCTCATCAATATTAGCTGACTGCTCTTTAAAATCTTCTTCCGTTTCAAGATTATTCTTTTTCACGATGCTTTCAATTTGATGCAAATTTGTCTAAATATTTTGTAATTACTAAAATATTTAAAAGAATTAAATGGAAAATTTAAATTTTTGAAAGCTTTTTTGTCCTGAAATCAATTTTTCTTTGACTGATCCGGCGTTAATTGTAAATTCCCGTTATACTGAAAGTTATTACCAGATGGGTTTTGGAAAACCCGTAATTCAAATTCAGGAAGAATTGCTAAAATATGATCAAATATGGAAGATTGCAACCTTTCATAGGGATCTGCATCCTGAGCTTTACTGAAAATAGTGATTTCAATTGGGAGGCCATTTTCACCGGAAGGCAGTAAACGCACCATCTTCCCCATCCCATGATGAATATCCGGATGATTATAGCAATAATTCTCAAGGTATCTTTTAAACAAGGTCAGATTTGTGATACTATTCCCATAAAACACATCTTCAGTTTTTCCGTCCGTGTAATCTGAAGATTCCATAAAATCTATCAGATGAGGTACTTTTTTCAGTTTTTCGATCAAAGCCTTGTCACAAAACTTTATACTTGTCATGTCAATGTTTACAGAACGCTGGATTCTTCTTCCTCCGGATTCGATCATTCCGTTCCAGTTTTTCATGGGCTCTGAAACCAGAGAATACGTGGGTATAGTGGTGATGGTCTTATCCCAGTTCTGAATTTTTACCGTAGTTAGCGTAATATCCTGCACAGTGCCGTCGATTTCATATTTCGGGAGGGTAATCCAATCACCCTGTTTAACCATTTTATTGGAGGCAAGCTGTATACTGGCAACGAATCCGAGGATCGGATCCTTGAAAACAAAAGCCAGCACTGCGGTTAATGCACCTAAACCTGCAAGTATCGTTGTCGGATTTTGACCCAAAAGTATTGCAAGCATGAAAATACCGCCCGCACAATAAATCAGGATTTTCATTAATTGTACATAACCCGTAATTGTGCGTTCCTTTGCATAAGGATAAGTTTCATAGATATCCTGAGCTGCGCCCAGGAATCGGATACATGCGGAAATAAAGATGATCAAAATATATAATCTTCCAATTCCGAGGATAAAATTAGGCAGCCAAAGAATGTCAGGATCAGCATAAAGTGATGACCCGTATATTAATACAGCTGGTAAAATATGGATCAAAACCTGAAAAACTTTATGATGATAAAGAACGATTCCCCACATTCCCTTTGTCCGCCTGACCACTCTCCCGACAATGCGTATCAGGATAGCTTTGCTGATGAAAAAGAGAATCATGGATAAGATTATCAGAATTATAAAGGTTCCCAGGGCGGCTCCATAAATGGCTATTTTGGGAAACAATTTATATTCGAGCAACAACTCTTTTATCAATCCGTACAACAGCGACATAAGCAAAAAATTATCTTGTTAGAAATTACTACTTTTGATCAATCATTACAAAAGTAGCTAAAGATGATAAAAAAGAAACTTCCGTAATGATTTACAGCTTAAAGTTCAGGGATTAAAACGGAAAGGTTGGCCGGATGCAAAATTATATTTTTTTGAGAACATGAAAAAAACATTATTCAGGTTATTATTGATTGTTATGCCTCTCAGTACCTGGGCAGGCCCTGATTTTGACAAATTTTTCACATCCGGGGTTCTGAGGTTCGATTATTTACTGGCGGGGAAATACGATACTGCCTATGTCTTTCCGGCGCAAATAAAAAAAGAAAAACTATGGGGAGGCTCTAAAAAATTTCTTGTCGATACGTTGAATCTTGGGACCTACCAGTATCGTATTTTTGATCAAAAGAGCGGGGAACTGATCTATTTAAAAGGATTCTGTCCATTATTCCAGGAATGGCAGACTACAGCAGAGGCAAAAAAAATATCACGGTCATTTTATCAGGTTTTAAGGTTTCCTTTCCCAAAATCTCCGGTCAGGATAGAAATTGACCAACGTAAACGAGACGGAAATTTTGAATCGGTTTATTCTGACATAATTAATCCGTCTGATTATTTTATTCTCAATGAAAATCCTTTGCCCGTAAAGGAAAAAGATATTCTTTTATCTGGCGATCCCAGCCATAAAATTGACATTGCCTTTTTGGCGGAAGGCTACACAGAAAAAGAAATGGATAAATTTTTAAGGGATTGTAAGATCATGACCGACTCTCTTTTCAGAACCGCACCGTTTTCCAGGATGAAGAACTACTTCAACATTTACGCCCTTGAAACCCCCTCCATGGAATCGGGGACCGATGTTCCGGGAGATAAAATTTACAGGAATACGGTTTTCAACACCAGCTTTTATACTTTCAATATTTCAAGGTATCTTACCACGACTGACATGAAGACAGTACATGATAAAGCGGCAGGAGTACCGTATGATCAGCTTATCATACTGGTCAACACTGATAGATACGGCGGCGGGGGATTTTATAACTTTCTTCATGTCTGTACGTCAGATAATAAACTATCCCAAAAAGTTTTCATTCATGAATTTGGTCATAGTTTTGCTGGTCTGGGCGATGAATACTACACTTCGGATGTCGCCTATGAAAATTATTACAACCTGAAAGTCGAACCCTGGGAACCCAACCTGACAACATTGGTGAATTTCGATTCCAAATGGAAGAAAATGGTTGATTCATCAACACCGGTACCCACTCCTCGATTTTCGAAATATTCAACAAAAGTGGGCGCTTTTGAAGGAGGAGGATATATCCCCCAGGGGATATTTTCGCCCATGGAAGATTGCAGGATGAAATCCAATGAAACATCGCATTTTTGTCCTGTTTGTCAGAAAGCCATTGTTGAAGTGATACGGTCGAATACAAAATAATTTAATGACATTGTAGAGACAAGGCAATGCCTTGTCTCTACAACAAATAGCACAACGCGGAATTACTTTAACAAAGTGCTGATATAAATTATAAATTTGTATCAGCAAAAATTTCTAATGCAGGTACATGGATATCCAGGATATTAAACAAAGATTTGGAATTATTGGGAACGATCCTGAGCTGACTCGTGCTATTGAAGTAGCTATTCAGGTCGCTCCTACTGATTTGTCTGTACTTATTACCGGCGAAAGTGGTGTAGGTAAAGAATCTTTTCCTCAGATCATTCATAACTTTTCTCACAGGAAGCACGGGAAATATATCGCTGTCAACTGCGGAGCTATACCAGAGGGGACCATCGATTCAGAACTTTTCGGACATGAAAAAGGCTCTTTTACCGGGGCAATGAATGACCGTAAAGGTTATTTTGAAGTGACCGACGGAGGGACGATATTCCTCGATGAAATCGGCGAATTACCGATGTTCACCCAGGTAAGGTTACTGAGAGTCCTGGAATCAGGTGAATTTATCCGGGTTGGCTCATCAGTGGTACAGAAAACAAACGTCAGGGTAATAGCTGCTACTAATGTTGATTTAACCTCGGCGATCAAGGAAAATAAATTCAGGGAAGATCTGTACTACCGGTTAAATACTGTTCCTATTAAAATTCCACCTCTTAGGAGACGAGGAGAAGATATTGTGCTTCTTTTCAGAAAATTTGCCAATGATTTCGCGGAACGGTATAAAATGCCCCCGATCCGGCTGACCGATGAAGCACAGAAGGTCTTGCTTGCTTATCGCTGGCCGGGTAACGTCAGGCAATTGAAAAATATCACTGAACAGGTTTCCATTATCGAAACGGATCGTGAAATTACAGCTGAAAAGCTACTACATTATATTCCATCAGACAATGTGGCTACTTTACCTGCGATTTATGACAAGACAACAGATGAAAAAACCTTTCGCAGCGAACGGGAGATTCTTTATCAGATTCTTTTCGATCTAAAGAAGGATATGAACGATTTAAAGAAAACCGTTCATGATATGAAACAGGAAGGTACCGGAACAAAAATTCATGACAATAATGCCTCTATTATCAGGAAGATCTATCATGATGACGAGGAAGATTATAAACCAGCCCAGACGGAACTTACTTCACCGTTGATAGTTAAAGGGAACAATAACATTGAAGATACCGAAGAATTGTTGGAGGAATCTTTATCGCTTGAAGATAAAGAAATAGAAATGATTATTAAATCTCTCGAAAAGCACAACGGGAAACGGAAAATGGCTGCCAAGGAACTTGGAATATCAGAACGCACTCTTTATCGGAAAATAAAAGAGTACAACATTGAATCAAAATGAATCAGAAAACCTTTAAGTTTTTGACCTTAACCTCAGTAATACTGGTAATTTCAATAGTATTATACAGTTGTAAGATAAATTATTCCTTTACAGGGGCGTCCATTTCTCCTTCTGTAAAAACTGTTTTTATTGACCTGTTCAATAATAGGGCAAGAGTTGTAAACCCCAACCTGAGTAATGTATTCACGGAAAAACTTAAAGACAAGTTTGTCAGCCAGACAAGTTTATCCCTTCGCCCAGACCAGGGAGATCTTGAATTTACAGGTGAGATTATTGGATATGATGTAAGGCCTCAATCAATACAGTCCAGCCAGCAAGGGAGAGATTTTGCATCCATGAACCGGCTTACCATTACTGTACATGTAAACTATACCAACAATAAAGATCATGAACAGGATTTTAAAAACAATTTTTCAGCCTATTATGACTGGGAAAGTACAAGGGCACTTTCAGAAGTAGAAAATGACGCTATCAATACAATTACCGATCAGCTTGTGGAAGATATTTTCAACAAATCCGTAGCGAACTGGTAAGGAATTGTTACAAGGTTTCAAGGTTCAAGGTTTCAAAAATTGGGACATTGAACCTTGAAACCTTGAAACAATTAACTCATGGAACTTTGAATCACTTTGAATGATTGTATTATGTCGATGACACGTGAACAAATGTTGGATTACCTGGATCATCCGGATCAGCTTAATGAGAAGAATCTCATTGAACTGAAAGAAATACTGGATGAATATCCGTATTTCCAAAGTGCACATTTGCTTTATGTACGGAATCTTTCAAACGAAAAGAATTTCAGGTTCGCCAGTCAGCTAAAAGTATCTGCTATTCATGCTACAGACAGGAGTGTCCTTTATCAGTTATTGAACCCCCAGCAAAAGAAGGAACAAAGGGTTGACGAAATAATAGAAGAAACTGAATTAACAAAATCATCATCAGATCCAAAGCCCCCGGTAATTGAAAGGAAGAGATCAGAAAATCAAATGATTGAATCCATATACAGGCTTGATGGCGAAATTGATTCTGACAAAACACTTGCTCAATTAGTAAAAGATATTAATGAATCAGCTACTAAAAACAAGAATGATTTTTTGAAGGAATTAACGCCTCAAGATTCTGAGGAAAATTACAGTTCAGATGACGATACGGCTGAATCGGAAGTAAATGATGAGTTTATCACGGAAACTCTGGCAAAAATTTATATAAAACAAGGTTTATATTACAAGGCAATAAATGCTTTTCAAAGATTAAAATTGAAATATCCCGAAAAAAGTATTTATTTTGCAAAGCAAATTGACGAAGTTACTAATCTGCTTAATAAATAATGCAATGTATACAGTTATAATGATTCTTGTGTTTGTAGTTTGCATTCTGTTAATATTATTTGTTCTTGTGCAAAATTCAAAAGGAGGAGGTTTGGTTTCCTCTTTCTCAAGTTCAAATCAGGTAATGGGAGTTCGCCGTACCACCGATTTTCTGGAAAAGGCAACATGGACTCTTGCTATTGCACTGGTGGTATTATCAATAGGGGCAACTGCATTTTTACCACGTCAGGGCGAACAACAAAAATCTCAGATTGAGACTCAAATTAAAAATGCTCCGGAACCAGGAGCAGTACCTAATTTCCCTCAATCAGTGTCTGATTCTACCAAGAAATAGGAAATTTTAAATTACTTTTAAAAGATTATAAGAAGCCCATGAATTGAATCATGGGCTTTTTTACTTCTTATGTCATGTTGGCAGAAAAGACTGACAAATACATTTTTAAGTTAAGATATTATTACATTGCGTATTAGGTTCTTTAAACAGAAATGTATATGGTAAAAATGTCTTATTTTTAAATAAATAATGATTTGGCATATTTTCTGTTCACAAAAGGAATACAACAATAAATTATTGTCTAATAATAAATAACTTAAAGATGGCAGAAATTAAAGGAAAAATCCTTGCGGGCAAAGTATTGGTAGCCCCACAGGCAGCAGAAACAAAAACAGCAGGAGGTATTATTATCCCTGATTCAGCAAAAGAAAAACCCCTTGCAGGTAAAGTTGTGCTTGTAGGAATAGCAAAGAAAGACGAAGCGATGGAAGTTAAAGCCGGAGATACCGTTTTTTATGGTAAGTATGCAGGTACTGAATTATCTATTGATGGTAATGATTATCTTCTGATTTCACAATCTGATGTACTTTACATTGCTTAATTGGACATATTAATTTATTTTTTTATTCAAAATAGAAAAAACAATGGCAAAAGAGATTAAATTTAATATTGAAGCACGTGAACAACTCAAAAAAGGTGTTGACCAGCTTGCAGATGCAGTAAAAGTCACTTTAGGACCTAAAGGACGCAATGTTATTATCGATAAAAAATTCGGAGCACCCTTGGTAACTAAGGACGGTGTAACAGTTGCTAAAGAAGTTGAATTATCTGATGGATTAACCAATATGGGTGCCAATCTGGTAAAAGAAGTCGCTTCTAAAACCGGTGATGATGCAGGTGATGGTACAACCACAGCAACCGTATTAGCCCAGGCGTTAATCAGCGTTGGTTTGAAAAACGTTACTGCCGGTGCAAATCCAATGGATTTGAAACGCGGTATGGACAAAGCTGTTATTAAAGTTGTTGAAAGTATTAAAAAACAAGCCAGGACAATAGGTGACGATTACAGCAAAATAGAACAGGTTGCAAAAATTGCAGCTAATAATGATGGAGAAATCGGGAAACTTATTGCAGATGCAATGGAAAGAGTACGCAAAGAAGGCGTTATCACAGTCGAAGAATCAAAGGGAATAGAAACTTATGTTGACCTTGTTGAAGGGATGCAGTTTGACAGAGGTTATATTTCCCCATACTTTATTACTGATGCCGAAAAAATGGCAACAGAAATGGATACTCCTTATGTACTTATCCATGATAAGAAGATCAGTTCAATGAAGGAACTGGTCCCGATTCTTGAAATGACACATCAATCAGGCAATCCGTTGTTGGTTATCGCTGAAGATATCGATGGTGAAGCACTTGCAACCTTGGTTGTTAACAGACTGCGCGCCGGATTGAAAGTATGCGCTGTCAAAGCACCTGGTTTCGGTGATCGCCGCAAGGAAATGCTGGAAGATATAGCCGTTCTTACTGGCGGTACCGTAATAACTGAAGAAAAAGGCATGAAACTGGAAGACACAACTCTTGAGATGTTGGGTCGTGCTGAAAAAATATCTGTTAATAAAGATAATACTACCATTGTTAACGGTGCCGGTGATTCAGCTAATATCAGTGCACGTGTTGCTCAAATCAAAAAGCAGATTGAAACTACTACTTCCGACTATGATCGTGAAAAACTGCAGGAACGGCTGGCTAAATTATCAGGTGGGGTAGCAGTACTTTATGTTGGTGCTTCTTCTGAAGTTGAAATGAAGGAGAAAAAAGCAAGGGTTGATGATGCATTGCATGCTACCCGTGCTGCCGTAGAAGAAGGTATTGTTCCTGGTGGTGGTGTTGCTTATCTTCGTTCCGTTGCAGTCCTTGATGGAATGAAAGGTGAAAATGAGGACGAAACTACCGGTATTGAAATCGTAAAACGCGCTATTGAAGAACCATTGAGACAAATTGTTTTCAATGCTGGTTTGGAAGGTGCAGTAATCGTACAGAAAGTTAAGGACGGTAAAGGTGATTTTGGATACAATGCCCGCATCGGTGAATTCCAGAACCTTTATGAAACAGGTGTAATTGATCCTGCCAAAGTTACCCGTGTTGCTCTTGAGAATGCTGCTTCTATTGCAGGAATGTTCCTGACAACAGAGTGTGTTCTTGTTGAAGAAAAAGAAGAAAAACCCGCAATGCCTCAAGGTGGTATGGGAGGCGGCATGGGAGGAATGATGTAAAAAATCATATTAACCCATTTAATAGAAAACCGGCAATTAACCTGCCGGTTTTTTTATTAATAAGATTTGACAAATTAAGCCTTTTTTAGGCCTCAAAATAAAAAGGCAATACCTAAGTCCACTTTTGTATTTAAAAGCTTCAATCTGCCCCAAAGAGACCATTTATATCAGATTCCAATTCCTTTCAACGGGTAAATCGTGCCACTCTTGGATTGACAACCTTAACGAAGTCCTGATAAGCCATACGGATTAACTCAGTATGAGTACCGGCATTAAAAGCTATTTCTTCATCCTCAGCTAGATTATCAGCTACATAGACATCAATTCCATACAAATTACCAAAAGGAGGCATAGCTCCGACTTCGCAATCAGGAAATAGGTTTATGAAAGCCAATTCACTCGCCAATTCCACTTTTTCAGCTTTTACCGCTCTTTTAAAGGACTCGAAATTAATACTGCTTGAAGATGGAAGAACAGCCATGGTCAATTTTCCATCCACTTTAAGCATCACAGTTTTAGCCAGTTCTTTCCCAGGTATGTGGGAAGAAGCAGCTATCCTCTGTGCTGTAGAAGCAGCAGCGTGATAAATGGAAACATATTTAATATTTTCACTATCCAGATACAATTTCAATTTTTTTGCTGGCATAAATTCGCTCCTTTCTTTCTCAATTTGTATTAATTTAGGATAAAATCTTTCAAAAAGAAAGAGCCTTTAAATGTTTTATTAAGGGAATTATACAATTGGGGAAAATTAATTGAGCCTTACTATTTCTTTTTTTAATATTATTGCCGACGAACTCAATTTTCTTTATTGCAATTAAAAAAATTCAAAATGCCAATTCAACGATGCTTAATTTCCAGGGAAAATAACCCTTACTTTAATCTTGCAGCAGAGGAATATTTTCTTAAAAATACTGAAGATGAAATATTTATGGTTTATATAAATCAACCTTCTGTCGTCGTTGGAAAGCATCAAAATCTTTTAAAGGAAATAAATGCTCCATGGTGCTATAAACATAATATTATATTATCCCGACGCCTTTCCGGTGGAGGAACTGTTTATCAGGATCAAGGGAATATCAATTTCAGCTTTATTTTAAACTGTCCGACCCTCGATAAAGTAAATTATAAAAAATTCACTTATCCTATTCTTCAGTCAATCAAATCATTCGGGTTAAACGTTCAAAATTCGGACCGTAATGACATTTTGCTGAATGATTTAAAAATATCCGGGAATGCAATGCATATTTTCAAAAACAGGGTGCTTTGTCATGGTACATTACTTTTTAAAAGTGATTTAAAAAATCTTAAAACCGCGTTGGATAATAATGGAGAGCGTTACATTGATAAATCGATTAAATCAGTTTCTTCAAAGGTTGTCAATATAGCTGAATTTTTACCAAAAGATATTACAGAGAATTACTTCATTGAAAAATTGTTTCAAAATACCATTGATTTTCTGGATAATCCCAAAAATTATTCTCTTACCACAAGGGAAAGTCAGGAAATCAAAAAATTAGCTAATGAAAAATATTCGACCTGGGATTGGATATATGGATATTCGCCAAAATATCTTTTCCGGAATAAATTTTATTTAAACAATGAAATAATTGAAATTTCGATGAGTGTCGAGAAAGGAGTAATTTTAGAAACCAATTCAGGAGATGAAAATATTAACAACTTGATTAATAATATTTTAATCAACAGAAAACATGATTATAAGTCGATAGAAAGCCTTTTTACCGATAAGAAATTAAATGATTTCTTTCAAGGATATTCAGTAGAAGAATTTTGTGATGCCCTATTTTAAACAGCATCTCCATTATTACTTTTAAAATAGTTTTTAAGTTTACCTGCTCTGGAGATCCCAATTACTGAAGCTATTTCTTCTATGGGAATTTCCCTCAACCTTTTAACTGTTTTAAATTTTTTCAGAAGAATTTCAATGGTTTTCTCCCCTATTCCAGGTATCGATTCCAATTCAGATTCCAGAAATTTTCCGGATCTTTTATTACGGTGAAAAGTGATTCCGAAACGATGAGCTTCATCCCGTATATGTTGCAGTACCTTCAAGGTTTCAGAATTTTTATCAAGATACAAGGGAACGGAATCTCCGGGAAAAAAAATTTCCTCGAGTTTTTTAGCTATTCCAATAACAGGAATTTTATCAATCAGGCCTAATTTTTCAAGAGAATTAATAGCTGATCCCAATTGCCCCTTTCCACCATCAATAACTACAAGTTGCGGGAGATCCAGGTCTTCTTCCAACAATCTTTTATACCGCCGGTAAACAATTTCCTCCATTGACGCAAAATCATTAGGGCCTTCAACTGTTTTTATATTAAAATGTCGGTAATCCTTTTTTGAAGGTTTTCCATTTTTAAAAACGACACAAGACGCTACAGGAATATCTCCCTGAATGTTTGAATTATCAAAACATTCTATATGAACAGGCATTTCTTTAAGTTGCAAATCCTGTTTCATTTTTTCCATCAACTTTAACGTCCTGGTTTCAGGTGATTTAAGTGATCTTTGGCGGTTTTTATCCAGTTTATAAAATTTTACATTTTTTTCAGATAAATCAAGCAACTTTCTCTTCTCCCCTATTCTGGGAACAGTAAGCCTTATATTCTTAAAATTAAATTCAATGGGAAAAGGAATTATGATTTCATTTGAATCAGAAGAAAGAGATTGTCTGATTTCTGTAATTCCCAAGGCAAGAAGATCCTCTTTTTTTTCTTCCGTCCTTTTTTTCATTTCAATCATCTGTGTTTGTACAATAGCTCCGCCAACCACCTTCAGAAAATTAATATAGGCATAATCTTCATCCTCGTCGAAAGAAAAAACATCCACATTACTAATTGAAGTATTTACGACAGTAGATTTACTTTGGTAATTTTCGAGTATATTCAATCTATTTTTTACCAATTCCGCCTCTTCAAACTTATACTCAGATGAATACTGTACCATTAGGTTTTTTAGGTGATTTAATACCGCGGTCAAATTACCCTTCAGAATTTCCTTTATCTGCCGGATATTTTCATTGTATTCATCCTCTGCTTGAAGTCCTTCACAAGGTCCTTTACAATTACCAATATAATATTCAAGACAAACCTTGAATTTATTTGAATCAATGTTCGTTTGTGAAAGATTTAAATTACATGTACGCAAGGGGTAAAGATGTCTGATTACATCAATAATTGTCTTTACCATCTGTACGGAAGTGTATGGACCAAAATAAGAAGATCCATCGTGGATTATATCACGTGTATAGAATACTCTTGGAAAACGTTCATTTTTTACACAAATCCAGGGATAAGTTTTATCATCCTTTAATAAAACATTGTACCTTGGTTGATATTTCTTTATAAAATTGTTTTCAAGGAGTAAGGCATCCTCTTCTGTTTCTACAACAACATGTTTGATTTCGGCAATTTTATTTACAAGAACAGCAGTTTTTCGATCAGTGTGTCGTTTATTAAAATAAGAAGAAACTCTTCTACGCAGGTTTTTAGCCTTACCTACATAAATAATAGTTCCTTCAGCATCAAAATATTGATAAACTCCGGGTAATTCCGGCAATAATTTAACAGACTCCTGAAGCATTTCATTCATTTCTCTATGGTTCTTTTCAAAAATGCACTAATGACCATATTGGATGATCGCTTTTTATTTTTTCTCTTCCTTTAAGAGCATCCAGTTCCACAAAAAAATTAATAAAAATATCTTTAACTCCAAATTTCTTCACAAGCTGAATAGCAGCATTAATGGTTCCACCTGTAGCTAATAGATCATCATGAATTAAAACCACATCCTTCCTGTCAAGTGCATCTGAGTGAATTTCTATAACATCAACACCATATTCTAATTCATAGGATTGAGAAAAAGTTTTATAAGGAAGTTTCCCTGGTTTACGTATAGGAACAAAACCAGCATTCAATTCATTTGCAAGAACTCCTCCTAAAATAAATCCTCTGGATTCAATTGCCACAACTTTTGTAATTCCAACAGATCTATAATGACCTGTTATTTCTGAAACAACGGATCTGAAAATTCTTTCATCTTTAAAAGAAGTTGAAACATCTTTAAATTGAATTCCCTTTTTAGGAAAATCAGGAACATTTCTAATTGAGTTTTTTATTTCCTCAAGATCCACTGATTTAAAAATTTTCATAGAATTAATTTTTAATTGTTCCACGTGGAACACTATCTTCCCATTAATACTAGTAATACATTTATATCACTTGGTGAAATACCAGGTATTCGGCTCGCCTGACCGATTGTTTTTGGTTGTATCCTTTTAAGTTTTTGTCTTGCCTCAGTTGAAATAGAAGTTATTTCACTGTAATTAAATCTTTTATCTATTTTAATTCCTTCTAACCTACTCAATTTCTCAGCAACCAGATTTTCTCTCTCAATATATCCAGAATACTTAATTTGAATTTCAGCAGATTTAAAAATCTCATTACGCAAACCATCTGATAATTTCAAATATAATCGATTTAATAATTTGATTTCATTTATTAAATCAAAAATTGAAATTTGAGGTCTCATAATAATGGATTCAATTCTTGATTTCTGCTTTATTGGATTAGTTTCCTTGCTTAAAAGAAAATCATTAATTTCTTCCGGCCTAATAGAGTATTTTTTGCAAAAGCCAATTACTTCATCTATCAATTTTACCTTTTCATTTAATAACTCAAGTCTTTCCTTGGTGGCCAAACCAAGATCATAACCATATTGCGTTAATCTAACATCTGCATTATCTTGTCTTAACAAAAGTCTGTATTCTGCACGACTGGTAAACATTCTATACGGCTCATCCACTCCTTTTGTAACAAGATCATCAATCAAAACACCAATATAGGCTTCATCTCTTTTTAAAATAAAAGCTTCTTTCTCATTAATTTTTTGATAAGCATTAATTCCAGCAATTAAACCCTGGGAACCTGCTTCTTCATATCCTGTTGTACCATTAACCTGTCCAGCAAAAAACAGATTTTCAATTAATTTCGATTCCAACGATGAATATAATTGGGTAGGATCAAAATAGTCATATTCTATCGCATAACCGGGTCTGATTAATTTTACATTTTCAAGTCCTGATATTTTATGTATTGCATCATTTTGAATACTCCAAGGAAGCGAAGATGAAAATCCATTCAAATAATATTCAATAGAATTCTCTCCTTCCGGTTCAATAAATAACTGATGTTTTTCCTTATCCTTAAATATAACAAGTTTCGTCTCTATACTGGGACAATACCTGGGTCCAATGCTTTTAATGGTTCCATTAAATAAAGGAGAATCATTAAAACCGGATTCCAAAATTTTATGAACTTCTTTGTTTGTATAAGTAATATAACAAGGTAATTGTTTAAGATTTGACCTTACTTCAGGTAAATAACTAAATTTTTCAATCTCACCTATTCCTAAATTATTATCACCTTCCTGAACTGATAATTTTTCAAAATCAATTGTCCGTTTATCAATTCTAACTGGAGTACCAGTTTTCATCCTTCCCGCAGTAAATCCTAAAGAAATTAATTGTTCGGTAATACCAAGCGAAGGAGATTCGGAAATTCTACCCCCTGAAATTTTTGACCTACCAAAATGCATCAAACCATTTAGAAAAGTACCACTTGTAATAATTACAGCTTTTGAATAAAACTTTACTCCAATTTCTGTCTCAACACCGGTAATCTTATTTTCTTCAATTAATAATTTTATAACTGTTCCTTGCCAAAAAAAAAGGTTATTTATTTTCTCAAGTTCAGATCTCCAAGTGGCTGAGAATTTATTTTTATCACATTGAGCCCGGGGACTCCACATTGCAGGTCCTTTAGAGCGGTTTAACATTCTGAATTGAATTGTCGACAAATCTGTAACAATACCCATCATGCCACCAAGAGCATCAATTTCCCTGACTATCTGCCCTTTAGCTATACCTCCAACAGCAGGATTACAGCTCATTTGAGCCATTTTATTTAAATCCATAGTAATAAGAAGAGTACTTGCCCCCATCTTTGCAGCGGCTGCCGCAGCTTCACAACCAGCATGACCCCCTCCTACTACAACAACATCATAACTTGATAAAACCATCTTCAATTTTCTTGTACAAGGAAATACATTCCTCCTCTTTTTTTCTCATAACAAATTTTTCTTCATCTGTAGAATCATTATACCCCAATAAATGAAGAACACCATGAGAAATAACTCTTAAATATTCCTCTAATAAATTAACAGAAAATTCCTTCGAATTATCATTCACCATTTCACAACTAATAAAAATATCACCTCCAATTATATTACCATCAACATAATCAAATGTTATTATATCAGTAAAGTAATCGTGATTTAAAAATTTCTTATTAATATTTAAAAGAAAGGCATTATCACAAAAAATGTAGGTAATATTTCCTAATTTTCTCTTATTTATTTCAATTAAGTATTTTAACCACTTGGATATAAGTCTGTATTTTAGCTTGGGTTTTCGAATGACTTCTTCGTAATAATTAATTGCCATTATCGGTTTAAAATAATATCAACAATATTTCCTTTTCCTCTTGTATTCAAACTTTCACTTAAACTTTTAATAAAAAAAATTCCTCTCCCATTTTCCAAATTAATATTATGCTGTTCTATTGGTGAAGGAACTTTTTCAAGATCAAAACCATCACCTTGATCATCAACTTCAATTTTTATTTGCTTATTATAAATTTCTATGGTAATAATTGTCAATAAATCCTTATTAAATTTATTGCCATGACAAATTGAATTTCGCACAGATTCAACAAGAACTGTCTGGAAGGCGAATTCTTTCGAAGGTTCAAAATTGAAATTTTTTTGAATTTCATAGGCCACATCGAGGCATTCTTTAAGCCCTTCCATCGTAGAATTAATTGTAAATTTCTTAAAATACTCTAATTCTCCCATTTGATTTAGAACCTTTTACAAAAGCACTTAAAGATATACAATAACTTTTAGATGTAAGCAAATTTTTGGACAATTAAATCCAAAATAAATATTCCTCTCTTATTAATAATCCAATTACCATCCTTATCGGATACAATATATCCTTCATTTATAAACTTATATAAAATTTTAATAAAATGATTATAAACACATTCATCAAAATTATTATGAACATATTCAACAGATAGCCCCTTCGACGTTCTTAAAGAAGTCAAAATGTATTCATTAAATTTATTGGAATCAGTCAAAACTTCTATATCAAAAAAATTAGCATTATTACTAATAGAATTTATATATTTACTTGTGTTATTAATATTCCACTGTCTCGATTCACCATTATAGCTGTGAGCTGATGGTCCAATTCCGATATATTTTCCATTACTCCAATAAAGCCAGTTATGCTTTGATTCATAACCATTTAGAGCATAATTACTAATTTCGTAATGTTTATAACCGTTTTCTTTTAATTTATCAATCGTCAATTCAAATTGATTTAAACTGATTTCTTCATCAATATTTTTAATTAATCCTTTTGCTAACTTTTTATAAAGAAGGGTGTTTGGTTCAATATTTAAATGATAGGCTGATATATGCTTTGTTTTAAAATTTATAGCCTTCATAAGAGACTCTTTATAAACTTCATTGGACATCCCAGGGATACCAAACATCAGGTCAATAGAAATATTATCAAATCCAGCATCTTTCGCCCAACAAATAGCGTCTATCCCACCTTTCGAATTATGTCTTCGATTTAAAAATTCAAGAACCTCATCATTAAAACTTTGAATTCCAATACTTATTCTATTGATTCCTAATTCCTTCAAACATTTCAAATAGGTAAAACTTAAATCATCAGGATTACATTCAAAAGTTATTTCAGAATTGCTATCTACAACAAAATACTTTTTTATCTCATTTATCAATATTTCAACTTGACTTATTGATAGCATAGATGGTGACCCTCCACCAAAATAAATACTTTCAATTTTTTCATTAGATAAATAACTATATCTAATTTTTATCTCAGATTTAATAGCATTGATTAAATTATCAGCTAATTCAATGTTGGTGGTTGAATAAAAATCGCAATAATGGCATTTTCTTTTACAAAAAGGAATGTGTAAATAAATTCCCGCCATATATTTTTCTTAAAAAAAATCTCTTTACAAATCTATTTATTAAATCAAAAATCACTTATACAAAATTAATTATGAATCAATTAATTAACATTTGAAATAGGTATTTTTCTTATTCTATTCAAATGTCTGCCACCATCAAAATTTTCTTTCAAAAATATTTCAACAATTTCAATAGCTTCTTCCTTCGTAATAAACCTGGCAGGCAAAGAACATACATTGGCATCATTATGATGTCTGGCAAGCACAGCTAATTCTTTATTCCAGCATATTGCAGATCTAATTCCCTGATGCTTATTTACAGTCATATTAATCCCATTCCCGCTTCCACAAAAAACAATTCCTCTTGTTGCTTCTCCTCGTTCAATAGAATAAGCAAGAGGATGAGCAAAATCAGGATAATCACAACTTTCGTCTGAATAACATCCAAAATCCCTAATTTCAAATCCTTTTAATTTCAAATACTCAGAGACAATGTTCTTCAAACAAAATCCTGCATGATCAGAAGCAACAGCAATTATATCCATTCATTTCATTATTTGTTGCAAAAATAAAATTTTAATATTACACTTTAGTTTCAGTTAATTTATTTGTTCCTTGATTCCACAAAAATTAAGTTAATAAATTCAATTTTTCAGTTTAGTAACTGTTGATAATTTTCTTGAAAATAATTATTTATTTTTTTAATTCTTTAAATAAAATTATTATATGAAATACAATTTAAGATACCCATTCGAATCAATAATTATTTTTGTACAAATTAATCACAAAGAAACAACATCCATTTTGGTAAAAATCTAAATCAAAAAATTAACATTCTTGATCTTTCAACAGCATGTTAATAAAATAACTACTTACAGAAAATCAGATTTTTAGCCTGTTAATTCTTATTAACAAGTCATCACTCGTAAACTCATATTTCAATTCTCCAAATAAATTAGATTCATTTTTTAAACTATTTCAACAGAATATTATCAATTTCATTTTCTTTTAAATTTATTAAACTCTATTATTATAATATTATCGTGTATAAACAGACCTAAAAAGAAAATTTATCTTTTTGAATTAAAAAAAAGGTTTATCTCACTAATGCGTACCTTACAACGTGAATATCCCTGCTTTTCAGGTAAACTATTAACTTACATAAATTCTTCAAGTGCTTCACCGTTCCCCAGAATCCTTTTTAAACCCGCTGACATCATCTTATCAACAAGGTACTGAAGTCATATCAAAGCCATACCTTCTCCATTGTTTATGCACACCTCCTGTACTATTTTTGTACTAATTAGTACAGGAACTGTACAGGAGCACTGTTCAAGCACTATATTTGATGCGGCTTTGATATAGACATGACTTTGGGATGGTAAGTCGGAAGAATCTCTGAAACAAACGGGAACGGGGAGTATTTCATCTCAAACTCCCGATGCTTTAATTTTTAATGGCTTAATACCTTCCTGTCGCAACTGTTTGATAAAATTGCCCTTTAAAAAATTCTTCGGATTACTTTTTCTTGGGTACGCATTTCTGTAAAGAACCAAAAATCTTATTTGCATTCCAAGTATTTTAAATGTATTTTCGAGGAAAAATTTTAAAAAATGGAGCATTTATAATGAATTCAGCTGACAAATTATCAATTCTTTTGGTTGAGGATAATGAGCTTAACCAAAGATTAATGAAAATCAGTTTAAAGAAAAATAATTATACAGTTACAATTGCTAATAATGGTCTTGAGGGGATTGAACTTTTTAAAACACAAAAATTTGATCTAATACTTATGGATCTTATGATGCCTGTTATGGATGGATTTGAAGCCACAAAAAAAATAAGAGAAATTGAAGCATCTGATGCTAGTAAATCATATACACCTATCATAGCTTTTACTGCCAATACTTTAAACAACGATTATGATAAATGTGTTAGCGGAGGAATGGATGATATTCTTGAAAAACCTTTCAATTTTGAAAAGTTCAGCGATATTATAAGAAATCTCAATAAATAGGTTTTAAAATTTCAATTTCAAGGTTATTTTACCTTCACTTTATGAATGATATTGTTGATCTTAGGGGAACGAATCAATCAGAAACAGATAAAGAATTTGACAAGAAGCTCAGGCCTTTGCATTTTGATGATTTCAGTGGTCAGAAAAAAATTGTTAATAACCTGAAAGTTTTTGTTGAAGCCGCTTCCATGAGAGGCGAATCACTTGATCATGTTTTACTTCATGGTCCTCCAGGTCTTGGAAAAACAACTCTTTCTGCGATCATTGCAAATGAATTGGGAGTTAATATGAAGCTCACATCGGGTCCCGTACTTGACAAGCCCGGGGATCTGGCAGGACTTTTAACCAATCTTGAACCCAATGACGTATTGTTTATCGATGAGATTCACCGCTTAAGCCCTGTTGTAGAAGAATACCTCTATTCTGCAATGGAAGATTTCCGGATTGATATTATGATAGATAAAGGACCGAGTGCCCGTTCAATTCAGTTGGAATTAAATCCTTTTACCCTGATTGGAGCAACCACAAGGAGCGGTCTTTTGACAAGTCCATTAAGGGCTCGTTTCGGGATTAACTGTCATTTGGAGTATTATGATGTTGAAGTTCTAAACGCTATTGTTAAAAGGTCAGCAAACATACTTAAATGTGAAATTTATGAAGATGCTGCTGTTGAAATTGCAAGACGAAGCAGAGGAACTCCTCGTATTGTTAATGCTTTGCTAAGGAGAGTGCGTGATTTTGCAATGGTTAAGGGAAATGGTACAATTGATCTAAACATAACCCGATATGCCCTTGAAGCCCTTAATATCGATAAACACGGACTGGATGAAATGGACAATCGCATTTTAACTACCATTATTGACAAATTTAAGGGAGGTCCTGTTGGTTTATCAACAATTGCAACGGCTGTTGGTGAGGATACCGGGACAATTGAAGAGGTTTATGAACCGTTTTTAATTAAAGAGGGCTTCCTTAAAAGGACCCCTCGTGGTCGTGAAACTACAGATCTGGCTTACAAACATTTAGGAAAAGTTAAAACGACCAACGACATGCAAACCTTATTTTAAACAAAGTAGTTAATTTAAAACCTAAGTAATGGAGAATATTATTCTTCCAGTTTAAAGAAAGCTACTTTAATTGACCCGATTACCCCTGCCCTATCCCTAAACTTAAAAATTAACGGGCTGTTAATTCAATTTCAAATAATTTGGGCCACAATTTTCCTGTGACATATATTTTGTTTTTTACAGGATCAAAAGCAATTCCATTTAGAACATCTTCATCTGGATTTTGATTTAATATAGCATTGCCTTGTAAACCAGTTAAATCTATTTCACCGGTCACTTTACCTGTTTTTGGATCAATCCGTACAATTTGATTAGTAAGCCAGATATTGGCCCAAATCTCTCCGTTTATGTATTCAAGTTCATTAAGATTTTTTATAATCTTTACATTATCGCAGACCTGCAGGCTTTTAATCACATTAAAAGTTGTTGGATCAATGTAGGTGAGAAATTCCGTTCCATCACTCATGATCAGAGAACTACCATCATTTGTTAACCCCCAACCTTCTTCTGACTTAAAGGTCCAGGTTTTTAGCAGTTTAAAAGAATTTAAATCATAAACGAATCCTATTCTTGATTTGTAGGTCAATTCATAAAGTTTATCATTCAGAATCGTAATTCCCTCTCCAAAATATTGTTCTTCCAGATTATGTTGCTGAAGTATTTTTCCCGTCGTCAGGTTTTCTTTAAAAATACCCGATTTTCCTTCTCTCCCGGTCCCTTCGAATAAATATCCGTTATGGATCTCCAATCCCTGGGTAAAATGATCTGGATTATGAGCATAGGAATTGACAATTTTAAAACCATATTTTACAGGTTTAACATCTGAAAGAAGCACTAAATCAGCAAAATTTTCACCATTCTCTCCATCATCTCTGGTGGCAACGACTTTCACCTGGTGTGTTCCTGAATTTAAGCCAGAAGTCTCTATTACATAACTGGATTCAGGATTTGATGAAGTGAATACTGATTTTTGATCGATGAAAAGTTCAGCTTTTTTAAAAGAACCGCCCCTAATTTTTGTTTTAAGCAAGATGGTTATTTTATCACCTATACGAAAATCTTTACCGGAAGACTGAAAATCAATGGATGTAACCGGTTTTCTCGATCCACGTGATGGCTGGGCGCAATTGATTAAAACAACTGAAGAAAGTAAATAAAAAAAGGTTATGGCAAATATTTTTCTCATTGTACGTCTTTGTTTTGAAACTGCAAAGTTGACCAAAAATAAGATGAATCTGTTAAAATTTTTCAGATCATATTATTATTTTATTTTGAAAATATAAAATTGACAAATTAAAGGAATATCTTTTTTGAAATTTAACTTTGTTCTTTTATTACTAACGACAAATTTTCTGTTTTGAGCGGATTAAAAAAACTTGCAGGTGAAACTGTTATTTATGGTGCTTCAAGCATAGTGGCGCGTCTTTTAAATTGGTTTCTTACACCTATTTACACTTACAATTTTATTGAATCACAATATGGAATATTGAGCAATGTTCTGGCCTATGTTGCCTTTTTTCAGGTTCTGCTGACCTTTGGAATGGAAACCTCTTACTTCCGTTTTGCCAGCCGCAGCAAAGAACCGGAAAAAGTTTTTGGAACTGCTATGGTTTCTTTGTTGATGAGTTCTCTTGTTTTTGTCATTCTTGTAACCTTATTTTCAAAAGATATTGCTCACGCCATTGATTATGAAGGTCACGAAAATTACATTATCTGGATGGGTATCACTCTGGCTTTGGATACCATGACGGCCATACCTTTTGCTAAGTTGAGATTTCAGTCAAGGCCCATTAAATTTGCTCTCTTTAAAATTATTAATATTTCCATCAATATATTTCTCAATTTATTCTGGATCGTTTTTTGTCCCTGGTGGCTTAAATCCCACCCTGATTCAATCATAAGGTTTCTGTATTCTGATCAGATTGGTATTGGGTACGCTTTCATTGCCTTCCTGGTATCATCGGCAATAACGCTGCTTCTTTTCCTGCCTGATTTTAAACTGAAAAATCTGGTCTTTAAAAAGAGCGTTTTCACTGAAATGTTCAAATATGGATGGCCGATTCTGATTATTGGACTGGCGGGTATGGTAAATACCAACATCGAAAAAATCCTTATTCCCCAACTGGACCGTTCCGCAGATCCGCAGGCTGAACTTGGAATTTATGCAGCTAATGCTAAATTGGCGATCCTGATGAATCTTTTTATCCAGGCATTCCGGTTTTCTTTTGAACCCTTTCTTTTCTCCCATTATAAGAATGAAAACTCAAAGGTAACTTATGCAAGGGTAATGAACTACTTTGTTATTCTTGGTTTGCTGATTTTTCTCGGCGTTATGTTTTATATGGACATTATCAAATATTTCATTGGAAAATCCAATTCCGGTTACGTTACAGGCCTTAAAGTAGTACCCTGGCTTTTAATGGGGAATCTCTTTCTTGGCATTTTTTACACCCAATCTCTTTGGTATAAACTAACGGATCAAACACATTTTGGTGCAAGATTCGCTATAATAGGCGCCGTAATCACTCTGTTTGTTAATATCCTGTTTATTCCCAAACTGGGTTATATGGCTGCAGGATATGCTTTTTTTATCTCTTCATTGGTGATGACTGTACATTCCTATATCCTTGGACAAAGATATTTCCCGGTCAATTACGATCTCAGCAAAATCGGCTCCTATTTTATAGTTGCGGTTGTTTTATTTGTTCTAAGTATTTTAAACCCTTTTACAAACGAAATAATAAAGATATCCTTGAATACCTTACTTTTTATGGCATTTATTGGGTTTATCTGGTTAAAGGAAAAGAAGGATCTATCCAGGTTATTTGTGAGAAGTTAAAAAGAAAAAGAATTGTATAGAAATTTGGAAGTTATATATTGTCTTAATAAAGAAAGATTTTACGTAAATTTCGGCGTTGATATTTTTCCAAATAAATATGAAACAACTTACAACCTTTATTATTTTTCTTTTCTTTTTATCTTCCGGATTAAAAGCCCAGTCATTATGGAAAATGTTTCCTTCCAATAGTATTTTTGGACGTCAACACTTAACTTTAAAACAAATACAGGGATCACCCTATCTGAATCCGGAATACGTCAATGGCACAGTGATTGACAGCGATGGAAAAGTAACCAAAGATATTCCCTTGAGGTACAATTGTTACAGTGATGTTCTTGAGTATAAAAAAGAAGACAAAAATTACGATATATTACCAAAAGAACAGGTAGTCAGAGCCGATTTCGGAGATCATACCTTCTGTTATATCGAATATGAAGATGAATCTGGCAATACTTCCAATAAAGGTTATTTTCAAATTCTTACGGATGATAAAGCCAGCTTGTTTGTAAAATATCATATTAGTTTTTACGAAAGAGAAGAAGTAAAGGGGTACTCTGAACCAAAACCGGACCGATTCGATAACCTGACTTTAACGTATTGGATTTCTTTTAATAAAGGCCCGGCAAAAAGAATTCTGAATAAAAGCAAGATACAGGATATTTTTCCCGATAAGAAAAATGAAATGCAGATCTATATTTCAAATCAAAAACTTTCTTTCAAAAAAGCTGATGATTTGAAAAAAATAGTCAGTTATTACAATACTCTATGATTAACATCTGTTTGGCTTGTAAAATGTTATCAAAATACCGGTAAAATGAAACCGGTGAGAAATGTATTAATTAATTTTATGTGGTCTAAATTACTATAGAACAAAACATTTTGTAAATTTTGGTTGAAATAATATCTTAATATGAAACAATTTGCGATCATAATCATTTCTCTTTTCTTTTTCTCTTTTGGGTTGAAAGCCCAGACCTTGTATTGGAGTGATCTGACTCCTGCAAGGGGCGTCTTTGGTAGTAAAAACCTGACTTTAGATCAAATACAGGGATCTCCTTATCTTTCTGCGGCATTCGTCAATGCCACCGTTATCACAAGCGATGGGAAAAGTTATAAAGACGTTCCCCTGAGATACGATTGTTACGATGACTTGTTTGAATTTAAAAACAATAATGTAATCTATGACGTAGAGCCCAAAGAATTGGTGACAAGAGCAGAATTTGGGGGAAAGGTATTTTGTTATCTTGAATATGAACCACAACGTCCGTCGAATAAGGCTTATTTTCAAATACTTGTTGATGGTAAAGCCAAGCTGTGCGTACAGTACAAAATTTCCTTTTACGAAAAAGACGAATCAAAGGGTTATGCAGATCCAAAACCTGACAGATTTGACGATCTCATATCAACTTATTGGATTTCACTTAACAATGCTCCAGCCAAAAAAATCCTGAACAAAAAACAATTGATGGATGTTTTTTCGGATAAGAAAAACGAGGTCGAAAACTATTTTTCCAATCAAAAACTTTCGGTTAAAAATGGTGATGATTTAAAGAAAATTGTCAATTACTACAACTCTCTTTAAATTGAATCTTATTTCTTTTCAACCTGATTGAGTAGTGCAATTTGGAGCAAAACTTCTTAACTTTGTTATATAGCGTAAGTTTTATAATCTTAAGAAGGAGAGAAATATGAAATCGATTTTTGTACATCTGGCCCAAGGTTTTGAGGAAATTGAAGCCATTACCATCATTGATGTTTTACGCCGGTCTGGAATGGAAGTAGTTACTGTTTCAGTCACTGAGGACCTGGTGGTTACAGGGGCTCATAAAATTGCTGTTAAAGCTGATATTCTATTTAAAGATGCTGATTATCGTCAGGCAGAAATGATTGTTCTTCCCGGAGGTATGCCCGGGGCCAAGAATCTCAGTAATCATGAAGGTCTGAATGCTCAGATAAAGAAGTTTTTTGACGAAGGAAAACTTCTTGGAGCAATATGTGCTGCTCCATTGGTATTTGGAAGATTAGGCATTTTAAAGGGCAAAAAAGCAGTCTGTTATCCAGGTTTTGAGGAATATCTTTCCGGTGCAATTATCCGACAAGATCCTGTAATGGTGGATGGTAACATTGTTACCGGACGTGGCCCGGGAGTCGCAATGCAATTTTCCTACGAAATTGTCCGTCTTTTAAAAGATGAGCAGGAAGTAGTCAAATTAAGAGAAACAATGCTTGCTACGGTATAGCTATTTTAGTGATCGATTTATACGATACAATCTTCAAAGGAATTCCGATCGTACTCATTTATTATCCTTATATAGGATTTAAGGATATCGTGCTCTGTAACAAAAAACAGAGGGAAAAAATTAAGTGAATTATTTTTATTTAAATAGATTTTTTTATTTTTACGTTAATTATAGGTCGTTTTAGGATATTTTATTTCGTAAATAAAAGAAATTCACTATGCAGAATCTTATTGATCCCTTGATTTTTATTGTGGAAGATAACACAGTTTACAATAAACTGGTGGTGAGTTATCTTAGATCTCAAAAATTTACCCGTGTCGAAAGTTATTTAACAGGAGAGGAATGTCTTAAGAATATTTATAAAAAGCCTGATGTAATCATTCAGGATTATATTCTGGACGGTATGAACGGGATAGAAGTTTTGAAAGCTACCAAAAAGTTATATCCGGAAACTGAATTTATCTTTCTTTCTGGTCAGGATAGCGTTGATATTGCCATCAATTCGATGAAATACGGCGCCTATGATTACATAGTAAAGGATCAGATGGCTCTGAAGAAAATGGTTGATAAAATCAATAAGATCATTTCTGTAAGAGACCTTGTTAAAAGCAATAAACGTTATAAGATGGGAGTAACGTACTTCTTTATTGCTCTTGTCCTTCTGATTCTTATCATTATCAGCCTTACGCTTTTATTTCCTGAAAAATTTTCTATTGGAAGTTAAAAGCATCAATTTTAGAATTAAGGGATTATAAAGAAATACAGGAGGGTGAATAAATATCACCCTCTTTTTTTATGCGGCTCAAATCCCTATATCTGAGCAGGGAATTAAATTGATTAGCGAAAGTGAGTATGCAGGATTGATTCGGTTTTGCCCCGTGATCCAAATGGATCATCTTTGGGGTTTGTGTATGGTTACTGTATCAAATCATTCAGAAATATTACACGAACCTTACAGCAAGTTTACACAAACCTAAAAGATAAAATGTACGCTGTTGGATATTTGTTTTACCTTAAACAACCGACTTAGAGAGGATATTAACCTGAGTTCGAAATAAGCGAAGATTACAAACGTATGTCCGGTCACAGAAGCCGGAGGTAAAATACCATAACGACTCATAGCGTGTCATAACGTGTCAAATGCATAAATGTTCAGGTTATCAAAATTAATTCTTTTTACTTTTAGGTCAGAGCAGAATAAGCACACCCAAAGCGTAAGCTTTGGGTAGTACTTTCTTCGTACCAACCTCGTACCAAGTCCAATAAAAGGCTTACCGGATGGGAGCGAAGAAATGGCGTCTTTGCTCTGAAGGTAAAATCAAAGAATAAGGGAAAATGTGTCGGGCATAAAGTGTAAACAAAACCCTGTTTTTCTCAATTCAAATATTTTTCGCAAATCTTACGTCGAACTCACGTTATTAATGAAATAAGAATGATTATCTAAAAAGTTGATTCGGGTTCGTATTTAATGCAGAATTATTTTGGCCGGGAAGTTAAAAACAATAATACTTATGCGGAATTTTCAATAAAATCGCAAAAACTTTCCCTGCTTGAACGCATATTTTTTCATAGTTTATGAGGCGAAGTGTCGATATTGATGCTAAGAAATAAAAAAGAGCATGGGATTAATTAATCATGCTCTTATACCATCATTTCAACCGATAGGCCTTATGTTTGTTTCCAAACCTCCGGATTTACTATAGAAATATTCTTTTTACCTTCGAAAAAATCGATGATATTCCGCGATGCTTCCTTTGCAAGCTCAATACGGGTGTCTATCGTTCCGGTTGCATTATGAGGAGTTAGGACAACATTATCCATTAAGTATAACTCTTCCTGTATTTTAGGTTCCTCTTCAAATACGTCAAGTCCGGCTCCACCAATTTTGCCATTTTTAAGGTACTTTACCAAAGCTTTTTCATTGATGACAGGTCCTCTTGACGTATTGATAATAAAAATGCCGTCTTTCATTTTTTTCATCTCTTCCTCGTCGAGAAGATGCTGCGTTTCGGGCGTTAAAGGACAATGGAGGGAAATCACATCAGCCCGGGAAATTAATTCGTTAAATGGAGCGTAAACTGCATTTAAAAGATTTTCTTTTTCCTGGGATAATCTTGTCCTGTTGTGGTAAATGATTTTCATTCCAGAAGCTGCTGCCTTGCGCGCCATAGCCCTCCCAATTCTCCCCAGACCTATAATTCCGAGAGTTTTCCCATAAAGACTATGACCAAGGTTCTCCATCATTCCCCATTTAAAATTCGGGTCGTTTCTGAGCTTCCTGTCGGTTTCTGCGATGCGACGCATTAATGAGATCAATAACCCCATGGCCATTTCAGCGGTTGGCTCAGTTACTGCATTAGGAGTATTGCAAACAACAACCCCCATTGAAGTGGCAGTGGCTAAATCAATGTTATTAAAACCCACGCCAAAGTTTGCAATTATCTGCAGCTTTTTTGCCTCTTTTATCACTTCCCCGGGAAATGGAAGAATGAAGACCGGCATCACTGCTTCCACCTCCCTAATGTGATCTTTCAGCTCTTCAATGGAAAACTGGAATTGGGAAGGATAAATAACCTCGTACCTATTCTCCAATTCTATCAAACCAGACCTGGGAACCTGAGCTGTTACAAGAACTTTCTTTTTCATCTACGGATTCATGGTATTATTTCAGATTCCCCGATCTTATTTTTTCGATGCTACAACAGTAGTGGGAGATAAGAATTCCCTGTATTTTTCCGGCTGATTCATCAGTGCTTTGGCTATTTTTATTTCCTTATCATCGTCAATAGAAGCGATAATTGCTCCTTTCTGGTAGTAATATCTTGAAACTATTTCGTCTTTGATCAACGTGCGGATATCGTCGCTAAAAGTGGCAAGGTCCCTATCCAGATCAAGGGTCAGGCTTTTTTCCAGGGCTTTGAATTCGTTTTGGGCATTTTCATAGTAATGTTCCTTTTTTGCTATTTCTACCAAGTCTTTCAGTGTTTGTTCGCTTCCCGACTTATAAGAGAATTTTTTTTCGTGAAGGAACTTGATGAAATCATTGTATATCTGATCAGTTACTACAAATTGTTTTGGTCCTGGAATGGAAGGATGACTGTTTGCAAATAATGTTGCGAAATCGAAAATCTCGAAATCCTGTACCAGTTTAACAGCGAGAGCTCCCAAGGTGTCCTGGTTGAACTTGTAATCAGGCGACACTCCGCCCCCGTCCTTGACTTTTCTTCCGTGTTTGGTAGTAAATTCATGAATCAGAGAATCCGGAATACTGCCGACACTACCGTCCGGATTACGATGAGAATAGTCCAGCGCCTGGATACAACGGCCGCTGGGGATGTAATACTTAGCTGTGGTAACTTTCAACTTGGTGTTGTAACTGAGATCACGTGTTGTCTGAACAAGGCCTTTCCCAAAGGTCCGGGTGCCAAGAATTACTCCGCGATCCAGGTCCTGGATCGCACCGGCTACAATTTCAGAGGCTGACGCTGAACCACTGTTTACCAATACAATTAAAGGCATCACGGAATCGATGGGCTGCTCCGTTGCACGGTAGGTTTTGTACCATTGTGCTACTTTACCTTTAGTGCTGACAATTTCCTGCCCGTGATTGACAAAAAGGTTCGCAACTTTTACTGCTTCATTCAGCAGTCCTCCGGGATTTGAACGAAGATCGATCACCAGTTGTTTGGCGCCTTTTTTATCGCGAAGTTCGAGGATGGCCTTTTTCATCAGATCAGAACATCCTTCTGTAAAGCTTGAAAGACGAAGGTATCCGGTTTTGTCATCGAGCATGCCATAATAAGTGACGGGATCAATCTGAATTTGCTCGCGGATGATTTCAGTGGTAAAAGGTTTCTTTTCTCCAGGTCTCTGAATCTTGACCTTTACAGGTTTTTTTGCGGACCCCTTCAGCATTTCGGAAACATCGGATACTTTCATTGAACTGACAGATTTCCCGTCCACTTCCAGGAAGATATCCCCTGCTTTAAGACCGCTTTTCTGGGCTGGGAAACCCTCATAGGGTTCGGCTACAATAATCTGGTCTCCATGTTTGCTGATTACGGCTCCTATGCCTGCATATTCACCTGTTGTCATGAATTTAAATTCATCCATTTCAGATTCGGGGATGAAAACCGTGTAAGGATCCAAAGTTTCGAGCATGTCATCCATACCGGTCTTGATAAGTTTTTCAGGTTTAATATCATCTACATAAAACAGGTTTAATTCTCTCACGAGGGAATAAAATATGTCAAGGTTTTTGGAGATCTCAAAATTTTTCTGGTCTGTTTTAAAACCCCATACGGAGAGTCCGATAATTACGGCGACTGCAACTGCTAAAGCAGATTTAAGTATTCTATTGTTATTCATATTTTGTTCCCGTTAATGATGTACTTTTTTTCTCTGTAAAATCCACAAAATTAATAAAACGCACGTGATAATAATGATATGTTTTCTTTCATCCCTTTGCTTCAGTTATGGATTTTCAATTTTATTAAGTTTTTTTATAAAGAATAGGCTAAAATATTCAATCAATAATGAAGCATTTCTGGAAATCAAGTTTAAAACAATCAAACTGTGAATAGGTTTCAAAGAAATAAAACATATTGAACAAATATTGAATGTTTTAAGGTAATTTTAGCCGGATAAAAAATATTAATTTGACTAAAGGAATTGTTATACGATCCACCGGAAGTTGGTATTCCGTTAAAAGTGAGGCCGGTGAGATGATAGATTGCCGCATTAAAGGTAAAATGCGGCTGAAAGGAATGCGGACAACCAACCCTGTTGCGGTGGGCGATCGTGTGGAGTACGAGTTACAACACGACGAAACAACAAAGGAAGGAATTGCGGGAATAATTACGGCAATTGAACCCAGAACGAATTATATAATCAGGAAAGCTTCAAATCTTTCAAAAGAAAGCCAGATTGTTGCAGCAAACATTGATCAAACCTTTCTGGTGGTGACTGTGAATTATCCAATTACTCTGACTGGATTTATTGACCGTTATCTGGTCTCTGCACAGGCATATCGTATTCCTGCCTGTCTCATTTTTAATAAACTGGATCTTTATGATGACACTGATTATAATAAACTGGAAGAGTATTTACAAACTTATGAATCAATAGGATACAAATGTTATCAGATATCTGCATTAAAGAATTTTAACCTGGATAGTCTTCGTGAAGACATAAAAGGGAAAATCAATCTTTTCTCAGGCCTTTCAGGAGTAGGAAAGTCTTCTATTTTAAACCTGCTTGAACCTTCACTGAGTCTTAAAACAGATGAAATATCAGAATATCATTTGCAAGGGAAACATACCACCACTTTTAGCGAAATGTTTGAATTGCATGATGGCGGTTATTTAATCGATACTCCAGGCATTCGTGGATTTGGAGTTATCGATATGGTAAAGGAAGAAATTCCTCATTATTTTCCTGAAATGTTTAATCTTCTGAAAGATTGTCGCTATTTTAACTGCTCTCATACCCACGAACCGGGATGTGCCGTAAAAAAGGCCCTGCAGGAAGGCAGGATACCAGTATCCAGGTATGAATCCTATCTATCCCTTATCGGAGAGGATAATTCGAAATACCGGAGCTAAAATAGATTCTATTAAATTAAAATCTCAGCACTAAAGCTCCGGCCGAGTAGCCACCACCAAAAACAGTGATACCTACCAAAGAATCTTCTGGTATTTTATCAATATTTTGTGAAAGACATATTCCTGTGCTGGCACAGCCCGTGTTTCCCAATTCGCTGATATTGGATAAAACCTTTTTGGTGGGAAGATTCAACTGTCTGGCAAGATTGTTAATTATTCGCTGATTGGCCTGGTGAGGAATAATAAAATCGAGATCTTCAATTGAAAGGTGGCAGCTTTCAAGAGAGTGTTCAAGAGCTACCCGCATGAAGTTGCAAGCATAAACAAATACATCGCATCCATCCGGCATCTTGAGCCCTTCATTTTTTGGCCGGAGATATACGGCATTGGGTCCTTTCCCTACATTGCCAAGCCCACGAGTAAAAATGTTAAGAATCTCTCCTGGTTTTCTCCCCATGAGTTCATCAGAAATAAACAGTGCTGTGGCCCCGTCACCCCAAAGGTGTCCGCTTTTTTCGCAAGTTTCATCACTGTAGGCCGTGTTGTGTTCAGAAGCAACCACCAATGCACGGGAAGCTTTTCCGGTTGCAAAATATCCTTCCACAATTTCAATTGCATTCAACATTGAAGAGCAGGCTGCAGAAATATAAACTACTCTTGCATCCTGGATACCGAATTCTCTTTGAATAACATGCCCAATGGTAGCAACAGTGTCATACGGAGAATAAGAAGCTCCGACAATAAGATCAACTTCCCTGATGTCAAAAGGAAGATCCTTAATGGCTCTTTTTACAGCCTCAACAGCCATTGTATTAGTATTTTCTCCGGCAGTGACTTTTGATCGTACCCGGATGCCGGTTCGCTCATAAATCCATTCGTCATCCAGTCCGTTAATTTTTTTAAAATATGCGTTTGGTACTCTCCCTTCCGGGATGTAATGCGAAATTGTGTTAATAAACATTCTCATGATAAATTTTCAAAATGCAGGGTTTTTAGTAGGGGCTTTAATACCACCAAAGAGAATATTCTGCCAGAGTTTCAATAACGATTGGCAGGATTTCCCAAAATTATTAAGTATAAAATATTGTTCTAATCCTTTTAATGTAGTTAAAGTTATTCCGGCAGTATTTTCATAATCAACCATGATAAAAACTCCGGATTGGGCTCCTTCTTTGAAAATCCTTGTCAGGCATTCTTTTTCATGAAGGTCGATATCCTTCCGGTAATTTTCTATCCGATCGCTCCTTTTAAGGAATTCGATTTTCAGTAATTTGTTCTTTGTAATCAGATGCTGAATAGTATTCATGTGAATACCAATGAAACGTGAAAATTTCTTTTCAGGAGAAATCTTAAGATTTAATACTGCGTTAAGCTGCTTAATTATAATTTCAATCTCTTTTTTAATGATGGCATGAAGAAGTTCTTCTCTTGTTTTGAAATAAGTATAAATCGTCCTTCGTCCAAGTCCTGATGCTTTTGCGACGTCCTCCATAGTTGTATTGGAAATGCCACGGGAGGCAAATACATCATATGCTACGGTAAGAATTGTATGTCGGGTTGCATCTTTCACAAAAAGGAATGCACAAATTTGAATTTGTGTGCAAATGTAATCCTTTTTTTAAATTAAAAAATGGGGAGTGAAGGAATGAATATATTTATCAAGAGGATGCTTAATAATGACTTTGGAAAATACCAATATTCAAACAATACCACTAAACAGCTCTGAGATCAAATAATTAAAATAAAAGGGATAAGCTAACGAATTGTAAATTAATTCGATTGTATACAGTTATACAATCGATCTGTCCTGGTATTTGCCAGTCATTCAACTGTAAATTTCAACTGTAAATTTTTAATAAAGAATTCCACCATTCCTGATTTTTCCACTCCTGTTGAATGCCAGCACTAAATTTAATATCATTCAGACTGAAATTAACAAGCGGTAAATCTTCCCTGAATGCTTCTGCATAACCGGATTTTGTTTCGTGAACCCTTACCGAATGAAGTCTGACATTTTTTTCACCGTTTATGAAAATATTAGCCGCAATTATTTTATCGATAACATAGAAAAATAACAGGGCGTAACCTTCGGCAGAAGGAGAAACAGGGATTTCTGCAATACGTGTATTTACTGTTTTAATCGCATTTTTAACCTTTTCCGGTTCTTTATCCCATAAGGTATAAGAATGGTCAAAACTGTGGATAAATTCTCTCGTATTGTTCAACAAGACAAAATCCATTACCATAAATCCATTATCCAGTGCATCGGATTTCAAAAAGACTTCCACTTCATAGGAATGTCCATGGATATTTTCTCTGCAGTGTTTGGAGGTACAGTTACGTACAATATGTGCGCCTTCGAAATTAAACTTTTTCCTGATAATCATTTCGGGGACAAAATTAGAAAAATATCATATAGTCGTTTAACCGGAGGCAACATCTTCCTTATACCTTGGTTTATTTAACTTCTTTTGTTTTGTCGGGTTCCCTGATACTGCCGAAATAGGAAATGGGCTTTCTATTATAACTTAAAATAGTCATGGTTGCCATTCCCTGACTTCCTATATTTAACTGCAGTTCAATGTTCTCCCTTGGCAATGTAACTTTTACATCCACTGCGTAACCCTTTCCCTTTTTTAACTTCTTTATATCAAAGACCTCCGGTTTTGCCTCAAATTTGAATCCTGAATCCCCGCCATATTCCACACTATAGGCTTCACCGAAAAATGGCATATAGCTTGTGATTTTTTCTGAAGTGAATTTTACAGAATTGTAATTGGTGGTAAGATCTATTGCTGCGCCACCTGATGGGAGGGCAGTTTTTCCTTCAAAGACAAAATTTTTTGAATTCACCAGTTGGTCTATTTTTGCCTCCAGTTTCAGTTTTCTTTGGGTGCGAAATTCCTTTCTCTTTTGATTATTCAGCTGAGAATAACCAGGCGATAGTCCCAGGATTAGCACGGTCACTAATAATAAAATTTTTGTTTTCATTTCTTTTCCCAAATGAGTTATTAACAATTTATTAAACACAATTGCCGTGCCACGATTCTTATTTCCAATATTGTTGATAAATTTTTTTTTTAATGAGCATCAATTTTATTATACCTTTTTTTTAATTGCTATATTCGCTGAATTAAATCCTAAAAAAACGTAGCATGAAATTTCTTAATATTCTATGTCTTGCTGCCATCGTTTTGACAGTAGGTTGTAAATCACAGAAAATCGCGCCCAAACCTGAGCCGGTAAGCAGTAATTCCAGTTCATCGAATTATTCATCGAATTATTCATCATCTGCAAGGCCCGCAGAAAACAAGGCAAAATCTGCTTATGTAAATGCGAAAGAAGAAAAGGTAACCGCTGCAAACGGGGAAGCAAGTGATCTCGGATCAAAACGTTTTTATGTCATTATTGGCAGTTTCGGCGTTTATGAAAATGCTCAGAAATATAAAAAACAACTGATGAGCGAAGATTTCTTCCCGGGCATTTTGGTTAATGAAAAAGGACTTTTCCGGGTTAGTGTCAATAGTTACGATGACGAAGCTATGGCTCGTGCCAGAATCAGCGAAATCAGACAGAAATTTGCCAAATACAGTGATGTATGGCTGCTCATTAAAAAATAATTTATAAAAAAAAAAGAGGGTTTAACCCTCTTTTTTTGTTTTATTATTCCTCAAATCCTGTTTCAACAGGCTCTTGGTGATTGCATTATTTATAACGATTCGGATTTAAGGCCTCCGGTGACCATTGATTAAAAAACTCAATTATTTTCTTCTTGGAATAACCATTTCCTTCTTCAAGATATGCCGAATTTTGAGTGTGAATTCTTTTCCCGGAGGAATCTAATACGACAAAAACGGGAAATCCGAACCTTTGAGGAAATTCAAGGTTTTTCAAGACATCCAGATTTTTATTTTCCTTGCTGTAATTAACCAGAACAGCGACAAATGACTTTCCCATTATGCGGCTGATTTCAGGATCCTTTAAATAGACTTCATGAAATTTGATGCACCATGGACACCAATTTCCGCCAATTTGAATAAATAAATTCTTCTTTTCTGCTTTTGCTTTTTGGAGTCCCTTTTTGATATCTTTTGCAGCATTTGCCTGGACATCATAGATGGAAATTTTTTGAGAATAACCATTCAGTAAAAAAAACAGGAGAAAGAATGGTAAAAGCAAACTTTTCATACCGTCAATATTTCTTTTTCCTTTGCCGCAATCAAATTATCAACTTTCCTGGTATACCGATCGGTCATTTCCTGAATTTTCTCTACAGTTTCCTTTTCTATATCTTCAGTTATCTCCTTCTCTTTGAGAAGCTTTTTGAGATATTCATTTCCATCTTTTCGGGCCGCACGGATACTGACTTTGGCTATTTCTCCTTCTTTGTGAGCATCCTTGGCAAGATTCTTTCTTCTTTCTTCTGTAGGAACAGGAACATTGATGCGGATAATTTCCCCGTTATTCTCGGGATTAAAGCCCAAATTTGAATTAATTATGGCCCGCTCAATTGCTTGTATCATTTTTTTGTCCCATGGCTGAATCGCGATGGTACGCGCATCTGGAGTGCTGACATTGGAAACTTTCGGTACAGCCGTCGGGACTCCGTAATAATCAACCATTACACTTTCAATCATCCGAGGATTTGCCTTCCCGGCCCGAATATGTGCCAGTTCATGATCCAGGTGAGTAATTGCACCATTCATTCTCTCGGTTGTTTCATCCATCAGCATTTGAATTTCCTCATTCATAACGGCTTATAATTCTTTTGGTTCGACTACAAATATATTAATTAACTCGAATGTTTCAAAGATAAATTCAGGGGTATAAGGTTTAGGGTATATGGTTTGGGGGATTCCAAAGTTCCAATGTTTTTTTCAATATTTTAAATCCGACACCCCAAATTCCAAAGTCGTGGGCCTGAACCATATCCCCCCAACCCCAAACCCTATACCCCAAACCCTTTTTACCTGTGGACAATCGTTCCAATCGGTTCTCCTTTGAGCACTTTCAGCAGGTTTCCCTTTTGGTCCATGTTGAAAACAACGATAGAAAGATTATTTTCCTTACACATAGTCGTCGCAGTCAAATCCATTATTTTGAGACCCTTGATGTAGATTTCGTCAAATGTGATTTCATCGTATTTGGTAGCAGCGGGATCTTTCTCCGGATCGGCCGTATAAATTCCGTCCACTCTTGTACCTTTAAACATGGCATCGGCGCCGATTTCAATTCCACGGAGCGAAGAAGCCGTATCTGTTGTAAAATAAGGATTACCTGTTCCTCCGGTTAGAATGACCACCTCGTTATTCTCCAAAGCTTCCACAGCCTTATCGCGGGAATAAAATTCTCCTACCGGCTCCATCCGGATGGCAGTCAAAAGTCTCGATTTCACCCCGATAGCGGTAAAGGCAGAGTTCAGCGCCAGCCCGTTGATGACCGTCGCCAGCATGCCCATCTGGTCGCCTTTCAACCGGTCGAATCCTTTGGCGGCTCCCGATAATCCCCTGAAGATATTGCCTCCGCCGATGACAATTGCAATCTGAACGCCCAATTCCAGCGCTTCCTTTATCTGGTTCACATACTCCGACAACCTTACTGCATCAATGCCTGACTGCTGGTTGCCCATCAGTGACTCGCCGGAGAGCTTGAGTAACACCCGTTTATATTTAACCATTGCGAAAATTTTGTAATGCAAACCTACTTCAAAAATCTTTCTTATCAAAGAGAGAGAAATTTGAAAATTTGGAAATGACGGGGGAGGAGAAGGATTTCCACAGATCATCTTTGATGAGCCAGATTATAAAACAGATCCCTTCTACCGCGGAGCGGTTCCATTGTTTAGAAATCAGAACACGGATGACGCTGATGTGACGGATGACCACGGATTTAATTTGAAAATTTGAAAATGAGGAGTGGTTAATGGTTGATTGATATGATTGGTCGGGTGAAACAGATGTCCACGAATCATCTTCGATGAGGAAGATTAACACAGATCACCTCGTTCGATTTGGTATTTTGGGGAATTAGAGTTTAAATCGGAACGCGGATGACGCGGATTGGACGGATGACCACAGATAATTAATGGTTAATTGTTAATGGTTAATTGGTGTGGTTTGGTTAGGAGAAACAGATACCCGCAGATCATCTGCGATGAGCCAGATTAGGGCAGATCACCTCGTTATCTGATGTGGCATCGATGCGATGAGATTTCACAAGCCGATTATTACGAATAATACTAAAAAGGTAATTCGGGGGAAAGCTCTTTAAATAATTTTTTTAGTTTTGTTCCCAAATACTACCTATGGAATGACCAATGACGAACAATTTTTGTTTGAGAAATTAAGGAATGGTGATGAAACGGCATTTGAGGTCATCTATAAGAGGTATGCGCCAAGGTTATTTTATTTCGTGCATGAGTATGTTCCTAACAGGGAAATAGCTGAAGATATTGTCCAGGATTCATTGATGGCGCTTTGGAATAAAAGATCAACGCTGAATGATCAAACGAATCTTGGGGCTTACCTTTTTACCGTCGCTAAAAATAATTGCCTGTACAAACTCCGGGACCGGCGATATAAATTGAAACTTTTTGAGACCGCTGATATCGATGAACCAGAACTAAACCTTAATCTTGAGGCATTAAGTGTGCTTGATACATCCTTCCTTACGTTCATTGAAATTGAACAAATAATCGAAAAGACTTTGGAGCAGCTGCCACTCCAGTGCCGCGTTGTTTTCAGGCTTAGCCGGTTAGAAGAGAAGAAAAACAAGGAGATCGCTGATGAGCTTGGTATTTCTGTGAAGGCAGTTGAAGCACATATTTCCAAAGCTTTGAAATTATTTCGCACGGCGCTTAAAGATTATCTCCCGATTGTGGCGGCTTTGATTGGGGGCATGGGGCAGGGAGCATAGGGCAGGGAGCATGGTGCAGAGGGCATAGTGAGGAGGAAGGGAGATGGGAGACAGGAGAACGGAGACAGGAGAAGGGAAACAGAGGACGTTATACTTCTTGATAAAAAAAAATCAAATTACGACATAGGGTAAAATGCGATCCGTGCTTTAATAGGATAGAGGATACTGATATGATAGAGACAGACGATTTGTTGAAATTGGTGACGGGTAATCTCAAAGGGAGCCGTAAAAGCGAGGTACTATCGGCATTGGATAAAGATGAGAACGCCAGGGAGGAGTACATGAAGATCAAAAACGCATGGGCTATGGTATCTTCGTCAAAAGAAATGCCGGAGTATGAAGTCGCTGAATTGTACCTGAACTTTAGAAAGCAGATGAGAAGGCAAAAGTCCTTCCGTTTGGTATGTTTTTCCGTACTTAAGTATGCTGCCATATTAATCGTAAGTTTATCTATCGGAGCTGCCGGCTTTTGGATTTATCAGAATCAGAGATCCTATGTCTATACCACGGTTGCCGACTCGAGCGGTAAGTCTCAGCTTCATCTCTCCAACGGAACTGTCATTGATCTTGAAAAAGATGATTCGAAAATTGCGTTGAGCGGTGATCAGAAAATAACGATCGACAATGAAAAGGTGATCGATTTAAAGGAAACGGCCAAAGAAGCTGAATCAAAGATGATGGAAGTTGTTGTTCCCTTTGGGAAGAAATCGCAACTGACCCTTGAAGACGGCACCAAAGTTTGGTTAAATGCGGGAAGCCGGATGGCTTTCCCGGAGAAATTTACCGGCAAAAAGCGGGAAATATTTCTGGAGGGGGAGGGCTATTTTGAAGTAGCCCACAATCGTGAAATTACTTTTTATGTGAACACTGGTGAAATTGCGGTAAGAGTACTTGGAACAAGATTCGATGTTTCCGCTTATGAATCGGACGGAGCGATTGAGACCGTTCTTGTGGAGGGGAAAGTGGCTATCAGTAAACGTTCAGCTTTGGCTTTTTTAAAGGATGAATCTATTCTGTTGCCTAATCAGAGAGCGAGTTACGACCGAATAAATCATTCTATAGTTGTCAAAAACGAACCAGATGTGGATAATGCGGTGGCCTGGACCGAAGGAGTTTTTAAATTTCACAGGCAAAGCATTAATGACGTGTTAAATAAATTAGAGCGTTATTATAATGTCAAGTTTTTATATAATTCTGGATTTCCTACCAAAGATCTGATTACCGGGAAACTGTATCTTAAAGATACGATTGACCAGGTAATGAAAACGTTGGAAGTCGTTGCCAAACTACAGTATAGGATTGATGGTAATAAAATTTATATTGAGAGGAAAAAACAGCTAAAGAATTAAGAATTAAGAATTAAGAATTAAGAATTAAGAATTAAGACTAAAATATACACCAACTAAAAAACGGAACAGCCTATGAGGGATTAGATTTTACTCCAAATTAAAAAAGCCGGGAAGTCGGCCAACCTCCCAGCTTTAGAATTCTATTAATCAGTGTTTAATAAAACAAAGCAAATGTATGAAAAAAATACGTAACGGGAAGTCCATTCTCAAAGTGGACGTGAATGAAATAATATTAAAAATGAAGCTGCTAACCTTACTAATTTTTATCGCGTTTGTGTCAGCCTCAGCAAGCAGCTACTCACAAGCGACTAAATTCAACCTGGACATGAGGGATGTCACCGTAGGAGAAGTCTTTCAGAAAATTGAAGAGCAGAGCGATTTTGTCATTCTTTTTAATGAGAAGACCCTTGATATCAACCGAAAAGTCGATGTAAATGTACACGATAAAGCGGTAGAGAATATCCTGGATCAAATTTTTAAAGGAGACAAAGATGCTTACCGGATTTTTGATAAACAGATTGCGATTTATCCCAATGAAATAAAAGGATTACCTACCCAAAGCGAGACTGAAATAAAAGCAGAGCAGAAAAGAGAAATTTCAGGTACAGTGAAAGACCTTAAAGGACAAGCTTTTCCAGGTGTGACTGTAACAGTAAAAGGCACTACTATGGGAATTATTACCGATGTCAATGGTCAATTCAGATTAAGTGTGCCTGTGGCTGCCAAAACGCTGGTGTTTAGTTTTGTTGGCATGAAATCAAAGGAGGTGACCATTACGGGAAAAACCAGCGTTAACATTATAATGGAAGAGGAAGTTCTCGACATGGAAGAGGTGGTTGTAGTTGGTTACGGGACGATGAAGAAAAATGATCTGACCGGTTCAGTTGGTCAGGTACGGATGAAAGATATTATAAAGGCGCCAGTGGCTTCCTTTAATCAGGCTCTTCAGGGACGCATCGCCGGAATGCAGATATCTTCAGGGGAAGGACAACCAGGGGAGGAAGGTATAAATATTGTTATTCGTGGGAATGGGTCACTGACACAAAGCAATGCCCCGTTGTTTGTAGTGGACGGGTTTCCCATCGAAGACTTTGATGCAGGATCCTTAAATAATGATGACATTGAATCTATCAATGTATTGAAGGATGCATCCGCTACGGCTATATATGGTGCCAGAGGAGCTAATGGAGTAATCATTATAGAAACCAAGAAAGGTGAAATTGGCGCTCCTGTGGTTACTTATAATGCTTCGTATGGATTTCAGGAAATTGTGAAAAGGATGGAAATGATGAATCCTTATGAATTTGTACAATATCAGATAGAAAGGGGAAATGGCGCAAGTTATTTAACCGATGGAAGAACGCCGGAATCTTATTTGGGAGTTAAAGGAATAGATTGGCAGGATCAGTTGTTTAGAAAAGGAAGTACAAAAAAACATGATATCGCTCTCAGGGGAGGTACAGCCAAAACAAAATATTCGGTTTCCGGTTCAATTTATAATTCTGATGGTATCATAATTAGTACCGGATACGATCGCTATCAGGGAAGATTTTCTCTTGACCAAACATTTAATAAGAATTTGACAGCAGGGGTTAATCTTAACTACAGCAGTCAATCTTATTTTGGTCGCGAAGCATCTGCAACGGCGGGCTCTGCTTCAAATCCCCTTTTATACGCGACATTGGGATATAGACCGATAACCGGAAATATTGATTTTTCAGTAGACGATTTAGAAGAGTCTGTTATTGATGAAGCGGTTAACGGGCTTGAAGATTATCGGGTTAATCCTATAATTTCTACCAAAAATGAATATAGAAAGACCTTGAAAAATAATCTGATAACAAATGCTTATGTCACTTGTACATTTTTGAAGGGACTTACTTTAAAAGTTACCGGTGGTATTAATAGTTTGGCCACGGAATCAGGATATTTCTATAATTCAAAAACGTCAAGAGGGACTCCGTTACTCCCCACAAATTCAAGAGGACAGTGGGGCGGTATAACGAATTCGGGCAGGACTGCCTTATCTAACGAAAATACGCTTACCTATAAGAAAAAAATAAATAAGAACAGCAGTTTTGATATTATGGGCGGGTTTAGCCTTCAAAAAAGCAACAGCGAATCAAGCGGATTTATAGCGATTAATGTTCCTAATGAAACACTCGGAATAAATGGTTTAGGAGATGGCCTACCCTATACCAACTCAACAAGAGCGTCTGTATTTACTCTTCAATCTTATTTGAGTAGAGCAAACTATAACTATAAGTCAAAATACCTGCTTACAGCATCTTTTAGGGCGGATGGATCCTCAAAGTTTAGCAAAGATAACAGATGGGGATATTTTCCGTCAGGAGCTTTTGCATGGAGGATGAGTGAAGAGCCTTTTATGCGAAAGATAAACTTTATTTCCAATGCTAAATTAAGAGTGAGTTATGGTTTAACTGGAAATAACCGGGTGTCTGATTTTGCAACTCTGGCTGTGATAGATCCTTATGTTTATACATCCTATTCTTTTGGAAATGAATCTCCGACTTTGGGAGTGCAAATCCCGAGTTTAGGCAATGACAAGTTAAAATGGGAAACTACCCGGCAAATAGACTTAGGATATGATCTATCATTATTAAAAAACAGATTAGAACTTATAGTGGATGTTTACCGCAAAACAACAAGTGATCTTTTATTAAACGCCACTATGCCTGGTCATACCGGGTTTACCACCGTGTATAAAAATATTGGAAAGGTTGAAAATGAGGGTTTAGAAATAAGTTTTAATACTGTTAACGTCCGCACCAGAAACTTTGCCTGGGAGAGTAATTTCAACATAAGCTTTAACAAAAATAAAATTCTGGCCTTAACAGAAGGAGAAGAAAACTTCCAAAAGGCTGTTGACTGGGAGAATTCCTATACCAATACCCCAGTTTATATATCGAAAATTGGCCAACCTGCCGGTCAAATGTATGGCTATTTATGGGACGGAATCTATCAATATGAAGATTTTAATGAGACTTCACCTGGTATATATGTATTAAAAAACAATGTGACTACCAACAATAATGACAGAACCAATATAACCGTTAAACCCGGAGACATTAAGTTTAAAGATCTGAATTCGGATGGGGTAATTAACGAATTTGACAAAACTATTATTGGAAGGGGTTTACCAATCCACTCCGGAGGATTTTCAAATAATTTCACCTATAGGGGAATTAGCTTGAGCGCTTTTTTACAGTGGACGTATGGGAATAATATTCTAAATACTAACAAATTGATTTTCGAAGGTTCTGCAAAGCAAAACCTAAATCAATTTGCTTCCTATGTTAATAGATGGACGCCGGAAAATCAATCTAATGAACACTACCGGATAGGCGGACAAGGACCTACCGGGACTTACTCCTCAAAAGTGGTTGAAGATGGTTCATACCTGCGATTGAAGACGGTATCTATAGGGTATAGCATACCGAAGAAGCTTCTTAAACGGGTAAAAGTGAAGAATATAAGTCTTTCGGTCTCAGCACAGAATTTAATAACATGGACAAAATATTCAGGTTTTGATCCGGAAGTTTCTATCGAAAATTCAATCCTGACACCCGGGTTTGATTACTCCGCGTATCCCCACGCCCGTACAATAGTTTTCGGGGTAAATGCATCATTATAAATCTTTTAATAAATGAATCATGAAACGAAAATATTTATTTTATTTAATACTATTTCTTTTGAGTTTGGGTTCATGTAAAAAATTTCTTGATACCACTCCGTTAGATTTTTTATCTCCCGTTAACTATTATGAAACGGAAGGTCAGTTAAGATCTGCTCTTGCGGGAGCGTATGATTGTTTGGCAAGACCTGAGACTTATAGTGATCGGATGCTTGGAAGAATGGGATTGGACGCAGACGAGGCTTATTACGCAAGCTCCAGTACAAGAGATGGAGTTGTTGTATATAATGTTGAAGCATCAGACCCTAATATCGCACTTTACTGGAAAAAGGTTTACACTGGTATTAACAGGGCGAATTTTTTATTAGAAAATACGGATAAAGCTCCAATGGATGAAAAAGAAAGAGCAGCCATTAAAGGTGAAGCACTTTTTCTAAGGGCTTATTATCATTTTATGCTGGTTACTAATTGGGGAGATATTCCTTTGATGTTAAAACCAATTTCTTCCGCTGACGAAACTAATTCCCCCCGAGTCCCTGCTAAAGAAGTATACGAACAGATAATAAAAGATATGACAGAAGCTGAAGGCCTGGTTAAAACCGCAGGACAGGCTACAAATGCCGGACACGTAAACAAATCGGCAGTAAGGGGCATATTAGCGCGGGTATGTTTATACATGGCAGGCAATCCGATTAACGATGTTTCCAAATATGCCGAGGCAAGAAAATGGGCTTTAAAGGTAATGACGCCTGATTCCACAGGCTTTCAGCATTCTTTAAATCCTTCCTATTCTGATGTTTTCATTAAGATGTGTCAGGATCAATACGATTTGCATGAATCAATTTGGGAATTAGAATACCAGGGTAATGGTACCGATGGTTTTAATGAAACAGGCAGGGTTGGAAGTAATAACGGAATCAAATATACCGGTACAGACCCTGATTACGGATATAGTTATGGGTGGATACAAATAACGGGGAGATTCTGGTATTTGTTTCCAAGCCCTGAAAGTTTATTATCAGAAGATGAACGAAGGGATTGGTCTGTGGCTCCATATAAAACCACGGGGACACCTGTTATCGAAACACCTTATAAAACAACTGAAATTTATGAACGCACCAGCGGAAAATGGCGGCGGGAATTAGAAGTTGTTTTACCGAGGGCGAAAAATTCAGGTCCCATTAATTTCCCGATATTACGGTATTCTGATGTCTTATTAATGTTTGCAGAAGCCGACAACATGGTTAATGGATCTCCTTCTGCCGAGGCCATAGACGCGGTTAACAAAGTCAGAAGAAGAGCTTACGGGAAAGATTTACCTTTTGAATCTTTGAGAATGGTTAACGTCTCTAACGGCGGATCGGGATATACATCAGCTCCGGCAGTTTCCATTACAGGAGGCGGAGGCAACGGGGCCACGGCTAAAGCTTTTGTTTCCGGTGGTAAAGTTATCCGGATTAAAGTATTGAATGAGGGTTCCGGTTACACATCAAACCCAAGTATCGCAATTTCCGGAGGCGGAGGCAGCGGCGCTTTGGCAAGTCCATTATTGAGTCGCAGAGGGATTAGCAAACCGGATTTGACTCCCAGTCAAACTGCCAGCAAGGAAAGCTTTCAGGCGGCAATTGAAGATGAACGCTCGAGGGAACTTTCTTTCGAATGTTTAAGGAAATACGATTTGATACGTTGGGGCAAGTTTCTTTCTAACATGAAACGTATAGAAAGTGATTTTTTATATGGGAGTGACCCTGTACCAAAAGCTTCCTCTTCGACAGCTTATGGATTTTTAAGCTTTCAGAATGCTTCAGCAAGAGACGTTTTATGGCCATTATCCCCAAGTGAGATGGCCCTAAATAGAGGTTTAAAGCCTCAGAATACAGGATGGTAATTTCTTAAAAGCTAAAAAAAATAACATGAAATTAAAATATTTAAATTGGCTCTTAATTTTAATAATAACAGGGGCCTGCGAAAAAGAGAATGGTAACGATTTATCAGGTTTTGATGTTAAAACAGATGGCTTAACTTTTAAAACAGGCGAGGAAGTCACTTTTAGATTGAGCGGCAATCCTGCTCAGCTGGCATTTTATTCAGGAGAGATACTAAAAGACTATAACTACAAAGATGGCCGAGTGGTTGAACCCGGTTCTATACAGATGTCTTTTTCAAGCAGAGTACAATACGGGGCGCAACCTAATCAGTTTTCTGTTTTAGCCTCTTCTGATTTTAATGGACAATACAATATTGATGACATTAAAGCTGCTACCTGGACAAATATCAGCGATAGATTTACATTGGGTACAGATGCTAATTTTATTTATTCAGGCGTTGTAAATTTGGATGATTTTCTTGTAGAAGGGAAACCTCTATATTTTGTCTTTAAATATGTTTATGACCCTTCTGCCGGTCTTGGGAGGTCATGGTACGTTCAGAATTTCTCCTTACAAAGCCAAACAGAGCTTGGATTAACTACATTGATTGATCAAAGCAGCGCCGGCTGGCAATTGATCTATTATGGGCCAAAAGAGGCAACAGGACGTTCTTCCATTTCCGCGACTGCAATACTATTAAGGGCTAATGCTGCTAATACAGCCGTTTATACAGAGGATTGGTGCATAAGCAAACCGATCCATGTCAGTTCATTAGACGTAGGACCCGATTGGGCAACACCCATTAAAGGATATTCTGATATGCGGCTTACCGAGTACAAGTATGTTTACACCACTCCGGGAAACTACAGGGCTACTTTCGTTGCCGCTAATAAAACAGCAAATGATAATGAGGAGATGGTAAAATATGTAGATATCACCATTGTCCCATAGCTAAAGAATGAAAATAATGACTGAATTCATTCTTTCATTCTTATTCCTTTATTCTCTTTATAAGCAATTCAGATGGCAGCTACAAATCCCGCCTTCCTACATCAATTGAACGACCGGGAAAATTGGAGCCTGGACAAAGAGCCGATATCATATTATTTACAATGGAGGATTTTAATATGAAGATCAGAAAAACCATTGTTAACGGGAAACTGGTATTTGAATCACAACAATAATAAATAATTGTGAGGGCGAACAGCCGTTCGCCCCTACATTAGATCATAACGATGAGAAAATCATTCTATAAAGATAAATTAAGGGTTGAAATATTTGGAAATAAGGAGGATATGGGTAAGGACTCTGCTTCATTTGTCGCTGGGAAACTGAATCAGGCAATAAAAGAGAGAGGATTTGCCAATCTTGTCCTCGGAACAGGAGCTTCACAATATCCGTTGCTTGATGTTCTTCTTAAAAAAGAAGTCGATTGGTCAAAAATAACCCTTTTCCATCTTGACGAGTATATCGGGTTGTCAGATCAGCATCCTGCCAGTTTTAGAAAATTCCTTAAAGAGCGGATTACCGAAAAAATTCATCCAAAGGAAGTTTGCTATTTAAAAGGAGATGCAGATGACATTGGTGCTGAAATAAAACGGTATGAAAAATTGCTGAAAGATAACCCTGTCGATGTAGCCTGTATTGGTATCGGAGAAAACGGTCATATCGCTTTTAACGATCCCGCTGTAGCTGATTTCAATGATCCTGAATACCTGAAAGTGGTTGAAATGGATGAGGCGTGTAGAATTCAGCAGGTGGGTGAAGGGTGGTTCCCAACAATCAAACATGTTCCTGAAAAGGCCGTTACCCTGACGATAACGGCAATTATGGACTCTAAGACGCTATGTTGTACGGTGCCTGACGAACGGAAATCGGAGGCGGTTTATAACGCCTTATCCGGGGGAATCAGCACCCATTGTCCTGCTTCAATTATGAGGAAACACGATGATGCGGTGCTATTTCTTGACAGTTTTGCAGCGACCAAAATTCTTAACTAAATCAAACTATACCAAAAAAATGAAACGAAGACTATTCCTGAGTAATTCACTGGCTGCAACAGCCGGAGCATTTGTTGTTCCCACTATCATTCCCTCGCATGTTATTGGAAAAAATTCTCCGGGCGACAAGATAAATGTTGGATTGATAGGTTGCGGCCGTATTGCCCAAAGTCATAACCTACCGGAATTACTAAAATATGATAGTGCGAGAGTTATTGCTGTTTGCGATCTTGACAGTAAACGTCTTGCAGATGGCAAGAAATTCATAGAGAATAATTATGCAAAAAAGACAGGCAGCTCCAATTTTGTAAATTTAAAGATGTACGAAGACTACCGGGAGATGCTGCTTAATCCTGAAATTGATGCAGTGCTTATTTGTACTCCTGATCATTGGCATACTCAGTTAGCCATAGAAGCGGCGCTTGCCCAAAAAGATATCTATTTACAAAAACCTGCAACACTTACTGTTGCTGAGGGTCGTCTTTTGAGTGATGTTGTTGCCAGACAAGGTGTTATTTTGCAAGTTGGGGCACAATGCCGTTCGTCAGCGCCTCAGTACAGAAAAGCTGCAGAGCTTGTGCGAAACGGACGGATCGGAAAGATTTATCAAGTGAAGATTGGTCTTCCAGGCGATCCTCCGGGTCCTGATTTTCCTGAAACGGCTGTTCCTAAAAACCTGAACTATAATATGTGGCTTGGCTCGACCCCTGAAGTTTACTACACTGAAATGCGGGTACACCCTCAAAACGACTATTCCCGTCCCGGCTGGCTGCGTTGTGGGCAGTTTGGCGCAGGAATGATTACGGGGTGGGGGGCTCATTTTTTCGATTATTCCTCATGGGGAATGGACACAGAAAATACAGGTCCCATTTCAATAGAGGGGGTTGCAGAATTTCCAAAGAAAGGACTCTGGAATGTACATGGCGAATTTATGGTAAAAGCTGAATATGAAAATGGCATTACCATGTACACAAGCGGAGGGTTGCCCACCGGAATAAAATACGAAGGTGAAGAGGGCTGGATATATGTTTCACATGCCGGTGATAAAAAATTTGAAGCAAGTGATCCCCAAATCCTTACATCAGAAATTAAGGAAAATGAAATCCATCTTTACCAGAGTGAAGAACATCACGGGAACTGGCTCGAATGTATTAAAAGCCGTAAACAACCAATCTCACCGATAGAAATGGGACACAGGGCTTGTACAGTATGCCTTATCAGCCATATCGCCATGAAAGTGCCGGGAGTGTTGAAATGGGATCCTAAAACCGAAAGATTTGCGGATAATAAACTTGCCAATTCAATGTTGAAAAACCCGCAGCGCTTCCCTTACGGAACAGATTATATAAAAAGAATTTAGATGCTAATAGAATCGCCAGAATATCGCAGTAATAAATTATATGTGAAATTCTTGTTCTTATAATTCATATCTTATACCTCATAATTCATATCTATTCGGGAATTAGTATGAAAACAATTGTTATAGTCAGTTCCATTTTTTTACTTGGTTTATGCTCATGGAGTCAAAGCCAAAATACCGACGGAAAATTTAAAGGGGAAGAGGGGAAAGTGAAAATTATTCTGCTCAACCCGACCCATAGTCATGCCGCAATGGTCCAGAACGAACAGCTGAGCCAGGTGGACAGCAATGTTTACGTTTACGCTCCTGAGAAAGGTGAACTTCAGGAATACTTTCGCCAGATTAATCATTTCAATACCAGAAAAAACAATCCGACAAAATGGAATGAGGTTAATTATTTTGGGAAAGATTACCTCGGAAAAATGGTTCAGGAAAAGAAAGGAAATGTAGTTGTTCTTTCGGGAAATAACAGAATTAAGATTGATTACATCGAACATTCGGTCAATACAGGTCTTAACGTATTTTCAGATAAACCGATGGTTATAAATAAGGCTGGCTTTGAGCGCCTGAAAAATGCCTATGCATTGGCCAAACAAAAAGGAATCCTAATGTTTGACATGATGACTGAGCGATATCGCCTGATAAACAAAATACAAAAATCATTGATGCAGGACACCCTGCTTTTTGGGAAAATCCAACAAGGTACCCCGGAGCATCCCGCTATAATGGAATCAAGCGTACACCATTATTACAAAGGAGGTAGAGGAAATCGTCCTTCCTGGTTTTTCGATGTATTGCAGCAAGGCGAGGGAATTGCTGATGTCACCACCCATCTGATTGATTTAACCATTTGGAAATCTCTCCCAAATGAGAATGTTGATTACAAAAAAGATGTGAAAGTTCTTTCAGCAAAACATTGGCCGGTTAATTTGACGAAGAAAGAATTTTCAACGGCTACATCCTTACCCGAAATACCGGAGTCGCTCAAATCGTATATGAGGGATTCAGTTTTACGGGTATTTGCCAATGGGTCGATTAACTACCGGATAAAGGGGATTTATGCTGGAGTAAAGGTTGAATGGTGTGCCGCTACACCAAAAGATGGGAACGATCTCAAGAACACCTATGCCGAAGGAACGAAGGCAACATTGAAAATCTCTCAGGAATACGGACAGAAACGCCCAAAACTTTACGTGCAAAAGGGAGAAAAAGTATCAGAAAGGGATTTTCAGGTAAATCTGAAGAAAGCGGTTGACAAGTTAAGGGCAACCTATCCGGGAATCACCCTTTCAAAAGAATCTGAAAATGCTGAAATTGTTATTCCTGCTGATTTGGAATTGAAAAATGATCCCACTTTCAAGGTATTCTTAAGTTATCTTCAAAATAGGGATATGCCTGAATGGGAAGTCCCGAATACTTTGACAAAATATTACATCACAACCACAGCGCTTGAGATGGCGCAGAAAATAAAGTAAGTGGCCACTGATTAGATGCTGTACATATTGACGATATAATGAGAAAAGAACAAAAAAAGTTTGAAATATAAATTTTAGATTAAGTCCGAATAACAAAATAAAAATGGAAAATTCAAGGAGAGAATTTATGAAAAAAACTTTAGCCGGAACGGCTTTAGTTTCTGCAGGAGGTATTGTGCCTGGATTTAGCGCAGCAAGTTACAACCGCATTATTGGCGCAAACGATAAAATCCGTGTTTCGATCATGGGAGTAAATTCACGTGGTATGGCACATGCCCAGAACTTTTCCAAGCAGACTAACTGTGAGGTTGTACACATTTGTGATGTGGATAGCCGGGCCATGGATAAATGTATCAAGATGCTTGATGCCAGGCAAAATTTCAAAGCCAAAGGGTTCAAAGATTTCAGACAATCGCTGGCCACTAAAGATATTGATGCGCTGGTCATTGCAGCTCCGGATCATTGGCATGCCCCTGCCGGGCTTCTTGCGCTCCAGGCCGATAAACATGTATATATTGAGAAGCCTTTGAGTCACAATCCAAACGAAGGTGAAATGTTAATCAAAGCTTCCCAACGCTATAATAAAGTAATACAAATGGGCAATCAACGCCGTTCGTATCCAAATATTATGGCTGGTATTCAGGAGCTGAAAGATGGAGTGATCGGCCGTGTTTATTTCGGGAAAGGCTGGTACACAAACAACCGCCCATCCATTGGGATCGGCAAAGAAACAGCAGTGCCGGAGTGGCTCGACTGGGATCTTTGGCAGGGACCGGCACCCAGGAAAACATACAAAGATAACGTTGTCCATTATGACTGGCACTGGCGCTGGCATTGGGGAACAGGTGAGTCATTGAATAACGGAACTCACATGGTCGACCTTTTACGCTGGGGCATGGGGGTTGATTATCCGGTTAAAGTAAGTTCCAATGGTGGGAGATACTGTTATAAGGACGACTGGGAAACTCCTGACACACAGGTTGTAAATATTGATTTTAAGGAAGGTCTTTCAATGAGTTGGGAAGGCAGAAGTTGTAACGGCCGTTACATTGAAGGTACTTCCGTCGGAGCTATGTTTTACGGAGAAAAAGGATCCTTGCTTATTGCAGGAGGAAATGGTTATACCATTTTTGACCTCAATAATAAAATTGTTAAAGAAGTAAAACAGGACAAAATTGATGCCCGTAATCTTGCCAATCCTTCCGGAAGCTTAGATGGAAATCATATTCAGAATTTCTTCGAAGCCATTAAAAACGGTACAAAACTTAATTCCGATATTGTATCAGGATACAAAAGTACCCTGTTGATGCAACTTGGGAATATTGCTCAAAGAGTAGGACGTACATTGGATATCGATCACGAAACCGGCCGGATTATGAATGACAAAGAAGCAATGAAACACTGGTCCCGCAGTTATGAAAAGGGCTGGGAAATGAAATTATAAATAAAATTAAATCAATAGTTTGTGAACTTCGGGTATTAATAAAACATGGTAAAACGTATATTTATATTGATTGCAGCGCTTTTTTGGGCTTATCACAGCGCTATGGCCTATTGTAACAACGGAGGCAAAGAAACCTTAGGCAACCATCCATGGCAATCTCTTTATAAGTCGCAAAAGGATACCTTGAACTGGACAAGTACCAGAAAAAGGGCATTCCCCAATGATGGCTGGTTGATAAAGGACAATGAACTTATCCTCCTGTCGGGTAAAGACGGTGGTGACATACTTACAAAAAGGGAGTATGCTGATTTTGAATTAACGTTAGAATTTAAGATGTCAAAACTAGTTAATTCGGGGGTTAAATATTTTGTTAACAGAATGAAAAATTCGGAGAAAGGGAAAGCCGAATTAGTTGGATTTGAATATCAAATAATTGATGATTTTCATCAGGATGAGATCCCCGGATTTACAGATGCAAAAGGTTCTACAGGAGCCATTTATCTTTTACAAGCCCCTAAGAGCAATAAGCATCTGAATCCTCTGGGAGAATGGAACTCTCTGAAGATAAGAGTTGATAAGGGAAAAGTTACGCATTGGCTGAATGGGAAGAAAATTGTCAGCGTTAACACAGAAACTGAAGCATTTAAGAATCAGATACGTCAATCAAAATTTAAATATTTTGAAAATTTCGGCAACAAAAAAAGCGGATTTATTTTATTGCAAGATCATGGAAGTGAAATTCATTACCGCAATATAATGATTAAGGAATAATAAAAGGAAATTTTAAATGAACAGGCGTAAAGCACTTGAGTTGTTGGGCGTTGTTTCCGGCTGTACTATCTTTTCCAAGAACTATGCAATAAACACAGCAGATCCGGATTCCGAAGAAGTCAGAATAAGGTATTTTAACTCTTTAATACAAGCTAAAAAAAATACTTCTGTCAGAGAAGGCGATATAATCCATGTAATGGGATATTATATTCCGGGAGATGGCGGGGAGGCAAACTACTATTTAATAAAAAATAAGGGGGAAATAAATGTTAAAAATGAACATGTTGTCCCGTTAAAAAATGGCTGTGTTGGTATCCTGCTTGGAGTTACACGTGTAAACTACAAGATGTTTGGGGCAATTGGAGATTCAAAAAATGATGACGGGGAACAGATTAAAATGGCACATGATTATGCGAACAAACATCAACTACCCGTTGAAAATCTTTCTGGGAAATATTGGATTGGTAAAACAAGAAATATTGAAATTAAAACATTGGTTCAATGGGGACAAAGCGAATTTCATATCAATGAGGTTTATAATACCAGTGAACCGGTTTTCAGAATATTAAGTTACGATCTTCCCCGAAATATATTGGTGGACGAACTCACAAAAACAAAAATTATTGAGGGAGTAAAACCAGGGAAACAAGAAATTCCGGAGTTGAAAAAATACAAGAATTCACTTATCCTAATCAAGGATAGTAATGACAGAATCGGAATCCGATCGGGAACTGTATATGCTGGCAGACAATCGAGAGGGAAAGAAGAAATATTTTATATCGAAGAAAACGGAAAGATTATTGGAGATATTGCCTGGTCATTCAGCAATTATACAGAACTGGTTGCTTATCCTGCAGAGAGCAATTATCTGACCATCGAAGGAGGTTCGTTTTACCTTTCCGGCAATAACCCCGGGAAAGCACAAAAAAAGTATTTTCGCAATGGATTTGTAATCTCAAGAAGCAGAACAATCATTAAGAATCAATGGGTTGGACTGGAAAATGGGGTGGAGGATATATCCTTGAATCCAAGAAATGGTTTTTATAGTTTAAACACAGTCTTTGACGTAAATCTTGAAAATATACGACTCCTACCTTGGGAGAAAGATCGCCCCGGAGATGGACACGATGTCCTTTCAGGAACTTATGGGATTGGTGGTTATCGTATGCTTAATACAACTTTCAAGAACATTACTGCCGAAGGAACTTCTTTGCACTGGGGTGTTTTTGGGACAAATCTGAATAAAAATTTCAGAATTGAAAATTGTCATTTAAATCGCATTGATGTCCATTTTCATTGCTGGAACCTGACGATTAAAGACTCTCATATTGGCTACAAGGGAATTACTATAACCGGCGGGGGTGAATTGATTATTGAAAATTCAACATGTGAAGATAACCGCTTTGTCAGTTTCCGAAAGGATTATGGAGGAAAGTGGGATGGGAATATTATTATAAATAACTGTTCATTGCGGCCTAATACGTCATCGGAATCAGCAATTCTTAACTTTATCGCTTCCAATTTTGACTATGGTTATCCGATCGGATTGGCAAAATCTATCTCAGTAGAAAATTTTGTTGTTGATTATAAAAATATACCTGATTGCAGCCAGAACTGTTGGTTAATCACGTCATCTTCATTCTCCAAATCACAAAAAGGGGAACGTTCATTTTTTCCGGATTATATCCATTTTCAGCATATATATTCAGAGGGTCGGACAAAGGGATTGCGATTAATGAAAATAGCTGATCCCAGCGGATACCTCCTACCCTATCCGGGTTCTTATGACGGGAATATTTTAGAATCAAATTCCTCTATCAATTTTGACAACATTCAACTGGATCAGGATAACGGTGGAGAAGGGGATTATCATTTAATATTTGAAACTCCGCTTAAGGACTCGTATGATAACTTCTCCCTTTATCCCAAAATTTACATCACAAATTGCACTTCCATTTCCATTGATTTAGGAAAAGCAATTGCATGCATTTTGATAGAAAAAAGTACAATCCATCGAATCAATTCTGAAAAAGATCACCCCATTCAGGGGGAATTATCTTTTTTAAACTGTAAATTTCTTCCTATAATAGGTAAAGACCGGATTAAGCCATTTAATTTATCAACAGAGTTGGGCACCAGTTTTATCAACTGCGTATTTCATTTGCCGCGAGTAAATCAAAAAACAGAACCAGAAGCTTTGCCTGAATTAATAGATTTCTTCAAAATAAATAAATTCGTTTGTTATAACCATCTCAATTCACGTCTGGGAAGAGATATTTTAAACTACTGCAAATCAAACTCAATTGATTTAAAACCGGATTTTATTTCAATGCTAAAAAGCCATCATGAACTTGAAGATAAAAATATTAAATGATTGTAAACATTAAATAATAAGGATGAACATGATAATCTATAATTTCACCAAAAGACAGGTCCCGATAGTAGCCATTGTAGTAATAACATTCTTGTTTATTGTATCTTCTTATTGCCTTGCTTCCAAAAAAGTGGATGAAAAGGATTCCACTTCAAATCAAATAGTGTCTGGTGATTCAATCAAACGAGAAGCTGAATTGAAATATATTCTGGAACTATTACCCCCTGATAAAACTTCATTTGGCCGGGTTTCGTTTCTGGATAAGACTTTTAAAGACTGGCTTCAACGAACAGGAGAATTGCCTCCCAATTTTGATCCGATGCCTTCTATTCCATTTTTACCTGATCCCCTGTTGATTGACCAGGGCGGGAAAAATATCCCGGTATCCGATTCGTCTCAATGGAAAGAGAAAAGGCAATGGATGAAAGAGCAACTCGCATATTATATCACGGGGACTTGTCCTCCCAAACCAGATAATCTGCAATATAAAATCCTGAGTGAAGAAAAAGATGGAAATATCTTACTTCGGCATGTAGAATTAACTTTTGGTCCGAATCACCAGGCCAAACTGGCTGTTGATTTGCTGATACCTCCCGGTAAGGGTCCTTTCCCTGTTTTCCTTACGAACTGGAACCACCGGGAATGGACCTATATTGCCGTTCGACGGGGATATATTGGTTGTGTGTATGCCGGTGCCGATGTAAAAGATGATACTGAGGAATATTCTCAAATATGGGCCGGACAATATGATTTTACGCGTTTGATGAGGAGAGCGTACGGGGCCTCCCGGGCAGTAGATTACCTGTATACTCTCCCGAATGTTGATAAAAAGAAGATTGGAATAACCGGCCATTCAAGAAATGGGAAAACATCACTTATGGCCGCTGCATTCGATGAACGGATCGGAGCATGTATTCCAAGCAGTGGAGGTGCGGGAGCAGAAATCCCCTGGAGATACTGTGCTCACAAGTATGATGTTGAAGATATTGCACTTTTATCCTGTGCTCAGCCCGCCTGGTTACACCCTCGTTTGCGATTCTTCATCGGGCGGGAAAATAAACTTCCTGTTGATCAAAATCACTTTATGGCACTGATTGCTCCGCGAGGATTAATGTTAAGCACAGCAATTACGGAGGCGGGAAGTAATCCATGGGGTATCGAACAGGCTTTCCATTCAAGTAAAAAAGTATTCAAGTTTTTGAATGCAGAAGAAAATTTAGCTATTACTTGCCGCTACGGATTGCATGGTGTAAATGCCCGTGATATTGAAGAGTATATTGATTTCTTTGATTATGTGTTTAAAAGAAGTAATCGAAAACCGGAGAACAGATTAAACTGCGATTATTCATTTGAGGAGTGGTGTAAATTAAGCGGAGAGAAGATTAACCCTTTGGATTACGAGGTAAAAAGCCAAAAACTGTTGCAAAATGGTAAAAGCCGGGTTGAATCAATAAAGGAATGGGAAAATATTAAGAAAGGTATAAAAAAGCAAATTCAATGGGGCTTGGGAATTGAACCTCCAGGAGTGACCAATCCTGGGCCAGGTAGTTTGGAAAAAGGAGGCATAGGTGAAAAAAAAATCGGTTCCTTTCTTGTGCGGCCCGACACAACATCTCAAATAAGAGTGATGAACATAACTCCTTATGATGGATTTGGAGATTATTTGTTTGGCTATTTATATTATCCTACTGATAATAATGGAGTATTAAAGAATAAAGATTTGCCGGTAGTCATCTTTTTGCATGAATACGACTATTCAAAAGGCTTCTCTTCATTAAAATATGATCATGATACCGAAGCTATATTTCAAACTTTAGTAAAAATGGGATTTGGCGTATTTTCATTTGATATGTTGGGTTTTGGTAATCGTTTGCAGGAAGCAACTCACTTCTATGACCGTTATCCTAACTGGTCCAAAATGGGGAAAATGGTCAGCGACGTCAGGGGAGCGGTAGATGCGATATCTAATCTGGACTTTGTTGATAAGACCAAAATATTTACCGCCGGTTATTCGCTTGGAGGAACCGTTAGTTTGATATCTGCCGCAATGGATGAAAGAATTGCCGGCGTAGTGTCAATTGCAGGCTTTACCCCCATGCGGACTAATACTCCAGAAAGAGGTACAGAGGGGATAAAATCATTTTCCCATCTACATGGATTAGTTCCACGGCTTGGTTTTTTTGTTGGAAATGAAAATCGTATTCCTTTTGATTTTCCGGAGGTATTGGCATGTATTGCTCCCAGACCTGTTCTGGTTATAGCACCTAAATTTGATAAAGATGCTCATATGGAAGATGTTGACTCTTGTGTTAAACAGGTTGGCGAAATTTATAAATTATTGGATGCGAAGGCAAATATTCAGTTATTTGCCCCTTTGGACTACAATAGATTTTCTCCGCTAATGCGAAAAGAAATGTACAATTGGTTTAAAATGAAACTTTGAGCAAAAAATGATGTTAAAAAAACAATTGGTTAAGGTATTTGCCTTTTTGGTCATATTGCTATTTTGTGGATGCAGCATTTTAAGAAACAGGAGGGTTGTCGAGGACACTTCCAATTTGCAATTATATCTGCTGGCAGGTCAGTCCAACATGGCCGGCCGGGGAATCGTTGATTCAATAAGCAAGGTCATACATCCAAAAATCTTTGTTTTAAATAAAAGCGGCAAGTGGGTCCCGGCTAAAGATCCCCTGCATTTTGATAAGCCTAAGGTCGCGGGTGTTGGACCAGGTTTAAATTTTGCGATAAAGATGTCTGAAAATGACAGAAAGGCAAAAATTGGACTTATTCCCTGCGCTGTGGGAGGGTCACCGATATCTGCATGGGACCGCGGAGCTGAAATTTCAGGTGTTCATCCCTATGATGATGCTGTTGTTCGTACTAAAATTGCAATGAAAAGCGGTACCTTGAAGGGCATTCTATGGCATCAGGGCGAAGGGGATTCCAGTCCTGAAAAATCTAAACTTTATTTAGAAAAACTTAAGAATCTTATTGAGCGATTCAGAGACGACTTACATTCTCCCAATGTTCCCTTTGTTGCCGGAGAATTGGGTCAATACCGGGAGAACTATAAACTGATCAATAATGTTCTTAAAGATTTGCCCTCTACTGTGCCCAATACTGCGATAGCCAAGTCCGAGGGCCTCACTCACAAGGGAGACGGAACTCATCTTAACACGTCTTCTGCCAGGGAATTGGGCAGAAGATTCGCGGTGGAAATGATCAAACTTCAAAAGAAAAAAGCTAAATAAACTTAAAACAGTTATGAGAGGGTGAATTTTTTACAATCTTAAACGGAAGGAAATGAGGCCAGTTAACATCGCAAAATATTTAAACACGATATTATTTCTTTTACTATTTACGTATTTACACACGTACGGTGCTCAAACGAAGAATGATAAATGTCCGATAATCCCAATGCCTGAAAAGAGCGAAAGGGTTTTCTCCATATTTGAATTGACGAATAATTCAGCTATAAATTTTGACCGGGAATTCACCGAACAAGCCAATTATTTACAAAAGCAGTTATTAAAATATCATCAGTTAACAGTTTCATTAAATCCGGCAGGTTCTCCAACCAGAATCGTGCTGAAAAGAAATTCATTGTGGATGAATAAAAAAGAAGCCTATGCTATAAAGATGACATCCAAAGAAGTTTTGATTGAAGCTTCTGACAATCATGGAATTTTTAACGGGATTACTTCTTTTATCCAGATGACAAGACTTCATGGATCCGGGAATGGAAAAATTTCCGTGGATTGCTGGAATATCGAAGACGAGCCAACGTTTGAATGGAGAGGACTAATGTTGGATGAATCGCGTCATTTTTTTGGAGTTTCTAAGGTAAAGCAACTGCTCGAATGGATGTCGCTGTTTAAGTTGAATCGATTTCACTGGCACCTGACAGATCAGACAGGATGGAGAATTGAAATTAAGCAATATCCTTTATTGGGTCTTGTCGGGGGAATCGGCAATTACGATGATCCGTTTTTGCCGGCAAGATTTTATACACAAGAGGAAATAAAGGAGGTGATAACCTACGCGCAGGAAAGATTTATTGAAATTATTCCAGAGATTGATATGCCTGGACATGCAGGAGCGGCAAACAGAGCCTATCCTGAATTTAGCGGCGGCGGATCGGATAAATCGCAGGGATTTACTTTTAATCCCGGGAATGCCAACATATATAATTATTTAACTAAAATACTTAAAGAAATAGATTGTCTATTCCCGTCCCAAATTATCCATATTGGAGGAGATGAAGTTAATTATGGAAATAAAAAATGGAAATTAAACGAAAGTATAATAGAACTGATGAAAGCTAATAAGTTTTCTGATCTCAAAGAAGTAGAGAACTATTTTTTCCGAAGAATTTCTGATTCATTGTCATATATGAATAATATGGTGGCAGCCTGGGATGAGGTTGTTGATTATGATATTTCCAACAAAAAGACAATCATTTTTTATTGGCGGGGAAATAAGCCAGAGCAGTTGCAAAAAGCCTTAAATAAAGGATTTCCTGTTGTTTTATGTCCCGTTCACCCCTTGTATTTTGATTATGTGCAGGACACCCTTCAGGTGCATGGGCGGGATTGGAGAAAATACTCTTACAATTCGTTTGAAAAAGTTTATATGTTCTCCCCTAAGGATCTTAATGTGACTTATTCTGAAGATGCAAAGATATTGGGGATTCAGGCCAATGTATGGACCGAAAGAATAGCTACAGAACAAAGATTGGATTATATGATTTTTCCTCGTATTGCAGCTTTGTCGGAGACCGCGTGGAGCAATGACGGGGAAAAAGATATTAAAAATTTCAAGATTCGTCTGAAGTCATATTTTAAATTATTTGATAAGGATGGGATTTATTATTTAAATCCCTTTACTCCTGCAAAAACCGGCGAACCTGTGAGATAAAATTCGTTTCATCATGAAAAATTTAGAGGGTTCGTAAGATCTGTATCTGCAGGCGCTTTCGGAACCTGTTCCTGAACAAACTTTTTTGAAAAGAAGAATGCAAATCTTTGCAGATGAAAATGATTGTAAAAATGGCGGGGTATCTCCGCAGCGGCCGGAAGATATCAGCCTTCTTTCGTTTACCTATAAGCAGTTTATTAAAAAGGGAGAGAATTTATTTGATTTGCGGGATAGGTTAATAAACCATTGCTTTATTGAAAAGAAAACCTCATTCAGAGTATTTAAGAGGTTTTTTTCGGGGAAGGAAGTTTTAAGTCCGTTACGATGGACCGGGAATGACAGTGAGTTTTTTTATTTTGTTTATCTGATCTACACAAAACATAAGCTGGTTAAAGACCTTAAACGGCATCAGTGGGAGGTGGCCTGCCGGTGTTTTGTGAAGGCAGACGGGACGCAGTTTGACCCGACGAAGCTCAAGAAACTGAAGAAGACGCAAAAGACGGCGGGGATCATTGAGAAGGCAGTGGAGCTGTTGAATAATGGTTAATGATCAATGGTTAATGATAAATTAGGTTCTACAACGGACCATCTCAAATGTTCTTTTTGGAAAGCAAGGGAACACGGATGACAATGATTGAAGATACGGGTGACAAAGATACCCGCAGATCGTCTATGATGCCAGATTAACATAGATTTTATGACGAAAGTGGGTGAGGATGGCACTGTGACTTTCAACCTTCCGGAACAGAACAGTTATGCGTTGTATCACTATACCATCAGATAAGAAAAGCAATATTTTAGTCAGATACTTTTTACTGCGAGGTCACAAAGTTTTTTAATATAACTCTCGCTTTTGAGTGCTTTTCGCAGCTAGCTTTGAGGTTGCGCAAATGATTGTAACAATCTAAAACCTAGGTTTGCTATTAATTTTCAAGGCATCAATAGAGTCATGAGATATTGAAAGTTAGTAACACTCTTCTTTTTTGTAAAATTTTTCATGAAGATATTTTTGAGCTACTAATTGAAAAAATTTTACTTTTGAGGCTTGCAGATAAACCGATGGAAGAAGACAGATATTTATGGGATGAGTTCAGAAATGATAAGGGTTTTGCTCTTTCCCGTATCTATCGTGAGAATATTGATTTCCTGTTTTCCTACGGTAAAAAGTTCTCCCGTGATGAGGATTTCATTCTGGATGTGATCCATGATTTGTTTTGTGACCTAATCAAATACAGAAAAAGACTTGGCGAGACTGATAATATTCGCTGGTACCTGGTGAAATCGTTCCGGCGAAAACTTTTACGAGGCATCGAGCATAAAAGGAAATCGGCAAAGGTTGACGGTGATTACAGTTTAGACCCTCAAATCGTATTTTCGATTGAAGAGGAATTGATAACGGATGAAATGCAGGAGCGAAGGGTAAAGTTTATCCGGGAAGGTCTAAAAGAACTCAGTGAAAAGCAACGGGAAGTTATCTACTACAAATTTACCCTGGGGTACGATTATTTTCAGATTTGCGAAATTATGTCGATTACCTATGAGTCGGCGCGGCAATTGGTATCAAGGGCTGTTAATCTGCTGAAGCGGTACCTTGTTGAGAATAAGCTGTTTTTGATGATGATCCTGAACCTTAAAAAAAATTAAAAAATTATTCTTTTTTCTGTCACAAAAAGCCTTGTTTCGTCTTTTTGTAAATAAATAAGGATAAATGACAGAAAGAAGGTACGTCGGAAGCTCAGTTGAAGATCCTTAATGGCGTTGAAGACGATATGTTTGAAAGAGGAAGCCGCACACTGAATGTATTGCCCTTTCTGTACTATCAACGGTATATTAAAGACAATGCGAGCATCAGAGCTGTCCTTCTAAAATACATTTGGACCTTTGGATCTGAAAGTTCTTGCAATGGGATAGATCGCATCTTCAAAGCCTTTCAAAACCTGTTCATGGAGAGTCGCTGTCAGCAATCAAATATGCTGCATTAAGTTCTCTTTGGTCAATAGAACTATTAGATTCCGAATTTACATTATTTTACAAAAAAGTTAACTATAAAAGATGAAATATAAAAACTGTATTGCTCCACTAAAAATTATTGTTTTATTAATTTTATTTGGTAACTCACTATTTGGTTACTCTTGGACAACACCTACATCTCATGATGTTATTCAAGAAGAAAGTAAAATAAAAATAACCAGGGATATCAGATATGGAGACAAACCAGACGGAATAGGGCAAGATAGCTCTTCAGACAGAACTTTGAATTTGTATTTGCCAGTAGGTAATAAAGAAAAACTGCCGGTGTTTGTATTTATTCATGGAGGAGGATTCAGCGCAGGTGATAAGAAGAGTAATGAAACTTTGTGTTCAAAAATGTCGGAAGCGGGTTTCGCAGTAATCTCGATTAATTACTACCTGACACTTAGGCATGAGAAAGTTCCGGGTGTCAGTTGTTCAACGTATACATCCAAAGGTGTTTCTAAAAATGGATTTCATCCTGTAGTGCAAAAGGCAATCAAAAATGCCTCATCTGATACCCAGCTGGCGTTCCGCTGGATAAAAAACAACGCTCGCAAGTACGATTTTGATTTATCTTCCGTAGCGATTTCGGGCGGCTCTGCAGGAGCTATGACTGCTTTGTATACGGCGTATATTTCAGATCAGAAAATATTACCAATAAAAGCAGTCGTTAATCTATGGGGGTGTTTGGAAAATTCGACTCTTATAAAGAAAGGGTCACCTCCTTTGCTTTCGTATCATGGCGATCAGGATAAACTTGTTCATATTGATTACGCCTATGCCTTGCAATCCAGAATGAAAGAAATAAAAAACTACAAATCCGAGCTTCATGTATTGGAGGGCAAAGGGCATGCGATGTATAATTTGATTACGAAGGATAAAATTGAAGAGATTGTAGCTTTTCTAAAAAAGTAAAGATAATATTCCTTGTATTGTTTTCTGCAATGGCCCGTATGTCGCCACCACGTGACTTCCTTTTGTCGTTCTGTTTATCTATAGACCAGTATTGCGGAATCTTTGTTAGCACGAATGATTACGACAATCCAAAAGCAACGTAGTTGCTCCATCTCATTATTTCCCGATTTATGAAATTATATCGGTTACATATGAGTCGGCCCGGCAAGGGCTGTAAATCTGCTGAAGCGGTACCTTGTTGAGAATAAGCTGTTTTTTGATGATGATCCTGAACCTTAAAAAAATTTAAAAATTATTTCTTTTTTCTGTCACAAAAAGCATTGTTTCGTCTTTTTGTAAATAAATAAGGATAAATGACAGAAAGAAGGTACACCGGAAGCTCAGTTGAAGATCTGTTGCATGATCAGGAATTTGTTTCAGCGGTTAAGAGAATTAACACTACCGAGGAATGGGAACAATTTCTTCGGGACCATCCCGGATCGATCAGCAATATCAATCAAGCCCGGGAAATCATTCTTTTATTTCAGACTTCAGAGCGGACACTCGATGAAGAACGGACGCAAAAGCTTTGGAACCGTATTTACCAATATAATACAGGGCGCTCCGGGAATCACAAACGTATTCAGCTTAAGATTTTAGCAAGGATTGCAGCTGCCGCCCTGATCGTGCTTTCCATGGGAGGTTTCTTATACCAGCATTTCAAAGGGACAGAAAATCATTATCAATTTTCCGAATCCAGGAGTGATTTGAAAAGCAACGGCCCCCTGTTGGTTCTTTCCAACGGCACCAAGGTCGGGTTGAAGAAATCTGAATCCAAAATTACCGTGTTAAAGGATCAGGATGCCATTCAGATCAACAATGACAGTATCGTGCAAAATGAGCATTCAGGGGACGGAGACAGAAATCAGGAGAAATATAATGAAGTCATTATTCCGTTTGGGAAAAAGGCGAAACTTGAACTGGCTGACGGCACGAAAGTCTGGCTGAACGCAGGGAGCCGGTTTGCCTTCCCCTCAAAATTCAAAGGGAAGCAGCGAGCGGTTATTCTGGACGGAGAGGCCTATTTTGAAGTTGCCAAAGACCGGAACCATCCGTTTGTTGTCACCACGGGCAAGCTTAATGTAGAGGTGCTCGGCACCAAATTCGACGTCAGCGCTTACAGTTCCGATAATTTAAGTGAAGCGGTTTTACTGGAAGGGAGGATAAATATCTGGGATAACAGCCGGTTTATTAAGGAAAAGGTACCGATGGTTCCAAACCAGAAGGCGACTTACAGTACGGGGGGGGAGATCGTGTTGAGGCCAGAACCGGATCCGGGAAAGACAATCGCGTGGGTTGATGGCTGGTATCCTTTTGGCAATGAAAAGCTGGAAGTGGTACTAAAAAGGATTGAGAGGTACTATAATGTGAAATTTGAATATGAACAGGAAGTAATTTCTGACGCATTGCCTGTTTCTGGGAAATTAGACCTTAAAGATTCATTGGGTGATGTATTGACCGTCTTATCAGGAGTTGCAAAATTTGAATACCAAATATCAGGAAGTACAATAACTATTAAAAACAAGACCACTATGAAATGATGAAAAACCAAACGTTTTAGCACTAAGAAAAAGAAAAAACCAGGGAGATTGCGCCCTCCACTGGTTTTAAGAGTTTATCTAATTGAAGTATTAAAAATAAACATTCAAATTTATGAAAAAAAAATGGGTATGCTTGTGCTGTTTTCCGAACAGCACAAAAAAAATCATTTTGAAAATGAAATTGCTTACTTTACTTCTGCTTGTGACAGTGGCTACGGTTACGGCGAATAACAGTTATTCCCAGCAGACAAAATTTAGTATGAAGCTGGAAAATGTTACTGTTGGCCAGGTTTTTGACAAGATCGAGAGGACCAGTGAATTCATCTTTATATACAGCGAAAAATCGGTTGATGTAAACCGGAAAGTCAATGTTGACGTTGAGGATGAAAATGTAACTTCAATTCTTGACCAGTTGTTCAACGGAACAAATAACCGGTATGAGATTCATGACCGCCAAATTATGATCCTTTCTTCAGACCAGAAAGAGCTTAAGCCTTTAAATAAAGCAGAAAATGTAACAAGTGAGGCACAACAGCCTCAAAAGAAAACGTTTTCGGGGGTTGTCAAAGATAGCAATGGGGCCGCTTTGCCCGGAGTATCTGTTGTTGTGAAAGGTACAACAACAGGTACAATAACAGACGAAAATGGGAAATTCAGTTTTATAATTCCATTTGAAACAAAGGCGCTAGTGTTTTCCTTTGTTGGTATGCAAGCAAAGGAATTGTCTATTGAAGGCAAGAGCTCGATCGATGTTGTACTGGAAGAAAATAGCCAAAAACTGGATGAGATGGTTGTAGTGGCTTTTGGAAAGCAAAAGAAAACGGATATGGTTGGATCCGTTACTTCCATTAAACCGGCCGATTTGAAAATTCCGGCCAGTAACCTGACCACGGCCTTGGCCGGACAGGCCTCGGGTGTTATTTCGTATCAGCTCAGCGGTGAACCGGGACAGGATAATGCCAGCTTCTTTATCCGGGGTGTTACTTCTTTCGGAACCGGCAAAGTGGATCCCTTGATCCTGATTGACGGGATTGAATTAGGTGTTACAGAACTGGCCAGATTAAGACCTGACGATATTGAAAGTTTTTCAATTTTTAAAGATGCCACTTCCACGGCCTTGTATGGAGCAAGAGGAGCAAACGGGGTCATCTATATTTCGACAAAACAAGGGAAAGAAGGCAAACCCAGGATTAATTTCCGTGCTGAAAGATCACTTTCAGCCCCAACCAAAAATATCGAATTTGCAGATCCTGTAACCTATATGAGGCAATACAGTGAGGCACAATATGCTCGTGACCCATTTTCCATTCCGCGATACAGTCAGGAAAAAATTGACAGAACAGAAGAGGGCCTTCATCCTATAATTTTCCCTGCCACGGACTGGCGGAAAACGCTGTTCAAAGATAATACTATCAATCAGCGTTACAATATGAGTGTCAGCGGGGGGGGTAAAGTTGCATCTTATTATGTAGCAGGTTCCTATTCACAGGACAATGGTGTTTTAAGAGTTGATAAAGTCAATAATTTCAATAATAACATTGATTTAAAGAGTTATACACTAAGAGCCAACGTCAACATTTTTCTAACTCCATCAACTGAACTGATTGTGCGACTTAATGGAAATTTTGATGATTATAATGGCCCTATTCAGGGAGGAGGTGCAATTTACAATACGGTTGTAAAAACAAGTCCAGTTGATTTTCTTCCTTATTATCCCGTCGACGATGACCACAGGTATGTTCAGCATGTAATGTTTGGCGGATTGAAAGAAAGAGCTTTTTTAAATCCTTATGCCGATATGGTAAAGGGATATAAGGAGTATAATCGTTCCCTGATGCTGGCTCAAATGGAATTTAAACAAAACTTATCTTTTATAACAAAAGGATTAACCTTTAGGACCATGTTTAACACGAACAGGATTTCACGGTTCGATATAGAGCGGGCCTATAAACCATTTTACTATGAAATGGTTGGTTATGACAGGAAAACATATGACTATGAGATCTCCAATTTCAATGAGACCTCGGGGGAGGAGTTTTTAAGTTTCAATATCAACGATAACACGAGGGAGCAAAATTCAGATTTTTACTTGGAATCAGCTCTTAATTACAGCCAGACATTAAACAAAAAACATTCTTTTAATGCTATGCTGGTCTCCATTATGCGCTCCAGCACCAATGCTCAGGCAGGCAGTCTTCAACTCTCCCTTCCTTCAAGGAATGTCGGATTATCAGGCAGAACTACTTATTCCTATGATAGCAGGTATTTTGCCGAATTTAACTTTGGTTACAACGGATCGGAACGGTTTCATGAATCCAAGCGATTTGGATTTTTCCCCTCAGCGGGGCTTGCCTGGACCATCTCCAATGAGAAGTCATGGGAACCTCTAAAAAAGGTCATCAATAACTTAAGGGTGCGTCTGACTTACGGGTTAGTGGGGAATGATGCCATCGGCAGTTCAACGGACCGGTTCTTTTATTTGTCCAACGTGGATATGAATAATTCCTCCCGAAGTGCCACTTTTGGAAGAGAAAGCAAGTATACGCTTTCAGGAATTAATGTGACAAGATATGCAAATCCGGATATTACCTGGGAGACATCCCAAAAGGGCAATCTTGCATTAGAGCTGGGATTATTTGGTAAGGTTAATGTTATGGCTGATTTATTTAAGGAAAGACGTACAAACATCCTGATGACCAGAGCTTCTATTCCTGAAACTATGGGTTTAACGGCTAATGTGCGTGCCAATATCGGGGAAGCTTCAGCTGAGGGTTTAGATATTTCCATGGATTTATCTCATCATTTCACTAATGATTTCTGGCTTCAGGTCAGGGGAAATTTTACCTACGCAACCAACAAATATGAGGTTTATGAGGAACCATCCTATGAAAAGGAATGGTGGAAATCGAGGATCGGTTATCCTATCAGCCAACCGTGGGGATATATAGCAGAACGTTTGTTCGTTGATGATAATGAGGTTGCTAACTCCCCGGTACAAAATTTTGGAAGCATGGCCAATATAGCGGGTGACATCAAATACAAAGATGTGAATAAAGACGGTCAAATTACTTCATTGGATATGGTTCCGATCGGATACCCTACTGTTCCGGAGATTAATTATGGAGCCGGTTTTTCATTAGGATATAAACGGTTTGACATATCAGCCTTCTTTCAAGGTTCGGCAAGATCATCTTTTTGGACGGGAGGTTCTGATGGTCCCAGTGCTGTACAACCTTTTGTAGGAGGGAATCAAATCCTGAAAGTATTTGCTGACAGTCATTATTCTTTAGAAAACCCGGATTTGTATGCATTATGGCCCAGATTAAGCACTTTGACTCAGTCGAACAACATGCAAAGGAGCACATGGTGGTTAAACGATGGAACTTTTTTGAGATTAAAACAAGCTGAAATTGGTTGGTCATTGCCGGAAAGGATAGCAAAAAAAATGAGTATGCAAAATATGCGTGTTTATGTGAGTGGCACCAATTTGCTCCTTTTCAGCAAGTTTAAGTTGTGGGATGTTGAGATGGGAGGTAATGGATTAGGTTATCCTCTCCAAAGAGTCTATAATATGGGAATTAACTTGACATTTTAAAAATTAGAAGAATGAGACTAATTAAAATAACATTTCTGGGAATAGTATTCACAATATTGAGTTCCTGTTCCAATTATCTGGATATTGTTCCTGATAATATCGCTACCATTCAATATGCTTTTCGGATGCGTGCTACTGCAGAAAAATACCTTTTCACCTGTTATTCTTTTTTGCCGAAATTAGGTAATGAACACCAATATAATCCAGGTATGTTTGGCGCTGATGAATTTTGGTTTAATAAAGAGGTCTATACTTTCACTCCCTGGTCAATTGCGCAGGGGATGCAGAATGTCAACGATCCTTTGATGGATTATTGGAGAGGGGATGGCGCGGAACCTCTTTGGACAGGCATCAGTCAATGCAATATTTTTCTTGAAAATATAAAAACTGTTCCTGATATGCAGGATTGGGAGAAAAATCAATGGATTGCGGAGATTAAATTCTTAAAAGCTTATTATCATTTTTATTTATTAAAGGTCTATGGACCGATACCAATAATTAAGGAGAACCTTCCCATATCAGCTTCCGGTGAAGAAGTTAGATTAGCGCGACGCCCTGTAGATGAAGTTGTTGATTATATTACTGAACTGTTGAACGAAGCAATGGTTGATCTTCCGGACAAAGTACTTGATGAAAATTCAGAGCTGGGCAGAATTACACGTCCTATAGCAATGGGAATGAAAGCCAAGATCCTTGTATATGCCGCGAGCCCGCTCTTCAATGGTAATTCAGATTATCAAGGTTTTTCAAATAAAGACGGAACCGCACTGTTCAATCCGAATTACAGTAATACGAAGTGGGAAAAAGCGGCAGCGGCATGTAAAGAAGCCATTGACCTTTCCACTTCACTGGGATACAGCTTGTATAAATTTGAACCCACTTTGGTAACGCCAAATATCTCTGAAGAGACAAAGCTTCACCTGAACTGCCGGGGAACAGTTACAGAACGATGGAATCCTGAAATCATTTGGGCACACACCAGCAGTACTACCCGGCATTTGCAGACCTGGTGTGCGCCAAGGGCATTGAGTGCGGCACAGGCAGCTTATAGCGGTTCAAATGGAAGCTATGGGGTCACCTTGAAAATGGCAAGCATGTTTTATTCAAAAAACGGAGTTCCCATTGATGAAGATCTTAATTGGAATTATAACAACAGATACAATTTGAGAACGGGGACTGACCTGGAAAAGCGCAGCATAAAAAAAGGATATGTCACAGCCGAGTTTAACTTTGACCGGGAATCCAGATTTTATGGTTCACTTGGTTTTGACGGAGGGATTTGGTACGGGAATGGAAATTATAATGATGATAATCCCTACTGGCTGGAATCAAAAATGGGACAGTTTCTGGGGAAAGGGCAAGGAGGATGGCACGCTGTACCAGGCTATTGGGCCAAAAAACTTGTCAATTTCACCAATACAGCTACCAATAGTTCAACGTATGTATCAACTGACTACCCTTGGGTAATGTTACGACTGGGTGACCTCTATCTACTCTATGCAGAAGCTTTAAATGAAGCTGGGGGACCGACAGCTGAGGTTTTCAAATATCTTGATATGATTCGTGAAAAAGCGGGGTTAAAAGGGGTTGAGGAGTCCTGGAGCAATTATTCCCGAAATCCAACAAAGTACACCACCAAGGCAGGACTTCGAGAAATCATTCACAGGGAGCGTACGATTGAATTTGCTTTAGAAGGTGAACGTTTCTGGGATCTCAGAAGATGGAAGGAAGCGCCGATAGAACTAAATAAACCTATTACGGGTTGGGATGTTGACCAGAGTAGCAATCAGGATTACTACCGGGTAAAAATCCTCTTTAATCAAACGTTTAGTTTGAAAGATTATTTCTGGCCTATTCCAGAAGCAGATATGATTGTAAACAAGAATTTGGTGCAGAATCCAGGTTGGTGATATAAATTGTTAAGATATACATTATGAAAAATAAGATTTTGTTATTTACGATAGGAGCTATTTTATTGCTCTTCAATTGTAAGGAAGATTTGAAAGGTCCTTTAGAAAAGAGCAATGATATTCCGAGCCCACCGACCAATATTAAGGTTGAAAACAATGCGGGCTCGGCAATAATACGTTATGATCTTCCCAATGAGGATGATTTATTGTATGTTATGGCTGTATTTTCTTCTCAGGAAGGGAACGAAAGAATCGTTAAATCCTCTGTATTTAAGAATTTTATCTCCTTAGAGGGATTTGGTGATTCAAAGGAGTATACGGTAACATTGTTTTCGGTCAATCGCTCTGAAACACGTTCACTTCCTGTTACAACGACAATAAAGCCATTGACAGCGAGGGTTAAGGAAGTATACCAAACACTAAATGTTCAGACCACTTTTGGCGGAATTAATGTGAAATTTACCAACGAACCGGAGGATGAGTATATTGCCTATACGTTAATAAAAGATTCAGTAACGGGTAAATGGATCGAGTATGACCGGTTGTATACCAAAGCAAAAGAATTGAATTATTCAATACGCGGATTTGCATCAGTTCCCACGGATTTTGCAATTTACCTTACCGACAAATGGAAAAATAAATCGGATACTCTTTTCACTAATTTAACTCCCTTGTACGAAGTTGAATTTGACAAGTCACTATGGAAGAATGCAAAATTGGCTGATGATTCCTATATGCCAAGATATAGTGAACTCTCTCAGCTTTGGACACCCGGGGCAACTACCTACTTCTTTATGAAACAAGACATGCCGGGTCTTAAGTTGCCGAATTGGTTTACCATTGATCTTGGCAGACCCTATATTTTTGCAAGACTTAAGGTGAATGGTGTGGATCATCATAACAATTGGAAATATTCACAAGGGACACCAAAAAACTTTGAGATATGGGGAAGTAATTTGCCAAGTACCAACTGGAATGACTGGAATCGTCTTGGGGAATTTGAATGCATTAAACCCTCGGGCCTCCCAATCGGACAATTTACTGCCGAAGATCTGGCAGCATCAACTGCAGGGCACGACTATGATTTTGATATTCAACCGACCGGATACCGGTACATGAGATTTAAAACACTAACCACTTTTGGTGGTAATGCGGATGTGATGTTGCTTGAATTGACTTTATGGGGGAAACCGGTAAATTAAAATGGGTTAATAAAAATATGAAATACAAAATGGAAAAAAGTATCACTTCAATTATTTTTGCCCTTCTGATCACGCTGTTACTTACGGCCTGTACTGATATGGCAGACACTTATCAACAATTTACCAAGGACGGCGAGACAATCTATATAGCGAAAGCAGATTCCATTAAAGCCGCTGGAGGAGAGTACCGGATTGGGATATCATGGCTGGTATCTGATCCCAAAGTTTATAGTTATAAAATGTACTGGAATAACCACCGGGATTCATTGGTAAATACGATCACCAAAACCAATGGAATTGACACTGTACGAATCATGCTGAATGGAATGAGGGAAGACGTTCATCAATTTGATATTTTTATGTATGATAAAAGCGGAAATTCTTCTGTCAGAGCTTTTGCCATTGGAAGGGTTTATGGGGAAAATTATCAGACCTCATTACTCACCAGAACTTATAAATCGATTGTTAGAAAGGGAACCAGCGCTATTATACAATGGTCTGAAAGTGCCGCGACGGTACTCAGGGTTGAAGTGGAATATAAGGACGCAACGAATATTCAAAGAAGCCGCTTTGTTCCTAAAGAAGTACAATTGGATACCTTAAAGAATTTTCCAGTTGGGGGAACGTTGCGGTATCGCACAGCGTTCTTACCTGAACCTGCCGCACTGGATACTTTCTATACGTCGTTCACTTCTGTTCTTTTAAAATAAAGTTCCGATTGAACTAACAAAAAAACAGTAAAGAAGTGCTCACATAGATTTGATCAGGAGTTGGATATCACTACGGATATCCAACTCCTATTTTCGGGATCAGCGTTTCATCTGATGAGACTGGCATAGTTCCTGAGGCCGAAGGTTTGTAAATGAAATTAAATAACTACATTTAGGTTTAATCCATTCATCTAAGTTGTTAAGACAGATATGGGGTTGCTGCAGATGCTTAAACTTGAAATAAAATATTTATTATATGAAAAACGAACTAAACAGTAAGATTACCCGTCGTCAGATTCTGGAAACTTTTGGGCTTATAGCAGGGACCGGTTTATTGTCAAGCCTGACAGTTCCGGCGTATGCAGGTCCCACTGATACTTCTTCTGAAGAAATCAATGTTAAATGTTTTAATTCCCTGGTTGAGGCGCGAAAAAATAAAAAGATCAAAGAGGGTGAGTTGATAAGAACCTTGGGTTATTATACTTTCGGTGATGGAGGAGCAGCAAATTATATAATCACACGTGACCTCGGAGACAAAAAAATCAACAATGGAGATATTGTCCAATTCAGAGATGGGAATATCGGGATATTGACAGGAATTACGCAGGTTAATTACAAGATTTTCGGAGCATTGGGAGATTCTAAGACAGATGATGGCTTATTTATTCATATGGCTCATGAATACGCCAATCGTTTCAAATTACCCGTGGAAAATAATCGGGGAGAATACTGGATTCATCAAACCAGGAATATCCAAATTAAAACTTCCGTTCACTGGGGACAGAGTATTTTTCATATCAATGAGGAGCATAATACCAATCAACCTGTATTTAGAGTGTTGAGTTACGATCTTCCCAAAACGATTTCCCTGGATGACTCTAAAAAACAGGGAATTATTCAGGCATTAAAGCCCGGAGTGCACGAAATTCCGGAATTAAGTGAGTACAATAATTCATTAATTGTTATCAGTGACTCAACCGACCACATTGGTTTCAGATCAGGCGCCCGTTACAGCAATCAATCCCGTGCCCGGGAGGAGTTATTTTATGTGGCAGAAAAGGGTAAAATCATTGGAGATATCGCGTGGACGTTCAGCAACTATACCGACCTGACGGCCTATCCCGCTGAAACCAGTTATCTGACTGTTGAAGGAGGCACATTCTATCTTTCCGGGAATCCTCCGGTAAATGGGAAAAGCTCTTATCTTCAAAATGGATTTTCGATCACCCGGAGCAGAACGATCATCAAAAACCAATGGGTGGGATTAGAAAATGGGAAGAGTGATGTTTCCATGAATCCCAGAAATGGTTTCTACAGTCTCAATATCGTGTATGAGGTCACTCTTGAGAATATCAAGCTGCTTCCCTTTGAACAGGATCGTCCCGGTGAGAAGCAGGATGTTCCGGCAGGCACTTACGGGATTGGAGGCAACAGGCTCTTAAATACCACTTTCAGGAATATTTCAGCCGAGGGCACCCTGTTGCACTGGGGCGTTTTTGGCACCAACATGAACAAGAATTTTCTTGTCGAAAATTGCCGGTTAAATCGCATTGACGTTCATTTTCACTGCTGGAACCTCACGATAAAAGACACCAGGATCGGCTACAGGGGAATTTCTGTTACCGGAGGGGGAGAACTGATCATAGAAAATTCCACCTGTGAAAACAACCGGTTTGTGAATCTAAGAGCTGACTTTGGCGCTAAATGGGATGGAAACATTTCCATCAGAAACTGCAGGCTCAGACCAAAAAATCCGGCTGAAACTTCCATCTTTTATGCTGTAGCCTCTGATTTTGATTACGGTTATCCCATTGGATTAGCTAAAGCGGTTTTTGTAGAAAACTTTATATTTGATTTCCGGGGTATCCCTGAATGCAAGAGCAATAGCTGGTTGATTTCCTCATCTTCCTTTTCCAGATCAAAGAAAGGGAAACGGTCCTTTTTCCCCGGCCATATGCACTTCAAAAATATATTAGCAGAAGGGCGGGAGAAGGGTTTACGCCTGATGAGAATACCGGATCCAGCGGGATATCTTCTCCTTCAACCGGGAAGTTACGACGGATCCTTTTTGAAGCCAAATGCAACTATTTGCTTTGACACTATCCAATTGGAGCAGGATATGGGAGAAGGGAATGGTTATCACTTAATGATTGATAAATCTTCAGGTTCATCAAATGATCCGTTCTCATTGTATCCTCAAATACGAATTTTAAACTCTCCTTCGGTCTCCTTCCATTTGGGAAATAGTGTTGCCACCATTCATATCGAGAATTGTAACGTTCATCGCCTCAATGTTTCATCTGAGAAAGCCTTTCAGGGTGAAATTTCTTTAGTAAACTGTAAAATTGTACCTGTTATTAATAAGGATGGCGCCAAACCATTTCAATTATTGTCAGAGTTGGGAACCAGTTTTATTAATTGTGTTTTTCACCTTCCCCGTTTGAATCAGAAAATTAATCCGGAAGCTTTATCTTTATTGGATTTCATTGAGATTAACAAATCTCTTTCCTTTAACCACGTTAATTCACGCCTGGGGAATGACGTGTTGAATTATTACAAGGCGCAGGGAATCAAAATCAAACCGGAATTTATTTCCATGCTAAAAAGCCATCACGAACTGGAGGATATTGATCCACTGAATTAAATGAATCATTTATGCATACAACATAAATTCACAATCAACTTTGGTGGGAACAGTTATTCCTTACTGGTAAAGGGCAATATTTTGCTGTCATCAAAGATTTGGTAACTTTATTAAGAATAAAAATATGAAGAATCTTATTCTTTCATTACTGATTTTAGCAATTGCCGGCATCAATAGTGGATCAGCATCGGGCAAAGGTTCAGTTTCCCGGGATTCTGCTAAAGAAGCTGTTGTTATCAAGCTTTCTGCTGAATCAGCAAAAATCAATCCTGAATCCGCTGAGATTGTCGATGACAAACGATTAACCAGCAAAAAAGGAATTGCATTGAAGTCTGGTGTAGTGGCTGCGATTGATGGGGGCCGCTCTGAAGCTGATCTGATCTTTGATTTCAAAGTGCCTGAACAAGGTCGATATGTCATGACGACTTTTGCCATTACTGATGAAAAAGGCGCTGCGATTATGAAAAAAGCGACCAGTAAATTCGAATCGCTTTATATCAAAATTCAGATAGACGACAAGCGTTCTACAAAACGTGTGGTATACGTACCCTGGAATATTCCCAAGCAGGAAGCAGGTAAATTCGAATTAACCGGACAAGATCAGCAGTTGAAGATCTGGCTTCCGGCAGGTGTCCGGCTTGAATATGTGCAACTTTCAACCTATATTCCACCAAGAGTGCCGGAATTGGTGCAGAATTACCGGCCCAAAGTGACGCCTCCCTTCGAACATCCGCGTCTTTGGGTGAATCAGCAATCGCTACCGAAAGTTAAATCGCAGCTGGAAAAGGGAGAAAACCTTGAAGCCTGGAAGAGCGTAAAAACAGCTGCCCTGACTCCCTTCGTAATTACGTTCAATCCAGATGTTGAAATATCATACAATAGCAAACTGGAAACAGCAGCGGAATCCAAAGCATTTTATTACCTGATGACCGGTGATAAACAGATCGGCCGGGAGGCAATAGAATTAATGACCGGTTATTTGTCACATGTAGAATTCGGGAATCTATTGGATATAACCAGAGAAATAGGTCGTGCAATCTATACCGCTTCAGAAGTCTACGACTGGTGCTATCCTCTTCTGACCAGTGAGGAAAAAGAAATTTTAGGTAAGAATTTGATGCGGTTGGCAGATGATATGGAGATCGGGTGGCCGCCTTTTAAGCAGAGTATCGTCAATGGACATGGTAATGAAGCTCAGGTCAACCGTGATCTTCTTTCAATGAGCATTGCAATTTACAATGAGAATCCGCTACCGTATCAGTATTGTTCTTATCGCCTCCTTGAAGAACTTGCGCCTATGCGAAAATGGGAATATCAGTCACCGCGGCACAACCAGGGTGTTAATTATGGTTCCTACCGTATCTCATGGGATATGCACGCTGCATGGTTGTTTTACAGAATGACCGGTCAGGAGGTTTTTGATGGAAATATTAAAAAGGTTCCATTATATTGGTTGTACATGCGTCTTCCTGACGGGCAGATGCTTCGCGACGGTGATGGTTTTAATGCAGGTCGCCCCGGCGAATTTTACTACTGGAAGCAGCCGCAAACTATGTTTTTGTTCTATACCTATTCCAATGATGCGATCGTTAAGGCTGAATTCGAACGTCAAGGCGGCCTGTCTAATAATCCAGTACTGTTTCTTTTGCTCAATAATCCTGGTTTGAAACCTGAACCAAGTCTGAAGTCGCTCCCGCTAACCCTGGATTTTGGACCCATCCTGAGTTCAATGGTTGCGCGTACTGGTTGGAATATCGGAATGAAGAGCAATGATGTTGTAGCGGAAATAAAAGGCGGGGGTTATAATTTTGGCAACCATCAACATTGTGATGCCGGATCCATACAGGTTTATTACCGTGGATTTCAGGTAGCTGATCTAGGTCTATATAGATTTTACGGGACACCGTATGATGTCAATTTCCAAAAACGTTCAATTTCACACAGTATGATGCTGGCAAGGGATACAGACGAAAAATTGGGAAGTTTGAAATCCAATGACGGTGGGACCAGGATGAATCAGCGCACTCCGTTTTCTGCCATGGAAGCACAAAATGATCCATCGTTTAGCAGAGGGAAGCTAATTTCTTCTGATTTTGGACCTTCGAAGCTGCGTCCATTTTACAGCTATTTTGCAGTGGATCTGACCGGTGCATATTCGTCTAAGATTAAAGCTTATAACAGGGGTTTCTGTTTTCTCAATTTGGACGTGGATTCTATTCCGGCTGCTATTATTTTGACTGACAACATGGTTACAGCCAAAAACGAGTTTAAAAAGTACTGGCAGATCAATTCGCACAATATGCCTGAAACTACTGAAAATGGTATAATTCTTAAAAATAACCGGAATAATCTTGTTGGAAAAACGCATGTTGAAATGCTTATCCCTGCTGTAGGCAATCGTAGTATGGAGATATTAAGCGGAGCAGATGCCAATAGTTCTTTTGAATTTAAGTACGAAGCCCCGGGGACTTCAGAAAAACGATATCCGGAGGTAAATGGACACAGGATCATGATTTCACCAAAAACAGCGAACAGTAGTGACCGTTTCCTTACGGTTTTTCAATTTACCGCAGGAGATACGAAGCCGTTTCCTGTTTCATATTATGAAACTCCTGTTAGCTATGTTGTTTTTCTCTCTGACAGGGTTGTAAGCATGAGCAGCAGTAATGATCTGATCGACAAAAGTTTTAACATTACTATTGCAGCCAAAGGCAAACATCAGGTCGTATTGGCCGGGATGAAATCCGGTAACTGGAATGTAAAGAGCAGGGATGGCAAAACAAAATTTAATTACATCATCACAGAAGGTAAGAACACAATATTTTTTAAGGCAGGTAAAGGAGAATATATCATCACTCCGGGTAAAATTGCCGGTGCAAAGGTTTTAGCTATGGATGAAAATTTCAGACCCGGTGTTTAAGACTGATAGGCAAGCGCGTTTCAAAAATTATAGCCAACTTCATTCGAGACCTTTGAAAACGCTTGCTGGTCTTTTCAGTTATTGAATTAAAAGTTAATTTGATATTAACCAAACAGATGAACAAACAATCTTTGTTGTTTGAGCGGATTCTTAGGGGAGATCTGCGGCCGTGGCTTGAAGGGAATAAGCTGGATGAGAAATTTGCAGGGTTAACTGCAGGTGTCAAGATGATCAGTCCGAATTTTCAACCTCTTTATGATATCGAGTTTGATCGCTGTTTTAACCAGAAGACGAAGTATTACAATAAGCTCATTGTCAGCGAGGCAAATGGTTATTGCAACCGGATTATCGATCTGATCAGAGGAGAGGATGATCTCCGAATTATTCAGTACCTGTTGAGCAATATCCTTAAGAAGAAGTTGAGGACACTTTTGATGGATGTGGGAAAACTTATCAGAGCCAATGATTATGACATTAAATACATCAATCCTTACAAGTCCGATTTCGGCATCGATACAGATCATAAATCTGAGACTTTTATTATTCAGCTGCTTAAAACAGCATTGATAAAGGTTTACCTGGAGATCCAGGAGGCTTTCAAAACCTATGTTCAGCAGGAGGAGTACCTGGAAACGGAAGATTTATTTTTGCAAGGGCTTTCAGAAGCCATCCCGGAACAGACATTTTTAAAGAAAAGAATTCAACTGGCTGCAAATAACATTGAGGTCAAAACAATTGTGATTCATGCGCCGGCTGCGGAAGAACTGGTCCTTTGTTCATTTACTTATCACCAATTTATTAAAAAGGGAGAGAATTTGATTGATTTGCGAGATAATTTGATAAAGAACCGATTTATTGATAAGAATACTTCATTTAGAGAGTTTAAGCGGATTTTTTCGGGGAAGGAAGTTTTAAAACCGGTACGATGGACCGGCAATGAGAGCGAGTTTTATTATTTTGTTTATCTGATCTACACGAAATACAAACTGGTCAAAGATCTCAAGCAGAATCAATGGAAGGTGGCCTGCAGATGTTTTGTAAAGGAGGATGGGACATCTTTTGACAGGGGAAAGGTTAAGAATCTGAAGAGGCCGCAGACGGGAGGGTTGATTGAGAAGGCAGTGGCGCTGTTGATTAATGGTTAATGATTAATGGTTAATGGTTAATGATAAGTTTTACGTGCGAAAGTGTTTGGGGTAGGGAACACGGATGACGCGGATTATAAGGATGGACACAGACTTAGGTTAATGATCAATGGTTAATTGTTGATGGTAATTAATGCGAATTAAGAGTTGAAATGATCCGGCAATTTAATGCCGAAGGCATGATATTACTGTAGAAAAGCAATGACATAAGCAACCTAATGCCGAAGTCATGACATAGTAATGCCACCGCTTCGCGGTTTTGGAAGCTCCTATGCACATTTCGACTATAATAATGACAACCCTTCGGGTTTAATAGCTCCAACCCTTTATTCGCATAAATAATAAAACACAATTCTGTATTCGTAAGCAGACACCGACCGATCATCTGCGATGAAACGAAATTATCACTGATCAGCCCTCCGGGCACCTTCAAAATATTCACGAAGCTAACAGGATCATAGAGGAGACACCTCCGTGCGTCTCTACACTGCACACTGAACCGAGAGTTTTTATTAAAATCGCACCGCTCTGTTGTTATTCAGCAAGCGCTGTGTTTTTGTTCATTCACGTCACTCTGCACTCTGCACTACGCACCTCACCTGCGATGTTTAGCTGATTGATTATGTGTGAGTTGGTAAATTTGCTTTGTCTTTGATCGTCAAAGATGACATTTGGCCAAGTGTCCATTTAATTACTTTTTAATAAACTTTTAAATGGACCCATTATTAAATTGTCTGGAACGCCTCAGTAAGCGTCAGGAGGTGAGGTTTTGGATAAAAAACCAGAACATGAGTTTTGGAGAGGCGCGTTTATTTCTTGAGTTGACAAAAAAGCATTTTGCCAGGTTGGTGAGGAGCGGTGTGGTGCCTTATCACAAGCCCAACCGAAAGGCGCGGTATTTTAATAAAAGAGAGTTGGATTTTTGGTTGGTACGGATCTGTTTTCATCCGGCAACGGAAATTGAGAAGGAGACTGCCTGTCATTTTATTAAAATCAGGAGGGTACGGCTATGAAAGATCTTATTGAAATGGCCATGGCTTTACGGGACGATTTTCATGATTTTAAAGAGAAGTTTATAAGGGAGAGCCGAAAGCTTTCCGACAAACTTGAAGAAGAATGGGTTGACGGCCAACGTGTAATGGATATTCTCAAAATCAGCAAGAGGACTCTTCAGAACCTGCGCGATCATGGTGATCTGGGATACAGCATTGTGAAGGGGAAGTTCTACTATAAAGCAGAGGATTTGGAGGAATTACTTCAATCAAATTATTTGAAAAAGAAGAAAAAGGATCGTTGCCGAAGGGTAAGAATTTCACGAATTGGGGACGAATTAACACGAACGGGAGAGATGAGAGATGAGTGATGTGCTGATGTGGTTGGGGGACCGGAGAAGGGAGACCGGAGAAGGGAGGCGGGAGACCGGAGAAGGGAGGCGGGAGACCGGAGAAGGGAGAAGGGAAACGGGAGATGAGAGAGGAGTGATGAGGGAGGTGGTGGGGTGATGAGGTGGGAATTTGTAAAACAAAAAATAAGATAAAAAGATGAAGAGAAACGAGGAAGTTAGGGAAAACGGAGAAGGGAAAGGTGAGAGGGTTGGTTTGTTTGCGACGCCGCAATTGCCGGCGGGGATTTATGAGAATCTTCCGGGAATATTGAGGGAGAGCACGGAGCTTTTCGGTGAAGCGATCGAGAAGGACGTGTTTTTGATCGGAGCTTTGGCCGTGCTGAGCGGTTGTCTGCCCAATATCCGGGGGATTTATTTCGATGAGCCCTGCTCGGCGCATCTGTATGCTTTTATCACTGCCCCGGCGGGTTCCGGCAAGGGGAAAATGAAGTGGGCCCGGTATTTCGGGCAAGCCATCCATGAATATTTGGTGGAAAAGTCGAAGAATGATATTGCTGAGTATGCACAAGAGATGGAGCGATACAACGACCTGCCTCCGAAGGAACGGGCGAATGAAGATAAACCCAAAGAGCCGCAGCACCGGATGTTTTTTATTCCGGCGAACAGCAGTTCATCGGCGTTTATCCAGGCGCTGGCGGACAATAATTTTACAGGCGTGATTTTTGAGACCGAAGCTGATACCCTTGCCAATACTTTTAAGCAGGAGTGGGGTAATTTCAGTGACGTGCTCCGGAAGGCGTTCCATCATGAGAGTACCAGTCTTTTCCGCCGGAAAGATCAGGAGTTTATTGATATTAAAGATCCTCACCTGGCGATCGCATTGTCGGGGACTCCCCGGCAGGTACAGAATATGATGCCCGATACCGAGAACGGGCTTTTCAGCCGTTTTCTGTATTACGCATTCGGGGATGACAGCGGTTTTAAGAATCCATTTGTTTCGCACAGATCGGTGGATTATATCGAATTTTTTGAAGAGAAAGGCAAACGCATTTTCGAGCTTTACAAGGAATTGAACCGTTTGTCGCAGCCGGTGACTTTCTGTTTGTCGCCGAAACAAGCGGGCGATCTCACGGAGCAGTTTGATGAGATGCTGAGGCGAAGCAAGTTGCTGATGGGGAATGATCTTGATGCCAATGTGAAACGGCTTGGGCTGGCGGCCTTTCGCATCGCGATGATCCTGTCGGGACTGCGGATGCTTGAAGAGGGGATTTCTTTTTCAATGGAGTGCAGGGAGGTTGATTTTTCAACGGCGCTGTCTATTGCTGTTTCCCTGGAGAAACATGCGAATGCGGTGTACAGCAGTCTTCCCAAGAATGGGATGAAAGGGGTGAAGCTGCAATTTTTTGAAGCGCTTCCGAAGCAGTTTGACCGGAGGCGTTTTCTGGATGTTGCCTCGGAACTGGGGATCCGGGAGAAGAACGCGGAGAAGTATATCGGGTTGTTTAAGAACGGGCTGGTGAGGAAGGAGGGACACTGGTACTTTAAAATTAATTGATAATTGATAATGGTTAATTGATAATGGTTAATGGATAATTGAAAATGGATAATGATTAATGGATAATGAAATTAGAACAGAGATGACTGCGGGATTTTAATTTGAAAATTTGAAAATGAAGAAGATTTGGACTGATCATCTTCGGTGAGACAGATTAACACGGATCCTTTCTACCGCGGAGCGGTAACGTTATTGTAGAATCACGATTGGACATTATCCCTTTACCGCGGAGCGGTTATATTATTTAAAAATCGGAACACGGATGACGCTGATTGGACGGATGACCACGGATTTAATTTGAAAATTTGAAAATGAGGAGTGGTTAATGGCTAATTGATATGGTTTGGTCGGGTGAAACAGATGACCGCGGATCATCTGCGATGAGAAAGATTAACGCAGATCACCCTCGTTTCTTTGATCTTTGATGTTTTCGATGATAAAAATAATTTGAAAATGGGGCAGGAGACGGATTTCGACAGATCATATTGAGTTAGGAATTACGAATTGAGACAGGTTAGTTATGAGTTAAGGAAATATGAGAATTCCCTGAATTGAAAAAATTTCATTATTTTATGTAATATTATGCTTCTTTTTACGACTAAGGGAGAAAATCAAAAGAGTTGTGTGCATGCAGCCGTAGGAATTGAATCAGGGCCCGGTTTGAGGAGTACGGTACAACTTGGAAAAAATTTGTTATTCAATGGAAATTCAAAAGCAACAATTTGTTAATCTGATAGAGCAAAACAAGGCACTGATTTATAAATTCTGTTACATGTATGCCAACGAATCGGATACTCCGCAGGATTTATTTCAGGAAGTGGTGATCAATCTCTGGAAAGGATTTCCGGCTTTCAGGGGCGACAGCAAAATTCAGACATGGATTTATCGCATCGCGCTGAATACCTGTGTCACTTTTCTGCGCAAATCGGGATCGCGGCCAAAAACCCAGCCATTAACGGCAGATTTGCTCGTGTATGCCGAGGCGGCCCAAACGGAGCAGATCAAAGAATTATACGGGTTGATCAACCAACTGAATGATATTGAAAAGGCCATTGTACTTCTTTATGTGGAAGAACGGTCGTACGACGAAATTGCCCAGATTGTGGGAATAACCAAAAGCAATGTTGGTGTACGGATCAACCGAATCAAGGAGAAGCTCTCTCAAATGTCGAACAATTAAAAACAAAAATCATGGAACTTGAAGAAATAAAAAGCGCATGGAAGGATCTCAACGACCGTCTGGAGAAAGCAGAGGCGTTCAATAAACGGATCATGGAGGAGATGCTCAACAGCCGGCATCAATCGGCCAAAGAAAAACTGATGAAATATGAGCGTTTCTACCTGGTGGTGTCATTATTGAGTATCGGAATGTTTACGGTCTTCTACTATGCGGGCGTTTATCCGTTTGGATTAACCATGCTGATGAACGTTGTCATGTTATTGGCGGCAGTTTGGCAGATTTACAAAATTCATTTACTCCGTCAGATGGATTTTTCCAGGTGCAGCACCAGCGAACTGTTGGCCAAGGCCATCCGGTTCAAGGTGATCACCAGGATGCGCACCATCATTGGAATGATTTTACTTTTACCGATCCTGGTGTTCATGTTTATTCTGAATCGTGATTTACTTAAGCCTGAATTTATAGTAGGAATGGTTGTCGCGATCGCAGTTGGATTGGTGATCGGACTGACGTCTTTCTTCCGAAACCTGAAAGACATTGATAAACTGGTGAAAAGCTATAAGGAGATAATGGTTAAGGATTAATGGATTAATAGGGAGGGCGGATGAAATTTGAAAATTTGAAAATTCGGGTGGAAACCGTGATTGATCAGGTGTGATTCAAATGCGGTTCGCTTTTTATAACAGCGGAGGAATGCGAGATAAATTTGATAAAAGAGACGCGATTAATCGGGTCTCTTTTATTATCATTTTACTGTGGAGACAATAAATTCCTCTGTACAAAATTGGAACATCAATTTTTAGCAGGGAGACAAATGTATCCCTGTTGGGGACTATTTTTCTCTTACCCCTGCGCAAATGTTTGAGGCCGGATTGCTGAGAACAAATTCACGTTCAAGATTTCTGAAAATGCAGCCATCGAGAAAAGACTCCCCGCCGGGGTTTGAAACCACCGACGGGACAAACTCCCTGTGCTGAATTGCTTTCTGGCGCATATCTTCGAGATAGCTCATTAGGAATCAATGGTTAACGATTAATGGTTAACAAAATTAGTGAACAATAATTTAACTGCGAAAGAAATCATAACAATTCTTTTATTATATTTGAAATCATTTTTGGCACTGTGGATAATTTTTATTTAAAATGGCGAAAAGGAAAGAATCGAAGCCAAACTTTTATAATCCTCATTTAAAGGAGAAAAGTAAATCCATTATAGACTACAGGCAAGCCTGCGTTGTTGTTATACTCTCCATCATTGGAGGAAGATACATCCAATTAGAATTTCTGAGGGCAAAGGAAACTTTAATCGATATTTTTGCATTCGGTCATTTATTATTGCTATTCAGCACCATATTACTTGTCTTTCTCTGGATCTGGGCGAGCAAAAAGGAACTTGACCTGTGTTTTAACTGGCTGGACCCGGAAAGATATGCCCCCCATCTAATTTTAAAGAGACCATCATGATTATCGGTTCCGGCTTTTTTCTTGGTCTGCTTTTAATAACCACCATTAATCCTCTTTTTTATGCAATAGCGTTCACTTTATACAGTGTCGTTACAGGTTATACCAATTATTATGCAATTAAAGAAATAGACATTGCAATCAGAGGAAGCAGAACCAGATTAAACAAAGAATTGAATCATAAGGAAAGAGGCATCATCGCTTGTGAATATTTAAAGGGAGTTGATGTACTTGAGGTTTATTTTACGAAAAGGCCTCAAGCAAAAAGATTCATTCTCATTGCTGCGTTTAGTTTAATCGGGTTGGGATTTGGTGTATCGTGGGAAATGACTCAGTCAAAAATCCTGGGTTTTATAACTTACTTCTTTTTCTTTTCGATCATTTTTCTATCCGAAATATTTGTAAACATATGGAGGATCAAACGAGACAATCAGTTAAGGCCGATTGAGTCAGAAATCGATGAATTGAAGAGAGAGTATGGAGGATCGAAAGTTTTTGAATTTTAGACAATATTCCTGTATTATACGTTGTCTTTTCTAATTTGCTGCTCGTTTGGAGTGCTGCACTTAAAAAATCAGGTTAATGGTTTGATATGTGGAGGAGGTTTCCTGTTCTACTGAGGTGTTTTGGTAGATTAGGTTATCAAAATCTGCGGCATCAGTAATCAGCAAAAAGCTTACGAAGTACCACTAAGTGGGGCACGAAGTTTCACAAAGGATCAAGAGTCTGCCACTAAATCTCCAAATCTCTAAAATCACCAAAGCAGAGGCCACAAAGTCGCACGAGGTCGGACACGAAGTTTCCAAGGGGATTTAAAAAGGTGACCACAAAGCTGCACGAAGTCGGCACAAGATTCACAAAGGATTTAAAAAAAATTACAGCGTACTACTACGTCGGGCAGGAAGTTTCATGAAGAATTTGAGCCTGCAAAGGAAGGACTGAATCCTTTCGGGGTGGGAAGGTTGAGATAAAGAGGAACCAAACCTGAAAGATTCTGAAACCCTGTCGGGTCTGCCGATACTTCAAAGGGTCTATAAATGTCGTTGAATCGTCAACTGGTGAAGCCGTCAGTGGGCAATGTTCATTGGGCGGGGACGGCAATGGTCAGGGATCGTCAATGGGCAAATAACCATTGAACTTCCGGGCTGAAAGCCCGATCTACTCTAGCCTGGTCCCGGGAATCAATCCAGATTTTCTGGCTAACGATGGGGAATTTTTTTTTTTCGTTGAGGTGAATGGGATTAAAAATAGGGAAAGTAGGGAAGTAGAAAGTAGTGAAATAATATGTTAATATTAGACTTAAGACTATAGACTTTAGTCTTAAGGTTTGATCCGATAGGGTAATGAAATAAAGAGAGAATCCATCCAGTCTGTCATAAGATGTTAATTAATGCGAATTACACGAATTAAGGACGAATTACGCGAAGGCGTGCTATGCGGCCAATGGTCATTTGCTACGTCAGTTCCTTTGGCTCATTGGCAATGGTCAGGGGCTTCGGCGGCATTTGTCATTGGTTACAGGTCAGGGGTTATTGCTTGAATTTTACAATTCATTTTTACGGCTCGTGATATCATATTTTGGTTCGAAATGGATGACATTCTGGCTCGTTGAAGGTTTGTCAGGTGTAAAGGAGTGCAAAGAGGTGCGTGTCAATACGTTATTTTACAATGGTTTAAAAGTTGGACAGTAAAGGTTGAAACGGTAAAAGGAAAGGGCTACTGCAGGAGCCACCACCAATGCCGCGAAATAGTTATTGTTTAATTTAAAAATTTTAGATCATGGGTAAAATTAATCAGGGAATCCTTGGCGGATTTTCAGGGAAAGTAGGGAATGTGGTTGGAGGCTCCTGGAAAGGGATCGGCTATATGCGAATTATGCCAGCCAGTGTTGCCAATCCGCAGACGCCGGCTCAGCTGGATCAGCGGCAGAAATTCTCGGTTATGATGGGCTTTCTTCAGCCGATGACCCAGTTTCTGAGGACCGGCTTTAAGAGCTTTGCTGTGAAAATGACCGGCATCAATGCGGCAATGAGTTACAACATGCACAACGCGCTTACCGGCGCTTATCCCGCTTATGCAGTTGATTATACCAAAGCACTTGTTGCACGGGGAAATCTTGCTCCGGCACTGAACCAGGCTGCTGCTGCAGGCACTGCGGGCACGATTGTATTCACCTGGGATGACAATTCGGGTGAGATCGGAGCTTCGGCTTTGGACAAGAGTTTGCTGGTGGTGTATAATCCGGTGAAGCATCAGGCTGTGACCGTGAATGAGTTGGGCGAGCGTGCCGACGGTACGCAGACGATTACCGTTCCGGATTCATTTACGGGAGACCAGGTTCAATGCTACATCGCTTTTATTGCCGCCGATGGACAGGTGTCCAACAGCGGGTATGCGGGAGCGGTTACGGTGGTATGAGAGGCTATAGGCTATAGACTTTAGACTATAGGCTGAAGGGAGTAGGGTTGGGGGAATAGGATTTAGGGTAGGGGCGGAGGGCAGAGGGCAGAGGGCATGGGGCAAAGAGCAAAGAGCAAAGAGCAAAGAGCAAGGGCGGGTATAAATGAGGCGGTATATAGGGTACGAGGTATGGGGTTTAGGCAAAGGGGAGAGATGAGTTATGAGAGATGAGTGGGAAGCGGAGATATGAGATATTAGATATTAGAGATGAGGGTGTGGGTTCTAAGGAATCGAAGGGACAGGGAATGGAGGCGAAAATAAAATTAGTGATATTAATGCGATTTTAAGTGTTATTAATACGATTTGTAATTTCTTTTTCTATTTTTGCGCAAATTATTTCCTGTGAGAAATAAGCCGGAGCTAAATCGTTGAAGTTAAGCTGTTGATCATTGGCGGGCGATTGGCGTCAGCCTTTGAAATTTTGATCCGGAGAAAAGCCGTTTTCAAAAACCGTTGTGATCGTGTGAGTATTGTATAAGAACTGTAAATAAATACCTGAAAGTCATGCTTAGGAATCTTCTTTTTGTCATTTTTGCAGTGGTGCTTGCCCTGATACTGGTCAATGTTTTTCACCGCGACGACCATTATAATCTTAAGCTGGAAGAATTAAAGCAGAAGCATGCATTAAAAGAAGTTTCTTCGGTTAATCACGCTCTTTTGCCAGCCCTGAACAAGGAATTTAAAACCCCACAGGAAGTTACGGAGGCGTGTATCTCGTGTCATACCGAAACAGCCAAAGAAGTGATACAATCATCGCACTGGAACTGGGAACGTGCAGCTTTTGTTGAGGGGAAGGGGATATCGTCAGCAGGAAAGAAAAATGTGATGAACAATTTTTGCCTGGGCACCAGTTCAAACGAGAAATCATGTGCGAAATGCCACATCGGTTACGGGATGGACAACAATCACTTCGATTTTAACAATAAGCGCAATGTTGACTGCATGGTGTGTCATGACAACAGTGAAGAATACCTGAAAGGCGCTTCAATGGCGGGCTATCCTGACCGCAGCGTGAACCTGAAGAAGGTGGCCCAGAGCGTGGGCACCCCGAAAAGAAATAATTGCGGATCGTGCCATTATTTTGGCGGCGGGGGAAACAATGTGAAGCACGGCGATCTGGACGTTGCCCAGAACTCCTGTTCCCGCGAAGTGGATGTTCACATGGGGGCCAACGGCATGAATATGGAGTGTGTAGCCTGTCATACGACCAGGAACCACCAGATCACGGGGAAACTTTATTCCGTCTCACCAGACAATTCCAACAGGGCAACCTGCGAACAATGCCATACCAACACGCCCCATCTGAGCGATGTCCTTAACCGGCATGGTTCAAGAGTCTCCTGCCAGGCCTGTCATATTCCCACCTATGCAAAAGTAAATGCGACCAAGATGTCGTGGAAATGGTCGGATGCCGGGAAACTGAAGGACGGGAAGCCCTATGAGGAAGATGATTCACTGGGAAATCACAATTATATGTCGATCAAAGGATCGTTTAAATGGGAGAAGAATGTGACCCCCGACTATGTATGGTTCAATGGTACGGCTGAGCAGTATCTGCTTGGCGACAGCATCCGGTCTATGCCTGTTGAAATGAATGTCCTGCACGGGTCGTACAAGGATCGCTCATCTAAAATTATCCCGGTTAAAATCCACGTAGGCGATCAGATTTACGACAAGGTTTACAACCGGCTGGTTCAGCCAAAACTGTACGGTGAAAATGAAGGCGACAGCGCTTACTGGAAAGATTTCAAGTGGAAAGAGGCCGTTGAGGCGGGGATGAAGAAATCGGGACTGCCGGTCAGCGGGCAGTATGGCTTTGTTCAGACGGTGATGTACTGGCCGGTAAACCACATGGTTTCACAAAAGGAATCGGCTGTACGCTGTGCTGAATGCCACACCCGCGAAAACGGGAGGCTGGCTAAACTGACGGATTTCTACCTGCCGGGACGCGATCACAATCAACTGCTGGATAGAATTGGGACGATACTCTTTATCCTGACCATTTTAGCTGTTGTGGTTCATGGCGCAGGCCGCGTTCTTTCAAGCATTCTGAAGAACCGGTATGAAAAACAGGTGATTAGTTATGATGAAGATAAACCAATGGAATAATTCAATAATAGATAAGCTATGCAGAAAGTATACATTTATAAAGGATTTGAGCGGTTTTGGCACTGGACACAGGCCGCGCTCATTATTTTCCTTGCCATAACGGGATTTGAGATTCATGGTTCCTATTCCCTGTTCGGATTTGAAAAAGCGGTGGAATTTCACCGAACGGCTTCGTGGCTGCTGATCGGATTGGTCGTTTTCGCTATTTTCTGGCATGTTACTACCGGTGAATGGCGGCAATATATCCCGACCACCAAACAACTGAAAGAACAGGTTATGTATTATGTCTCCGGAATTTTTAAAGGTGAGCGCCATCCGACACAAAAGACAGAGCTTAGTAAACTGAATCCCCTTCAAAGGATTGTATATCTTGGATTTAAAATCCTGCTGGTCCCGATTACCCTTTTATCCGGTGTTTTATACCTGCTTTATAAAACCGTTGATCAAAATAATGTGGTGGTGAATTTAGATTATCCGTTGGAATCAATTGCCTTCTGGCATACCCTGGGGGCTATTCTGCTGATGATCTTTTTCGTTGTGCATGTTTATATGACGACGACCGGGGCAACGCCAACGTCCAATATCCGCGCGATGATAACCGGCTACGAGGAGCTTGAAGAAAATAACCCTGATACTATTCAAAAATAATGAAAGCGACGAAATACATGAACCCTTACCTGGCGGGCTTTTTGCTCGGACTGGTTTTGCTGGGTACTATTTACGTGACCGGGCGGGGGCTTGGTGCCAGCGGTGCGGTTAAAAGCACCGTGCTTGCTGTGGTTACCGATGTAGCGCCGAAGCATTCGGCCAGCACTCCCTATATCAAGACCTACACGGAAGAACATCCCGGAGGCCCGCTGAAGGACTGGTTGGTGATTGAGGTTATCGGAGTCATCATCGGCGCTTTTTTCTCGGGAGTGATATCGAACCGGGTTGGCATAAAGCTGGAAAGGGGACCCAATATCACCAATCGTACTCGGATCATTGCCGCTATTACGGGGGGCGCTTTGTTCGGCCTCGGCGCGCAATTCGGACGGGGCTGTACCAGCGGCGCTGCGCTGAGCGGAATGGCGGTCATGTCGTTTGGCGGTATTATCACCATGCTCGCGATCTTTGGATCGGCTTATGGGTTTGCTTATTTTTTCAGAAAACTTTGGTTAAAATAATTTCATATGGGACCATTAGTACCCTTTATATTCAGCAACGAGTTCAACCTGGTCATTGCTTTACTGGCGGGAATCGGATTCGGATTTACCCTTGAACAGGCTGGTTTTTCCTCGACAAAAAAACTGGTGGGTTTGTTTTATGGATATGACTTTACCGTTTTGAAGGTGTTTTTCACTGCCGGAATCACAGCCATGATCGGCGTCCTTCTGCTGGGGCATTTCGGATTGCTTGATTTGAGTTTGATTTACGTTAACCCCACTTTCTTAAAGTCAGCCCTGCTGGGCGGCGCTATTATGGGATTGGGATTTGTGATTGGCGGGTTTTGTCCGGGCACCAGTGTTTGTGCGGCGTCCATAGGGAAGCTCGACGGCTTGGCTTTTGTGTTTGGATCCGGCCTTGGAGTATTGGTATTCATTGAAGGTTATCCCTGGTTTGAGAAAATCTACCTTGCTGATAACTGGGGCCCTGTTCTTATGGGTGAAAAACTAGGAATGTCGAAAATCGTATTTGCGTTTCTTCTTACCGCCTTTGCGGTTATTGCTTTTATTGTTACCCGTTTAATTGAAAACCGCGTAAATGGTATTCAGGTTAACTTGCCCAAAGAAAAGAAAATCATCTATTCTTCGGCAGTTGGAATTGCTTTCCTCGTGCTGGCGGTTATAGCAATTATGCCCGACCATAAAAGCCGGATGGAGGCTCAGATCAACCGTGAGCTTGAGCAGAGGGATGTGGCTTCTGTTGTTGTTTCTCCTGATAAACTCGCCAATGAAATTGTGAATAATTACTATAAAATCAACATTATCGATGTGAGAAGTCCAGAGGTTTTTAAAGCTTACCATCTGCCTATGGCCGTAAATATTCCGATTGACAAGATGACTCTCCGCGAATGGAAAACTATTTTCGATCAGAAGCATAAGACCAATTATTTCTATGCTGATAATGAGCAGGATGCAAAAAAGGCCTACCTATGGGCTGAACGACTCGGTGACGCTGAAAATTTTATTCTTTCAGAAACGGCTGTGAATTTTAAAAGAATGTTTACCGATCTGGTTCCTCCTGCTGCTGCAAGTAAAAAGGAGCACGATGTTTACAATTTTAGGAAGAAAGCTGCCGAAGATATGGGGATCTTAGTTGAAGCGCATAAAAACTCCTCGGCACCGGTTGCAGCCAAGGCGACGAAAATAAAAGGAGGTTGCTAGTTGAACTAAGCCGAAAAGCAAAGTAAATCTTGTCTCATCGAAGATGATCTGCGGAAATCTGTCTCGTTTTTAAAATTGCCCTATCCGAACCACACAGATTAACCTGTGGTCATCCGTCCTATTCGCGTCATCTGTGTTCCGCAGCCCTGATCTTGATAATAAAATGCCGCAGCTACGCTGCTTGCCCGGCTTTCAGTACGACTTTCTACCAAAATGTCACAGCTACGCTGTTTCTCACTTTCATATCAGCAAGCAAAAGATTTGTTAATGAGAGGAGGGAAGTAGAAAGTAGTAACTTACTATGTTTAGCAGATCCCATAAAAAAGGCCTCGTATGAGGCCTTTTTTATGTAGTTTTCAAAACCGAATCAGACGTTCAGTGTAAATCTCTTGAAAGCTGTAACAGCAGCTTCTTTGTCTACACCTCCGAGATACTGACGGATTGTCATTTTATTGTCTTTGACGAAATCCTGGTTCAGAAGAGTATTTTCCTTGTAGAATTTGTTCAAGGCACCATGAGCTATTTTATCCAGCATGGCTTCGGGTTTCCCTTCCATACGGAACTTTTCCTTTGCAACGCGTAACTCCTGATCTACAATTTCAGCAGGAACATCAGTATTGTCAATGGCGACAGGATTCATAGCTGCAATTTGCATGGCAACATCACGTCCTGCCTGATATTCGATTGCTTTGCTAAAACCAACAAGGGTAGCAAGTTTATTCCCCGGATGAACATAGAAAGTGGTATAAGGGGCAGAAATACTTTCGAAATAAGGTAATTCTATTTTTTCTCCGATGATACCGGTTTGTTCGATTACTTGTTCTCCAATTGTGCGTCCATCCATCATCAAAGCTTTCACTTCGTCCAGAGATTTGCATTTTTTCTGAATGGCAAGGCTGAGTATTTTATCTGTTAAAGCGATAAATTTTTCGTTTTTAGCTACGAAATCTGTTTCACAATTCAATGATATGATTGCTCCGAAACTTTTATCTTCAGATACTTTTGCAAGAACGACTCCTTCTGAAGCGTCCCTGTCAGCTCTTTTGCTTGCAACCAATTTGCCTTTTTCACGGATGATTTCGACGGCACGATCAAAATTGCCTTCAGCTTCATTCAAAGCGTTTTTGCAATCCATCATCCCCGCACCAGTTGCTTTGCGCAACTTAACTACATCAGCAGTAGAAATAGCCATTATCAATAAATTTTATTTAATATCAAATATTTTCATCATCAATCAGACCCTTGTCAATCAGCAGGTCAGCAATTTTGTCGCTAATGACTGGTTCCTTCTTTTCGGTTTCACCTTCTTCAAGGTCATCTTCGACAATGATCTTTGTAACTGCTTTACGTCCTTTTTTCAAGGAAACCGGTTTTTCTTCAGCTTCTTCCTTTTCACGTTCAACCTTACGGTCGGAGAGTCCTTCCTTGATGGCATCACACATGGTGCCGATGACAAGATCAATAGATTGGGAAGCATCATCGTTGGCAGGGATGACAAAGTCGATTCCTTCAGGATCTGAGTTGGTATCTACCATTGCAAAGATAGGAATGCTCAAGCGCTGTGCTTCACGAACAGCGATTCTTTCCTTCATGACGTCCACAATGAAAAGTGCTGCAGGAAGACGGGTCAGATCAACGATTGAACCCAATACCTTATCCAGTTTGGCACGCTGACGGCTGATCTGAAGTTTTTCACGTTTTGAAAGATTATCCCAGCTGGGATCCTTCATCATCTTATCGATGGAAGACATTTTCTTAACAGCCTTACGGATAGTTGGGAAGTTGGTAAGTGTACCGCCTGCCCAGCGTTCTGCAATGTATGGCATATTTACTGCGCCTACTTTTTCTGCGATAATGGTTTTCGCTTGTTTTTTAGTGGCAACGAAAAGTACCTTACGGCCCGATTTCGAGATTTGTTTCAATGCATCAGCTGCTTCATCGATTTTAACGATGGTCTTCTGAAGGTCAATAATATGGATACCGTTCTTCTCCATGAAGATGTACGGTGCCATATTGGGATTCCATTTGCGTTTAAGATGGCCGAAGTGAACTCCAGCATCAAGCAATTGCTTAAATTCTGTTCTTGGCATAATTGTTTTGTTTACTTTCTGTTCAGGCAATCCCCCGGTAGTCCGTGATGGAAGTCCGGAGTGATTTAGATGCTAAACAAGGTTAAAAATAAAATTTCTTCAAACCAGTAATTAACGTTTAGAGAACTGGAAGCGTTTACGTGCTTTTGGACGTCCTGGTTTCTTACGTTCAACTTCACGTGGATCGCGGGTTAGAAAACCTGCGGCTTTCAATTTTGGTCTATAATCTGTTCCGCTAATTTGTAAAAGAGCACGGGAGATTCCCAGACGCAGTGCTTCGGCTTGTCCGTTAAGGCCACCGCCATCAAGGTTTACTTTTATATCGTACTGACCAGCTACTTCACAAAGATTTAAAGGCTGTTGAACGATGTATTGTAAAGTGCCCACGGGAAAATATTCGGACAGTTGTCTCTTATTGATGATAATATTTCCTTTTCCTTCACTAAGATAGACCCGGGCAATGGCAGATTTGCGCCTGCCGATTGAGTTAATTATTTCCATGATATGTTATCTAATATTATCAAGATTTATTGTTTTAGGCTGTTGAGCTGCTTTGTCATGCTCCGGACCTACAAAAACGTGGAGATTATTGAACAACTTTGCTCCAAGTGAATTTTTGGGTAACATTCCTTTTACCGCTTTCTCCATCACTCTTTCCGGATATTTTTTCAGCATTTCTTCTGCTCTTTGGAATGTTTGGCCTCCGGGATAACCTGAGTGACGAACGTACTCTTTGGCTTTCCACTTATTACCGGTCAATTTAACCTTTTCAGCATTGATTATAACCACATTATCCCCGCAATCAACATGAGGAGTATAACCCGGTTTGTGTTTGCCTCTCAGGATTAGAGCCACTTTACTTGCCAACCGTCCTAAGATCTGATCAGTTGCATCGACTAAAATCCACTCTTTGTTTACCGTTGCACTGTTCAACGATACCGTTTTGTAACTTAAAGTATCCACTTTCGTTTCAATTTTTAATTGTGACACAATCCAATTTTTAACGGTTCACCAGATCAAAGGGCTTTTGTAACAGGGTTATTAACAATTAATTGTTGATAACATTTGCTAAGGTTGCTACAACAGCCGATTAATTCTCCGTTAAATGAGGATAAAATCGGGACTGCAAAAGTATTTATTATTTTTTAATTTGCAACGTATGAAATAAAAATAACTTCATCAAATTAAACAGATTAGATGAAATTATTGTTAAGGTGTCTGTTATTGTTTTTGCTTTTTTAGAGGCATTCCAAAATTAATTAAAAGATAAAGGCCTTCGCTGTTCATCGATTTCTTATTAATGGTATCGTAATAGAGATCCAACATAAATCCAAAATGAGTGGAAGCGAAAATTTCCTTGTCAAAATGGTACTTCAAGCCTACTAATTCATTATCGGTGAATAGACTGTTCCCATTTTGGGAAAGATTCTGGAAAAGATACCCTCCCTGGGGAACGTAAAAATTATGCCCGTGCCAATAAGAAGCGGTCAGAGCCCCGAAACGGGAAGAAAGATATCCTGTAAAATAAGCGCCCCAACCATTTCCCTTATTAAATACAGGGTCTTGTTCAGGTTCTGTGGAGATGGAAAAATAATCATTGGTTCCCAGTGCTTTAAAAATTTTTCCATTAAGGTTGTGCCTGAAAGAAATGCCTGGGGTAATGCTTAGAAAAGATCTCGCGAGTGCAGGATTTGTATCAATTTCGCCCCCTGTATGGGAGGCGGTTATAAAAAAAGGAACCGAGATTGTATCCTTATCAGATTGATGTAACGTAAAATTGGAACTAAATCCGAACTCAAAATGTTCTTTAAAAGCGTCGCCGGGCAGGATAAATTTCTGCCAATCGATCCATGAATCTATATCTATAAGTCTGTTCTTATATTTTGCCTGGAATCCTGCCTCTGGTTTCTCTGTCAAAAACAGTTCTGGTTCCCTCAAAGGTTCCGGTAAACGATGATTTTGATTATTGTTGAGGTTCCCCATTATTAAGGATAGATTTTCCAAGGGCTGGTATTGTACACTGAACCATGGCAACAAATGAAAATACTCATCCCTCCCGTTGTATTTCAGAACATTCCCGCCGAATTCAACTCTGACCCTGTTATCCGGGTAATACACAAATTTAGGGCGGATCCAGGTACCGGTAAGGGTATATCCATTAACTATCGGATTGCTGTATTCGTTGTTTTTAAAGAAATTGGCGTTATCAAACTGAAATTTCAGCTTCCCGGCTGAATTGAATTCAAAAGGCTGGTTGGATTCAAAGAAAGAATAGGCATTCTGAGAAAAAGCAGAACCGATGCAACACAGCATCAGAGAGATAAATAGTAATGTTTTAAAACAGGGTTTTATTGATGTGTTGTAGAGACAAGGCATGCCTTGTCTCATTTTCTCTAGAGACAAGGCATGCCTTGTCTCTACATGGCCCTGGAATTTTCTCATTAAATTTAATTTTTGATTATTGAATCCTACATCAATTCTGGTTCTTATCTTTTATTAACCACTCTATTTCAACTGTCTTTACAATTTTAATTTCTTTTGGATTAAAATCTTTCGTTGGCATATTGTTGGAAGTACCATAAGCAATCCCCCGGATCATGATACCATCCGGGCTCCATGAATACTCCTTTATAATATCGTTATCGTTAGCCACAGAACCGAAGGCATCATCTTTATAAACTATCGAGTTTATCTTCTCCAATCTAACGTTTGATGATTCTGCAATGAGAACAGCTTTCTTTTTTGCATCTTCAATTGCCTTTGAAATGGCAATTTGTCTTAGTAAATCCTTCTGTGCCTCCGACAATTTAAACACGATGTTGTAGTTGAAGGAGATTGAATCAGTTTGTAAAGCTGATAATAATTTCTTTGTGAATTCAACAGAATAAATTGTATCAATGGACAATGACACATTGCCAATAAATCCAAGTTTTACTTCCTCTCCATTTTTGTAGGTTTTATTTTCCGAAACCCTGAACTCGTTGGTCTTAATTAAGTCCTTATTGATGCCATTATTGCCGAAGATCTTTTTTGCATTTCTCAAAGTTGCAATCAGTTTATCTTGACAATTACCGTATTCCTTTGATTCAGTTTTAATATTTATGGTGACGGAAATTAACTCCGGGATCTGTTTCAGAATAGCAACTCCCTTTACATGGATTGTTCCTTCAGTATTTTGTACCTGGCTTTGCCCGTTTGCATTAAAAGCCATTAAAATAAAACATAAAAAGATCCATAATACAGTTTTCATAACAGAAATAGTTAAGTCAATTGATGTGTAAAGTTATGATTTCTTTAATACATACCTATCATAAAGTAGCAATAAAAACGCTGCGGCAAATCCTATTCCTACCACCACCATCCAGAACGAGGCCGGGTGGTACTTATCCCATAACAGCTGGGTCAGCTGCTCCGGGCTCATGTTCAGCTTTGAAGCCGCTGTCGTGAAGAAATCATTCTTGGTAAAATTTCCTCCAATGGAAGGTAGATTTATTCCTCTGGATGCAACTTCTCTTTGCAACAGCGTAATTTTATCCGACATTCCCTGGTACACATTGCCCGAAACGACTCCGGCCAGTAAATATCCGATAGCAACCGGGATATAGGAACATCCCATGTACAGGGCTGTCTTATCGGACGGGGCAATACGCCCGATGTATTCTGTTATTTTTGGAGAACTTGACATTTCCCCGATTGAAAATATAACCAGCGCGAAAAAGACATAAATCCCGTTTTGAGTGGCAAGGCTTAGCCCGAGCCCGATGGCATTGATGATGATCCCGCCCATCATGGCATTCAGGGGTTTATATCGCATTACGATCCAGGATATAAGAATCTGGAAAAGAATGATGCATCCCGCATCCGTATTCATAAGGTATTCTGCCGGAATAGTGCCCTTGTCCGTCCCCAGGTTATGAGCGAGCCATGGCCAGTATTTGTTCAGGAAATCATAGACAACACCGGTGTTCACCCATTGATCGATAAAAACGGGAAGTGTCATGTAAAATTGGTTAAACATGGTCCAGAACCCGGCAATGATCAAAAGGAATAAACTGAATCTCCAATCCGAGAGAGCTTTCCGGATGTTGCCGAAAATCAGGCTGATCTGCTCATTAAACGAGAGACTTATTTTGTTGTTTTTCTGAACAGGCTCTTTATACAGGAAGGTCAGCAGCACGAAATTAAAGGCGATTACCACAGCCGAGGAATAAAAGACGTAATCCCACGAGAACTTACGAAAATACCCCGTAACAAAAGGCCCGATAAAAGCGCCGATGTTTACCACCATGTAAAAAATCCCAAATCCGATGGACGAGGTCTCTTCGTCGGTGGTTTTTGCAACAGTAGCCGCTACAATTGGCTTAAAAAGGGCAGCGCCGGTTGCCAGCATCAGGAAGATGATAAAAACGGGCACAAAGGTTTTAAAGATTGGCATTATTAAAAATACCAGGGTGTAGATGGAGTAAGCAATATATAATGTTTTACGGTAGCCGATCCTGTCAGACAAGGCTCCGGTCAAAATCGGTAAAAGGTAAAGAAATCCCGTGCCGATCCCCATGATCCAACCTTTCTGTGTTTGCGAAAAGCCCAGTGCACCTGTATCGGTGGAGTTGGTAAGATATAAGGCGAAGACGATATAAAATCCGTACCATGCCCAGCGTTCAAAAAGCTCCATCGTATTTCCCACCCAAAATGTGACGGGATATTTCTTTAAGACTCTCAGTATGCTCATGCAGTAATAATTTGATAGAGATCAAAAGTAGAAATTAATAAGTTAAAAAAAATAAAATTCAAAATGTAGCGTTTTGAACATTCCCTGCGTATTGATGGCATACTGAACATGTTTGGTCATTTACCTTATAACAATTTTTAAAAGTCTTAATACTATGAGAATTTCACAAAAATGGAGCAATGCCCTGATGTCGTTTTGCTTGGCTTTATCCCTTTTATCCTGCGACGTGAAGGAGTCTTATTATGAAAAACAGGCAGCTATTGACGATGAAAAGATTCAAAAATACCTCATGCCAATCAGCGCCCATGTATCTAAACATTATTCCGGTTTCTACTACCAGACCATCACCCCGAATGAAGCGGGCGCCACTCTTTCGGCAAATGATGTCGTTGATTTTAAGTACAAACTTTCCCTGCTTGACGGAACCGTTGTTGAGGATTCCATGAATGCAAAAAAGCCTGCCCGTTTAAAACTGCTCGACTATTCCGTTGTTCCTGAAGGCCTTGATTTGGGCATTAGTCTGATGAAGGTTGGCTCCACCTACAGATTCTACATTCCATCTAACCTGGCCTATGGCGATTACAGGAGCTCAAAATTCCCCTCCCAGGCCATCATGATCGCTGATATTAAAGTCACGGCCAAACATACTGAAGACGAAGTTGAGCAAGCCCAGCTTGATTCAATTGACACCTATGTAAAAACAAAGTATGGTAGTAATTTTGAAAAGTTTGCATCGGGGTTATACATGGTGAATACTGTTACGGGAACAGGCGACAAACCTCGTATGGGTGATCGCGTCAACGTAAACATGACAAGGAGATATCTTGACGGTACTGTAATAAAGACCTTTACAGGAGTAAACCTTGATCTTGGTTACAAACAGGCAGTTCAGGGCCTTGAAGAAGGTTTGTTGCAGATGCACTCTGGCGGCAAGGCGTTTTTGGTAATGCCTGCAAGCATTGCCTTTAAGCAGAGCCTTTGCCTTCTGCCAGAAAAAATCAGATCAGAATTATTGGAGGATCAATTGATTACCTCAGAAGTCTTACCCTATTCTATTGTAGAGTATGAAGTTGAACTTAAAGGCATTTACAATAATTTCACAACATGGAACAATTAAATTGATTACCTCAGAAGTTTTACCAGTAGAACTCAAAAGCGTAAATTTATAAAAAGTGAAACCAAATGACATTGAATGATCAGTACATAGAGAAAGTTCTTTTACGTTTGATAATATTCGCCGAAATTCTATCCTGTAAAAAAGATGGATCTTTTAGAAAGCATGAATTTTTGGCTGCACTGAATCAAATGGATTGGTTTAAAAAGATGGCTGTTCCATGCTGTGAGAATACCATTTGCAAAACTTACATCTACATGGCCATTTATAATCATGAGCCTGTAGTTTATTCAATGTTCAGCGGACCTTTATCCGATCCTGTCTTTTCAGTGCAGCTGCATAACCTGGATGGTGAAGTGGTAAAAAGTTATGTTGGTCCCGGTGCATCAGCAGCCTTCGAAAAAGAAGTCACTCAATATCATTTGATCTACCGGTGTGATAGTTAATTACTGGTTCAAGTAGAGACAAGGCATTGCCTTGTCTCTTTTAGGTCAAAATGATTTTAATTCATACGTTTAATATAAACTAAATGCACTATGAAGAAATTTCTTGTTTACCTTCTGATTTGTGTCGGTATTTCTTCATGTAGAAAAGAAAACTCCGATTGGCTTCAACAAATGAAGGTCCCTTGTGATGAGAATACAATTTGTAAAACCTCCATCTACAAGGCCATTTATAATCATGAGCCTGTCGTTTATTCGATTCTTAGTGGGGCTTTATGCGATCCTTATTTTTCCGTACAACTGCACAATCTTAACGGTGACGTGATTAAAAGTTACAGTGGCCCGAATGATTTGTCTGCATTTGGGAAAGAAGTCACTGATCAAATACTGATTTACACGTGCCATTAGTAATCAAAAATTTATGATCGTTTTTGAAATCGACATGAGATTTATTATAAATTCACATCATCAAACAAGTAAATTTTTCTGAACGGGTTGACTCAAATAATGTCAGATCTGCTATATTTTGAGGCAACTCTTATTTGTTTAAAAATTACATTTTTGTGGCTGAGGCTGAGAAGGAAAAATTGGACGGAATAATCAGGGGCTGCATTCGAAAAGTTGCCAGATCGCAGGAAATGCTTTACAAGAGGTTCTTTGGATATGCATTATCTGTCGCCATGATTTACAGCAACCATCGCGATGAGGCCATTGAAATTGTAAATGATTCTTTCCTGAAAGTATTTTCTGAAATAGGGAAATACGATCCCTCGTTCTCTTTTAAATCCTGGCTCCGCAAAATAGTGATTAACAACGCAATCGACCGGTTCAGACGAAATCATAAGGTCCATTCATTTTACGATTCGGAAGCGCTTCTCATTCCTGATGAATCTCCTGGAATCATCAGCAATCTCACCGCACAGGACATTTTGATCCTGCTTAATAAACTTCCGGACGTCCATAAAATGGTGTTTCAGCTTTATGAGATCGAAGGCTTCAGTCATGAAAAAATATCCGGGATGCTTGATATCCCGGAAAGTTCGTCAAGGGTTTACCTGACAAGGGCCAAGAAGAGATTGCGGGAATTGTTCCCAGTATATTTTACAGTTAATTATGAAAAATTCGGAAACTGAAAGAGAAATAACTGAATTGATTAAAGGTACTCTGGATAGTTATCAGGAAGATTACATCCCCGGAGCATGGGATAATTTTGTCCGTTTCCGTGAAAGGAGAAAGAGAACCATCATTCTCCGTGTTGCTTCCGGTATCGCCGCTTGCCTGATTGCCGGACTGATTGGATTCAATTACTTTGGATCGCATTTTACCGTCAAGCCTGAAACAGCAATTGTGAAAAATAGCGATCGCCCGGCGATGCCTGCGAATAATAAGGCTGCTGAAAAAGGGCAATTATCCCCCGACAGGGGAATGCCCTGTGATATTGTTGCCAATAATGGTAGTTCTGCCCGAAAAAATGCAGGTTTTGATTCAAAATCAGCTCCTTCTGCGGCTGTTCATCGCCAGGGCAATGATTCAAAAACCGGGATTAATCCGTCAGCCTTTGCCAATGTTCAGGGGGCTTTGAAAAAACAGGAAGAAAATTCAACTGCCTTAACCACTCCGGTTGATTCATTTCAGGCATCTCGTCCACGGTCTGCCGGTTCTTCTGATTCAACTGCCGCTGATTCTGCCTCAAAAAAATTCAAGGCTCCCGAAAGACGATCCTTTAGTGAGCATGACCTACTTCAAAAGTTTGCTGCCAATGCTAATCAAACACCCGCAAAAAGAAAGGTCCGCATCGGCATCAATTTTTCTCCGGGAGTCAACTCTACCCAATCGGGCACAGCGTTCAATTATTCGGGGGGAGTGACTACCGACATCCGGCTGTTCTCTGATATCCTTTTGTCAACCGGACTTCAGATCGAACACCAAAGTGTGGTAAATGGCGGCAATTCTTCTGCAGCCCTTTCTGACGCCCGGATAAAGGCTGATCTGCTGAATCTTGATTTACCTTTGAATATTACCTGGAAATTCTTCTCTGATAAATCCAAGAGCTTTTATGTTTCGGGCGGGGTGTCTTCATTGGCTTATCTCAGTGAAAAATATGATAAAACCGTCTCTGTCTGGCAATTGGCTGAAGTAAAAACGATGGTGGCGGGTGCAGAAAAATTAGCCTACAAGGTCGAAAATCTCGAATCCAACTCCCAGGTGAAAGAACCCTCGTTCAATACCATTGACATTGCCGGCCGTGTAAATGTTCTCTTTGGAGTGGAACAGCGGTTGTCTCCCAAGCTTTCCCTGCACATCGAGCCTTACATGAAAATTCCGGTTTCCGGCCTTGCCTCCGAAAACCTGAGATTTTCAACCGGCGGAGTCACTTGTAAGATTTCCTTTTAAACGGCTGGATCCATCAAAAATTTTCGGAACCTATTTTCCGCCTTTTGATGTCTGGACTTTTCTCCCCCCGAGCTGTTTTTCCCTATAATACCCCGTATCAGGGCTATATCATCGCTGGTCTTTATTCGTATATTATTCGTAGTTTATTGGTAGTTTATTCGTATATGAACGAATGATCTACGAATAATCTACGAATAATATACGAATAAAGGCCAATGGAAATACTGTCTTGTCCTTGTCTTGTCCTGAATAAGGTTTACACAAAAAGTAAGAGACTGTTTAAATTTTCTATTTCAACTTGTCCCGGTAAAATTCCATTAAAACCATTTTTCAAGAGATTCTTCACTTCGTGTCGGAATGACACTTTTGTTTGAAGGATTAGGGTGATGAGGGGCGGCTCCGCCGCCCCTCATCTCCCCTTTGCTATCATCGGTGTCATTCCGAATGCAGCGAAGCGGAATGAGGAATCTCTGTCATAATAGAACTAAAAAATAAAAATTAAACAGTTTCTAAATTAATTTCAGGATTTTATGAAAAGAGAAGTAAACAGTTACTCGGACGATTTCAAGTGTTTTGTCCCGAAACAGTCAGGTTTACATTTTTATTTATCCGGAGAATAATAATTATAGAAAATTTTATAAAACAGGCAAATCCGAATTAATAGCCAGTGAAGAATAGTAAAATCTAAAAATATTATGTACTTTCGTGAGTTCTTAAAACATAAACCTATGAGAAAAATCAGTTGTTGTTTACTATTTATAATATTGATACAGGTTCCCTCTGTGTTTGGGCAAAAGAATTATTATAAAACTTCAGATAACAAAATCCTCAGTGAGGAGCAATTTAAATCGATCTTTGATGCGATGGCCAAAAACACAAGGGAGGGCTTCATCGTTATCCCAACCATTTATCATCGAGTTCTCAGAAATGACAGCATTATTAATTATGTGAGATTTGAAGGTGAGAGGAAAACCGGGGATAAGGTCAGCAAATTTGAACCGGTATTTCGCCAGGACTCCCTGTTCCTGTTACTGGATAAGAAATTGCCTGAATTCAGCTTAAGGGATTTGGATGGTAAACTATTCAATTCTTCCCAGCTTTTGGGTAAACCGACATTAATCAATCTTTGGAATTTGCATTGCGGCCCATGTATTGCCGAATTTCCCTTTTTGGATCAGTTAAAAGAAAAGTACGGTGATAAAATGAACTTTATTTCAATAACGGATGACAATAATGATTCTGAGCGGCTTTCAAAGTTTTTCATGAAAAAGAGCTTCCATTTTTATCACCTCCAGGATGCTGAGGCCTATGTTAAAAAAATAAAACGAGGTGCAGTCCCCCGAAATATTTTTATCGATAGAAATGGGATCGTCAGGGATATACAAGGCGGTTTGCCGTTTGAAAAAGATGAAAAAACCGGAGAGATAGCAATTAAGAGCAGCAAGGCTTTTGAACCAATCATTGAAAGATTGATCAGGATGTAATTGATAAATGGGTCTTGTTTATATTCATCTTCAGAAATACAAAAAAATCTTCATCCTGGGAAATGTACCCTTTTATACCCCTGTAAGAACCCAACTGTTTGCAGCATCTTTATTAGGTTTGCGCGGGATCGTTCATGTTCTTATTGGGCACTCCGAAATATTATATAACTAAATAATCTTATAAATAAATGAAGAAGCAACTTGCCTTAGTGATTTTCACTGTTATTTTATCCTTTACAGGATATTCCCAAAAGATTATCGAGAACCCGGTTGTAGGATTAACGATCGGTCCGGATTTGAAACTTAAAAAAGTTGAATTAAGGGATACCGCGACTATTCTCTCTTTTCACCTTAAATACCAACCCAATGGGGTGATCATTATACCCAAAGAGACCTATATTCAGCCTTTCAACGGGAAAGAAAAATTATTCATTAAAGCCGCAGAAGGAATTTCTATTGGGAAAAGTTTCAAGATGCCGGACTCTGGAGAGGCGGATTATCAACTGATATTCCCCAAGATCGATTCAACTGTCAGCAGAATAGATTATGTCGAGACGTCCTGGTTTCTTTATGATATATGGTTAAAGCATTATCGCGATCGTGCTGTGGCTAAAGAGATAAAGGGTAACTGGTTTAATAAAGAGAACGGCAATTGGGAAGTGAGCTTTTTGGATACAACAGCTGTCTACAAAAATAAAGTATGGCAGCTTGGTATTGAGAAATTCAGAAACGGTGAGGGTTCTGTATCACTTAAGAACAAGAAAGATAAAATTATGCTGTATTTAAAGAAAGGGAATAAAGGATCTTATCTGATCGGGGAATCGCCAAAACTATTAAAAGAGTTCTGTTCAAATATAGCAGGACTTGACTTCAAGAGCAGCGATGAACCATTTAAACTGCCTGTATTCAAAAACGATTCTGCGGTAATAAGGGGCTATATTAAAGGCTACCTGCCAAGAATGGGCGTTAAAACTGCAAAGTTATATGTAAATGATATTCTTACGGGTCAACAAAATTCTTTTTTACTGAAGATTTCGGAGGATGGCGCCTTTTCAGTAAAAGTGCCATTATGTTATCCGCATACCATCTATATTCAGTCCAATATGTTGGGATCATCGGTGTACCTCGAACAGGGTAAGGAATTATTCATGATGCTCGATCTGAGCAGCCGCCCATCTGAAAAATTGTTTATGGGTGAATGTGGCAGATTGAATACGGACTTGCTCCGAATGGAAAAGATCAACAACTTTGATTACTACGAGATGCAAAAGAAGGTTCTGGAGCTAAAACCCAATGAATACAAGAAATGGCTGTCGGATTTGAAGCAAAAGGATTTGGATGCTCTTGAGACTTTTTCGAAAGAACATTCTTTAAGCGCCAAAGCATTACAGGTTAAAAAACTGGAACTTGAGTATTCATACGATGTTCAGTTAATGAGCTATGCAATGGAATTTGACCAGGCATACAGAATCAAGAATAAAGTTCCGTCAACACAAAGAACTCTTCCTGTAAATCCTGAGGAACTGAAAGCAGAATATTATGATTTTCTGACTGATGAAATGGTCAATAATCCATTTGCTTTAATTGCCAACGATTACTTTTCTTTTATAAATAGGTTGAAATATGCTGAGATATTAACAAATCAGCAAGTAACAAACCTTACTGCTTTAGACATTATGGATGCCCTTGAAGCATCAGGGACTCCGTTAAGTGAAAAGGAAAAAACTTTATATGAGGCAATGAAGAAGATTTATGTGATGCAGACCACTGCATTAGAAAAGGAGTTCCAGGAAAAATATGCAAAAAAAGGCAGCGATTTTTCTCAAAAATACATGGATCAGATAAGAGCCTTGAGCAAGGAATTGAAAGGCGAGCCAATTACGATGGAATTAATTGAAAAATACTTGATTGACAAAGGAGTGATTTTAAATGATGAAGAAAAAGAATTCATTGCAGCCACGAAAGAATTCAGTAAAGACGAAAGTGTAGTAAAAAAACTGGAATTTCAAAAACAATACAATGCTTCTATCCAAAAACTTTACAAAGAGCGGCAAAGCTTTATCAGTGGTTTATTCAATTCAAAGAGAAGGATTGCCCGAGATGAAAATCTGGGAAAAATCTTTCATGTGAAAAAAGGTATTGCATCCGATATTATGGCTTCCCAGGATTTTAGCGGACCTATTGTTTCTCAGTTGACTCCTATACCTGATAAGGAACTAAAAATGGATCAGCAGCAGATTTCGACTTCATTTATTGCCGAGTACCTTGATTTCTGCAATAAAGCAACAATAGCAAAAGTCGAGGCCAATAAAAATAAGACCGGATATGCTGTTAAAGAAGCTCCAAAAACAGAAGCCGATAAATTGTTTGACGAGTTGATGAAGAATTACAGGGGGAAAGTAGTGCTGGTTGATTTTTGGGCAACCTGGTGCGGCCCCTGCCGCCAGGGAATTGAACGAATTAAACCCTTAAAGGAAGAAATGGCCGGTAAGGATGTGGTATTTGTCTATATCACAGGGCCTTCATCGCCTGAGCAGACCTATAAAAACATGATCCAGGATATTAAAGGAGAGCATTACAGGGTGTCGAGTGACGAATGGAATTATTTATGCAGCAAATTTAATGTTACAGGCATCCCTCACCAGTTGATCGTTGATAAAAAAGGAGTTGTGGTTAATCCGCACCTGGATCTGGGGATTAGTAATGAATCTTTAAAGGGAGCACTGGAGAAATATTTAAAGGAGCTATAAATGTTTCTTTTAATTTGTTCAATAACATTCAATAAAAGATCAAACTAATCTTATAAATGATGAAGAAAAAACTTGCCTTAGCGATATTCACTGTTATTTTATCCTTTACAGGATATTCCCAAAAGATTATCGAGAACCCGGTTGTAGGATTAACGATCGGTCCGGATTTGAAACTTAAAAAAGTAGAATTAAGGGATACCGCGACTATTCTCTCGTTTCACCTTAAATACCAACCCAATGGGGGGATCATCATTCCAAAAGAGACCTATATTCAGCCTTTTAACGGGAAAGAAAAATTATTCATTAAAGCCGCAGAAGGAATTTCTATTGGGAAAAGTTTCAAGATACCAGCCTCGGGTGAAATGGATTACCAGCTTATCTTTCCCAAAATTGATCCTTCAATGGAGAGAATCGATTTTGGTGAGAAACAAGGGTTGCTTGTTGATATCTGGCTGAAGTCTTTTGCCGGATGTACAGTGCCAAAAGAACTGAAAGGTAATTGGTTTAACAGGAAAACAGGCGATTGGGAACTAGGTTTCCTGGATACAACCGCTGTCTATAAGAGTAAAGTATGGCAGCTTGATACTGAAAAATTAAAAGACGGGGAAGGAGTCGTTTGTCTGAAGGATGATAAGAAAGCCATCAATCTGTATCTAAAAAAAGGAAAAGAGGGCACTTACCGGATAGGCGAATCGCCAAAATCATTGAAAGAATATGTTTCAAATATAAAAGGCATTGAATTTAAGAGTCATGATACTCCTTATCAAGTGCCGGTATTTAAAAACGATTCTGCCATTATCAGCGGGTGCATAAACGGCTTTTTTCCAAGAATGCAAATGCAACTCGCCAATATCAATGTCGATGATATTCTTACCGGCCAACAAAATACTTTTCCCCTTAAGATTTCTGAGAATGGCACTTTTTCTGTGAAGATTCCTTTTAATTACCCTCATATGATATTTTTGAGTTCTGATTCGAGGTGTAGTCTTTTCCCAGAAGTCCATAGAGTATTTCTTGAACCGGGGAAAGAATTATTTGTAATGCTAATGCCTGAGTTTAACAAATTCAGAATGGGAAAAACGTTTATGGGCGAATTGGGAAGACTGAACACTGACCTTCTTCGGTTGGGAAAGATCAATAGCTTGGATTACTCTGAGATCCCCAAAAAAGCTTTAGAGCTAAAACCCAATGAATACAAGAAATGGCTGTTGGATTTGAAGCAAAAGGATCTGGATGCTCTTGAGGCTTTTTCGAAAGAACATACTTTAAGCGCCAAAGCTTTGCAGGTTAAAAAGCTGGAACTGGAGTATTCATACGATGTTCAACTGATGAGCTATGCGATGAATTTTGACCAGGCTTACAGAACAAAGAATAAAGTTCCGGGGGATCAAATAACGCCCGTAAAACCTGAGGAGCTCAAGGCTGATTATTACGATTTTGTGACCGATGAAATGGTCAATAATCCATTGGCTTTAATTGCCAGTTATTACTCTTCTTTTATAAGAAGATTGAAAAATACTGAGATATTAACAAACCAAATAGATCCTACGCCTTTAGATATTTTGATCTGGATGGAAGCCTCAGGTATTACTTTCACTGAAGAGGAAAAAACTTTATTTGCGGCAATGAAGAAAAATGGCGGGATGGAGACCACCAGATTGGATAAGGAGTTTCAGCAAAAATACACAAAACAACTAAATGAATTTCAACGGAAATACACGAATCATATCGGTGAATTAAGTAAAGAAATGAAGGGAGAAGGGTTCACAACAGCGGTAGTTGAAAAATACTTGCTTGATAAAGGTATAAGTTTCACAGAGAAAGAAAGAGAATTAATTGCTGCGATGAAAGAAATGGAGAATGATGAAAATACGAAAAAAAAACGTGAATTTTATAAACAATATGATCCTTTGATACAAAATTTTTATAAAAATTCGCAACGTCAAATTCGCAGGTATCTTAGTTCATTGGGAAGAACTGCCATAGATGAAAACCTGGAAAAAATCCTCCACGTGAAAAAGGGTATTGCATCCGATATCATGGCTTCCCAGGATTTTAGCGGTCCTATTGTTTCTCACATGACTCCTGTTACGGATGAGGAGATAAAAAACGATCAGAAACAAATCTCCATCCCTTTTATTGCCGAATACCTTGACTTCTGCAATAAAGCAACTATAGCTAAAGTCGAGAGAAATAAAAGCAAGGCACGATATGCCGATAAATTGTTCGACGAGATGATGAAAAATTACAAGGGGAAAGTAGTGCTGGTTGATTTTTGGGCAACCTGGTGCGGCCCTTGCCGCCAGGGAATTGAGCGCATTAAGCCGTTGAAAGAAGAAATGGCCGGGAAAGATGTTGTATTTGTCTATATCACAGGGCCGTCATCGCCTGAGCAGACCTATAAAAACATGATCCCGGATATTAAAGGAGAGCATTACAGAGTGTCGAGTGACGAATGGAATTATTTATGCAGCAAATTTAATGTTACGGGCATACCTCACCAGTTGATCGTTGATAAAAAAGGAGTTGTTGTTGACGCACATCTCAGGGTGATAGATAATGAATCGATAAAAAAAGAACTGGAGAAATATTTAAAGGAGCTATAAATGGCAAGACTGAAAATCAGGAGGACAAACCAATATCTCAACAGGTACAGGAGTTACCAGATCTTTATTGACGGGGAAAGAGCGGGCAGCATACCAAACGGAGAAACAGGATCTTTTGAGATTAACGGTGGAAAGCATAGAATATTTGCACAAACTGGGTTTGGCAAGAGTTCCGAAATTCTAATCGATATTGATGAAAACGAGGGAAAGGAATTAAAACTAGGCGGTTTCAAAAATGCAAACGTGGTAGTACCTGTTATAGCTGCGATTTTCATTTTAAATTGTCTATTAATCTATTTAGTTGGTTTTGAGTTTGGAAAAATCATAAACTGGTTATTGATATTGATTATTCTATTCTTTATAGGATTTGGACGAAACAGATATTTAACATTAAAAGAAATCAGAAAAATATGAAGTGGGAATATAAAATTGTGTACATCGATGCAAGGTATCCATCAGAATCCTGGATGCCGGAGGATGTCAATATAAAGTTTGACGAATTTGGCCGTGAAGGTTGGGAACTGATTAAGGTTGTTCCCAAGCTAAAGGGCGGATTTTACGCCTTTTTTATGGGCTGGATTACCCTTACAGTTGGCTATACTGCTTATTTCAAAAGGGCTTTGGAGACAAGTTGATATGAAGAAAACTTGCTTTAGATTGACAATCATTATTCTTGGTATGTCCGCTTTTGCAATGAGCAGTTTTGGACAGACTGAAAGATTTGTTGATATCGGCGGAATATACAATTCAAATGATTAAAAGAATTATAATTTATTGCCGTCAGCTTTAGCTGACGGATTAAAAGCATGAATAACAGTGGCTTTAGCCACATTTTTAATCAAAGTGCTTGAACTAAATGTGGCTAAAGCCAATTCCAGATTCAAAATCATCCGTCAGCTAAAGCTGACGGCAATGGAGTCAGGCTTGAAAATAAATAGTTAAAAGTTTCTTAACTGAACGAATTATAACGCAAAAAGATTGAAAATATGAAGTGGGAATATAAAATTGTGTACATCGATGCAAGGTATCCATCAGAGTCCTGGATGCCGGAGGACGTCAATATAAAGTTTGATGAATTTGGCCGTGAAGGTTGGGAACTGATAAAGGTTGTCCCCAAGCTAAAGGGCGGATTTTACGCCTTTTTTATGGGTTGGATCACCCTTACAGTTGGCTATACCGCTTATTTCAAAAGGGCTTTGGAGACAAGTTGATATGAAGAAAACTTGCTTTAGATTGACAATCATTATTCTTAGTATGTCCGCTTTTGCAATGAGCAGTTTTGGACAGACTGAAAGATTTGTTGATATCGGCGGAATATACAATTCAAATGATTAAGAGAATTATAATTTATTGCCGTCAGCTTTAGCTGACGGATTAAAAGCATGAATAACAGTGGCTTTAGCCACATTTTTAACCAAAATGCTTGAACTAAATGTGGCTAAAGCCAATTCCAGATCAGTAGTGGTCGAAAGATGAATTTTATCATGAGTTTTCATTGAAGTGATTTTGCTTTTTTTAAAAAATATTATATTTATCCTCTTCATGAGATAGAATATGATAATTATGGAATAGAAAACAATTGA